>Ga0074199_1001233_pt1 | contig 24731 bp, 21 predicted proteins | sample EPASupsiteSAE347_FD_64528 | JGI IMG/M metagenome (GOLD analysis project Ga0074199, IMG submission 64528) | Bioremediated contaminated groundwater from EPA Superfund site, New Mexico - Sample SAE3-47 | ecosystem: Environmental > Aquatic > Deep subsurface > Groundwater > Contaminated ... | reverse complement strand
GGAGAAAATCATGGCTAGGCCAACAGTGGATCAGGAGCTGTGTATCGGTTGCGGGGGGTGCGCGGAGTTGTGCCCGGCGGTGTTCGAGCTGCGGGATGACAAATCATGGGTGATTGGCCCGGACCAATGCCATACCTGCGATTGCGAAGACGCCGTGGCCTCATGCCCGGTCAGCGCCATTGAAATCCGGTAACTCTCCGGCAGCACCACATCTGCATCGCAGTCTCGCCGCACTGTCGGACCGTTACCTTCCGTGGTTTCTTCCAATTCCGGCATCAAGCCGATGATTACGAAATCAGGGAGTTCTGCTTCCCAGCATCGCTCTTCTGATCCAGGATCTCCCGCACCTTCTGCAACAGCTTCGTGGGTGAGAGGGGCTTGGCCAGCAGGGGGATGGTGTCTCCCATGGTGGCCTTTTCGCGGAGCATGTCCGGCGCGTAGCCGCTCATGAAGATCGTCTTTATCCCCGGCCGGATCCTGCTGATCGCCTCATAGGCTTCCTGACCGTTCTTTTTCGGCATGATGATGTCGAAGAGAAGCAGCTGGATGGCGGTCTGGTTTTCCTCGAACTTTCGCACCGCCTCCTCACCGTCAACCGCCTCGATCACCGTGTAGCCGAACCGGGTAAGCGCTGTTCTGGCAAGGATCCGCAGGGATACGTCATCCTCGGCCACCAGGATCGTCTCCGTGCCACGGACCGGGGCTTCTTCCTCCTTCGCGCTGGGCTCTTCCGGCGCTTCCGAGACAATCAACGGCAGGTAAATCCGGAAGGTGGCGCCCTTGCCGGGTTCACTGTATACATTGATGTACCCCTCGTGTTGCTTGATGATTCCGTAGACCACGGCCAGCCCCAGTCCGGTGCCCTTGCCCACTCCCTTGGTGGTGAAGAATGGCTCGAAGATCCGGCTGCGGGTTTCTTCATCCATGCCGGAGCCGCTGTCGGCGACAGTGAGCAGCGCAAAGGGGCCTGGCTTGCCAAAGCCATGGACCGCGATGAAATCCCGGTCCAGGATCGTCTGCTCCGCCGTGATGCTGAAGGCGCCGCCCTTGGGCATGGCGTCCCGGGCGTTGGTGGCGAAGTTCATCAATACCTGTTCCAGCTGGTAGCTGTCGGCAAGAACGGTGAGCGGCTGGTCCGGGAGCCGGGTTTCGCAGGCGATGTCTTCGCCGATCACCCGAACGATGAATTTCTCCACCCTTTTGATAGTCTCGGTCAGATCCACGGGTTTGCGTTCGCTGATCTGTTTCCGGCTGAACAGGAGGAGATCCTTGGTGAGACGGGCGGCCCGGTCCGCGCCCTCCAGCACGTTTTCGATGTTCAGGCGCTGGGGATCATCCGGGGCCATGGACATGAGGGCCAGCTGGCCGTAACCGATGATGGCCATGAGGATGTTGTTGAAGTCGTGGGCCACGCCCCCGGCCAGGGTGCCGATGGATTCCATCTTCATGGCATGGCGTATCTGTTTTTCCAGATTGCGGTGTTCGGTGATGTCCAGGCAGGAGCCGATGAAACCGGCGAAGGCGCCGGAGGCGTCGTAACGGGGATGGCCCTGGTCGAGGAGCCAGCGGTATTCGCCGTCGTGCCGGCGCAACCGGTATTCCATGGCAAAGGGCTGCCTGGCCTCGAAGGCTTCGGTGTAGATCTTCAGGCAGTGCGCCAGGTCATCGGGATGCACCCCCTCGGCCCAGCCGTTGCCCAGCTCTTTTTCCAGGCTGCGGCCGGTGAAGGCCAGCCAGGGTTCGTTGAACCAGGTGCAGCCCTTGTCGAGGCCGGACATCCAGATCAGGGAGGGTGAGGTGCTGGCCACGGTGGCAAAGAGCTGCTGCGACTCGCGCAGGGCCGCCTCGGTCTGGCGGCGGCCCTCTTCCTGTTCGGAAAACTCCAGGGCAAAGGAGATGTCGCGGGCCAGTTCGTCAAGCAATTGGACTTCGTTCGTATTGAAGAAATGGGGCTCATCGGCGTAGAAGCTGATGGCTCCCCGGACCGTACCGAAGACGACAAGGGGGAAGGCCGCGGAGGAACGGTAGCCGCGCCGTAGCGCCTCGGCCCGCCAAGGGGCCATGCGCGCGTCATGTTCGATATCGTTCGCCACGCTGTAGTGGCCCTCCCGGATGGCCGATCCTGTCGGTCCTTGATCAAAGGGAGCGTTTCCCAAGGTGATGCGGAGCTTGGCGAGGTAGCCGTCATCCATCCCGGCGCTTGCCGCCGGGAAGACACTTCCCGAGGCCTTGTCAAGCAGGCCGATCCAGGCCAGGCGGAAGCCGCCATCCTCCACGGCAATGCGGCAGGCCGTCTGAAACAGCTCTTGCGGGTCGCGAACCCGGATGATGGTCTGGTTGATGTTGCTCAATACCGCGTAAACGCGGTTCAGGTTCTTGATCGCCGCCGCGGTTTCAAGCCGTTCCCGGAAGAAGGCCACCCGCTGATGTTGCCAGACAAAGGCCATGATCGCGCCGACCCCGATGAGCAGGATTATCACAAACCCGCCCATGATCCAGAGATGTTCCCTTAGCGGCGCGTAGGCCTCCGAGGTGTCTATCTTGCTCACCAGGGACCAGGGAGAATCCGGGATGGGGCGTACATCGGCGATCACCGGCACGTCCCGGTAGTCCCGGCCTTTCGCGACCCCTGTCTGGCCCAGGGCCGCCCAGGTGGCGGGAAGATCGGCCCGGCTTAAAGGGAAGCGCAGGGCCAGGGCGGTATTTTTTTGAAATCTGAGTTCGTTTAAAAAGACCACCTCTTGTCCCTCCCTGCGAACCAGCAGGGTTTCCGCCGTTTGGCTGGGGATGGGCCAGCGTTGGAGAAAGGGATAGAGATATTTCTCCGGATCGATGCGCAGGGAGAGGATTCTCAATGGCCGGTTGTTGTCCTGCCGGTCGAGGATGGGGATGATGAGGGCAAGGTGGACGCGTTGGTCGTTGTCGCTCCGGTAAAAATCGGAAAATGCCGGCCGGCCGGATTGCAGAACCTCGGACAGCATTTTCAGCTCGCCTGCGTTGGCCTGGCCAATATTCCCGGGTGCCGACAGGCTGGTTGCCCCGTTGGTGTCGAGCAGGCGGACTTGATCATATTGATAGTGCGCCCGGAGTTTGTTCAGCCATTCCTGAAGCTCTTGGCCATTGGCCTGGTCCTCGGGGTGTTCCAAATAGCGGCGGACAAGGGCGGCAAAGGGGGCATTGCCGGAGAGGAGGCTGGCATCCTCTTTCCGTTCCTTGCGAAACTGCTGGAGTTCGTTCACCTTCAGCTCGGCGATGGCCGAAAGCTGGCGCGCCACCCCGGCGCTGTGTTCCTTTTCGTGGCTCCGGTAGGTGAGGAACCCGGCAATAATGATGCTTGCCGCCAGAAAGAAAAAAATCAGAATGAAGGTATACAAGGCGCGCGGAGGCGATTCGGCTTGCACGCGGGCCAGCCAGGCGGGCGGCAGGGCAAGGGCGAGCAGGCTGCTCCCGAGAAACGTGAAGGCCATGCTGGTCAGGGCCGCGGGCGGAATGTAGGAACTGCCGTAGAGCAGGGGCGCCCCATACACATAGGCCAGAACGAAGACAAAACCGCTCCCGGCCAGGAGAGCGGCGAGCAGTCCCCCCACCGTGGCAAGCCGGGGCCGGTTGGCCGACGAGGCGAGAAACGAGAGGGACGCAAGCAGGAAGCAGATCGCCGTGGCCGGAGACATATGGCCGATGGGGGTTTCTCCGGCGGGATGAATGATGGTTATGCCGGGATGTTCCGCCTCCAGATATATGCCCTGGCAGGAGAGGAGGAAGAGCGTCAGGGCGGCCACCGCCCCTGCCGAGATGATGGTCAGGCCTGCCCAATACGCTCCGCGGTGCGGAGGGCGGGAGCGGAGGGAGAGCGCCATGGCGTAGAGCACGAACAGGACGGCCGTGCTCGGCGCCACCGGAATAGTGCCGGAGCCGAGGCTGGAGAGAAAGGGCGAGCCAAACATCCAGCCGAGCAGGGTGAGACCTCCCGCAACGGCCACAAACCCGGCGCAGATGCGGATCAGGAGCTGAAAAGGCATCGGCCTCCGGGCAACGGGCAGGGGAGGGGAACCGGTTCTTTTTTCCTTGTCCCGGAGATCAGCAGCCATGACCCATCGTGTCGTCCTTTGGGTGGGGAAGTGGTATGGCAAGGTGGTGAGGTGTTTTCATGCACCATGATGGCACAAAAATCGGGACAATGTCAATCCATGTCGGGCGGGGAATCATTTCTTTCCGTTTGTTGGCTATGGGCCAAATTCCTCGTCCAGGTCCGGCAGCTCGATGGTCACATCACGCAGGGCATGGCTCTGGCAGGAAAGCCGCCAGCCCGCACCGATCAGCGCTTCTCCCAGGCGGGCTATCTCGGCCGGCCGTACCGGCGAAAGCCCGGAAGCGCCGTCAAGCACTCGAAACCGGCAGCGGCCGCAGGCAGCCTTGCCGCCGCAAAGCGTCTGGATGGGGATGCTCTGCATCAGGTAATTGTTGAGCAGGCTGAAGGCCGGGTTGACCGTGACCGTGAGCGAGCGGTTGGCGATGAACACCTGGGGCTGGTTCGGCATGGCTCCTCTCCTTGAAAAAAGCTTACCGCACCTTGGCTGAGGCCTCCGGGTTAAAGGGGTTGGTGCGCACCGACAGGGAATAGAGGTAGGGGTAGTTGTGCTGGAGGTAGGCCATGTAGGGCAGCCACTGCCGCACCAGCGAGTTGTAGGCCCGGTTGAGATCGCCGCCCAGGTGTTTATGATCCGGGGTCGAGAGGTTGACCAGTTCGTCCCGGGCGGAAAGTTCCTCGGTGAGGTGGAACACCGCCTGGAGATGGCCGGTGAAATGCTCCTGCTCCAGGGTGATGGGGTTTTCCAGCAGGGAAACCAGGGATTGGCGGCGCGCGGCGAGAAACTCGCGCAGCAGTTCCAGGTCAACCTTGGTCTCGTCCACCTTGAAGATGTGGGGGTGGATGCCTTTGTCCGCTTGCTGGAAATCCTGCTCCGTCCAGTGGTCCTTGATGGCAAGATGTTCCCGGAACTGGTCCAGGTTTGGGTCCGCCTGGGCGCAGATGGACAGCAGCCTGGTGCCCACTTCGCTGAAATAGACGCCGATGATCAGATGCAATTTTTTGTGGCGGGCCTCAAGTTCGTGCCGGCTGAGCATGATCTCCGTGGCGTAGGCGACTACGCCCAGAAAAGCGCCGGTTCCCAAGAGAATGAGTCCAACGGCCAGCATCTTGCCCGTCTGGGTAATGGGATAGATGTCGCCGTAGCCCACCGTGGCGATGGTGACGATGTTGAAGTAAAAAGCATCCGCCAGGGAAAGATTTTCCGTGAGCATGAAGCCCAGGGTGCCGAAGATCATGATCAGCACCAGGGCGATCAGGAAGAAGCGGAGGCGGAAATGAAGGTGGTTCATGCAGTGTCCTTTGCTGGTTGGGATGGTGTGGCGCGCAGGGTGAGAACAACGATTTCGCCGGGGCAGTTGAAACGCAGCGGTGCGCCGGAAGCCCCGACCCCGCGGCTGGTGAAGCCCTGCATGCCGCGGTATTGCCAGAACCCCCTGGCGGTGAAGCGGGGGGCGCTGCTGTTGGTGTAGATGGGGGTTCCCGAGCCAAGGCAGATCTGGCCGCCGTGGGTATGGCCGCAGAGGTAGAGGCTGGCGTGGTGGGCCGCCGCCTCCTGGTACGCCTCTGGGGAGTGGGCGAGCAGGATGCTGAAACCGTTGGGCGGCACGGCGCCAAGCGCCTTGGCCGGATCGTGGGTCTTGTAGTAGTTGGGGTCGTCGATCCCGGCCAGCCAAAGGTTTTCGCCGTTCTCTTCAATAATGGTCGCATCGTTGACCAGCATCAGCATCCCAGCCTCCTCGAAGTCCGGGACCATCTCGATGCAGTCGTGGTTGCCCAGCACCCCGAAGATCCCGTGCTTGGTTGTGATATGGGGCAGCAGGCGGCGCAACTCTCTAAGGCTCGGGGCGATGGGGCCGTAGGTTTCCATCCGGATGTCGCCGCCGATCAGGCAGAGGTCGAAGCGCCGTCCTTCAAGACGGGCAAGGACACGGTCGACCAGCCCCGGCAACCCGTCGAGATGCAGGTCGGTGAGCAGCAGGACGGTAAAGCCTTCAAAGGATTTGGGCAGGGAAGGGCAGGCGATCTCGTGTTCGGTGAGTTCCGGCTGGAGGGCGTTGGCAATGCCCTGTTCGTAGCGGCCCAGCAGCCGGAAAACGGTGGAGACCAAGACCCGGTTGTAGAGCAGGGAGGAAAGATTGAACAAGACATGCCAGCGGGCCAGGGGCTGGTGGCAGGAGCGCCATTCGCGCAGCCGCACCGTGGAGCGGACAAAGCGCGGATAATTTTCCATGGGGGGCTTGAAGAGGACATATTTCCAGAACCGGGCTCCGGCATGGGCCACCGGGATGAAGATGGCCAGGGCCAGGGCGGCTGACCAGAGAGGGGTCTGCATCCTCCCGGCCAGGTAGAGGGCGGGCAGCATCGCCTCGAATATCTGGTCCAGCCCGAAGACCGATTCGCCGCTGGCCAGGTGCAACCGCCGCTTGATAAAGCTGGAAAGGAGATCGCCGGCCATGAGCAGGGCAGCGGCACACGCCGCCGTCTGCCAGGAAACTCCAAGCAGCGGGAAGGCCAGGGTGGAGCCGATCAGGCAGGCCAGGATGCCCCGGATGGTTTTGTGGGGGCCGAAGAGCGGCCTGCCGTCAAACCAAGTGGCTCCGTGGTCCAATGGCCGGGCCAAGCGGTCGCCCAAGGCCAGGCTGGCCAGGGGCGGGAGCAGGTTGCCCCAGAAGAGGAAGAGGAGGATTTTGAGGGCTCCGATCATTTCTGGTGGGGCTCGTAACAACGGCCCTTCGACAGGCTCAGGGCGAACGGATATCCTTTTAATGTATGGACATTCCGTTCGCGCTGAGCCTGTCGAAGCACCTGTTTGAAGTGAATTTTGAATTTTTGCGAGGTCATCATCTGTGTCCTGTGCGGTCTGGTTCAACGCAGGGGCGGATTAAAATAACCGTAACGCAGCCGGGGAAAGCGTTGTTTCAGCTCCCGCAGCCAGGCGCGGATGCCCATGGGCGCGCCCCCTTCCTGAAATTCCAGGGCCTCGAAATACCAGTCCGGGTCCATGTTGAGGTTGCGAAGCTGAAGGAAATCAGGCTGGTATTCGCTGATCAGCTCGCACAGGGCGGCAAACTCCGCCGGGTCGTCGGTGAAGCCGGGCAGGATGAAATAGTTGAGCGAGACAAAGCGGCCATGCTGCTTCATGATCCGGATCGACTGCCTGACCGAATCGAAGCTGAATCCCTTGGGCCGGTAGTAGCGCTGGTGGTAAACGGACTGCGCGCTGTTCATGCTGACCCGCAGGCTGTCGAGGCCCGCATGGGCCAGACGGTCCACGGCTTGGGGCAGGGAGGCGTTGCTGTTGAGGTTGATGGTGCCCTGATCGGTCTGTTTACGGATCAGGAGGATGGCTGCTTCGATGGTGTCGGCCTGGAGCAGGGGTTCTCCCTCGCAGCCCTGGCCGAAGCTCGCCACCCCGCCCTTGACCGATTTGAGATGGGGCACCGCGATCTCGGCGATCTCCTTGGGGGTGGGGACAAAGGTGATTCGATCCTGGGTGGAGGGGCAGCAGCCAGAGGGCTGGAGCGAGATGCAGCCCAGGCATTGGGCGTTGCACACCGGCGAGCAGGGCAGGGGCGCCTCGAACTGCCGGAGGAAGTAGTTGATCGCCGCCGGACAGCGGTAGGTGAGGCAGCACTTGCCCAGATGCTGGATGAGCCGGTTCTGCTCGTGTTGCCTCAGCCACTGCTCGGTGCGGCGGACAAGTTTCTCCGGCTGGAAGCGGTTCATCTCCTGGCGCTTGTCCGGGTCGCTGCGGAATGCGCTGACCCAGAACTGGCCGTCGAGCCAGCCCACGGCGGTGTAGGCGAAAAGCGGCAGGTGGGGCGGATCTCCTTTTGGCTTTTCAAATCCGGCCCAATGGATGGCGGTGTGGGCCGGGGACATGAAGGCCGCCACCGCCTGGATGCCACCGTCCGGGTCCAGAGGGTTTTCCGCCACCAGGAGCGGTTCGCCGGTCTCCGGGTCGATACCCACCGGCAACCGTCCGGGGAGGACGAAGATGTCGCTGCCCTCGGGCAGGGGGATGAGGTCTTCGAGCCCGGGCCGGGAAAAATGGCTGCCGCTGCGGCCCGCCATGTCAAGTTCGGGATAATCCGTGATCTCGCCTGCGGCGTTGGCAAAGACCAGGCTGGGGGTTTTGTTTGGGTGTTTGCTTGGCATTATGGTGTGTTGGGCTGGAATTATTCTGGTTGGCTGTTTGCCATATCCTAGAACAGTTTTAAGCGATCAACAACCAGAGTTCTCGCGCTCGCGCTCTTTTCTGGCAGGCAGACACGCCCTGCCTCCCGTTTGGTTTCAACAGCAAGGCCGCCTTTGTCTGCGGCCGAGTCCGCGCCGAGCTGGAAAAGGCGGGAACCCCGCTGCCCCTTGCCGATCTCGAAATCGCCGCCATCGCCTTGGTCAATAAACTTTTCTGGTGACCGGCAACACCCCATTTTGTTCGCATCCCGGAATTGGCAGTGGAAAACTGGCTGGTCTGAGCACCGCGCCCCCGACATTTTTCATGATTGTTTTTTGACAACAAAGCGCACTCCTGCCATAATGAAGGCACGATAACCACAAACAGTCCAAGGGGAAGGTCATGAGAAAAACCCTGCAACTCTTTCAACTCTTCCTGGCGACATTTGCCATCTACGTCGTCATGCACTTTGTCGGCGGTCAGCGCAACCTGATCCTGCTGGCCTGCCTGATCACAATGTATCTGGCTGAGAAGGCGGACACCATGATGATCGAACGCGGTAAGCTTGCCAGGGCGTTGCAACAAGAGAAAGATTCCTGCAAAATTATCACTGGCAAGAAGTCAACCTCTCTCGACAATCTCCTCTTCTGCAAAAACGTCCGCCAACTGGGGGATGCCATCCACCATGTCCTGCGCAGCCTGCGCCTTGAGGTCTGCTACGCCCAGGACAACCCTGGAATCGATCTGTTGTTTTGGGCGTCCGGCGAAAAATACCTGTTCGGTTTGAAGGTCATCGGCGACATCTCGGAGATGAGTGATGATCTGAAAGACTGGGATGCCATCAGGAAGTTCGATAAGGGGCAGGGCGGCAATCAGCGCCTGGTGGTAATCGGCAGCAACTCGATCGAGGAGAACGATTCGGATCTTGGCATGACTGGTTTTCTGGATTTTACCAAAAATATCCAGGAGATGCTGGTCGACAAACATATCCTGGGCATGACCACGCAGACTCTCCACAAGATTCACGGCCTCTGTACGAAAAAACACATCGACCCCCGGCTGATTCTCAACCTGATGCACTCCCATCCTGGCGGCGTTTTCCGGCTCGAACAATACGCGCATTAAGGCAGAACGTCTGTGTATCGCTAGGGACGTTGTTATCTATTTTTCTATTGCGCCCATGATTTTCTCCAACAGCGCCAAGTCTGCCTTGAGAATCTTCTCTCCGCGCCTTGAGGCCAGGCTGACTCCTGTCGGCCCCAGATGGAGAAACTTGCCGACTTCTCTGCCGGTATAACCGAGTTCGTATATGGCCAGATGGCAGATTATCCCCCGCGCCGCAGCCGGAGCCCTGCTTTTGCTTGGTTTCCTGATTAAACCCGGATCAAGCATCAATGCCTCCGAGACAATCGCCAATAGTTGCGTGAGAGCGACAACCCTCTTCATTCTGTCCCGCAGTTGGAAATCCTCTTTAAGGCTGTCAACGAAATCACCGCCCCCCAATACCCGTTCGTCAAAGCTTTCGTATTCGTGATTTTGTCTTTCACCCTGGCTCCGCTTAAGGCCGCCGCCGACAAGATCATCGCGGTGACCGTTTTTAATGCCATCCGCGACGAATTGACGATAATTCCGCCGCGCCGTGGTGATCCTATTGCCAAAACGCTCAATAATTCCCCCGGTCTCCTGACCGTCAAGCTGGTGGTGGCCGAGCAGAACCGCATGCCCTGTCCAGGGGTAATTGTCCAGCTCTTCCAGACTTGCAATTATTCCGGCGCGTAACGGATTCAGATGGATGTATCTAACCAGTTCAAGCAGGTAGGGTTCTTCTTCACAGACGACAGATTTGTAACGATTCTGAAACAGATGCCCGGAGCGCTGGTTGCGGCGATTGAAAGATACGGCATATCCGGTGAGAAGTCTGCGCATGAAGTGCGACAGCGGCGTGGTGGTTGGCATTAATAACAGGTGAAAATGATTTGATAAAAGCGCCCAAGCATAGCAACGCACGCCGGTTTCGGACAGGAGCGAGGCGAACCGGTCAACAAAGAGCTGACGGTCGTGATCGTCATTGAAAATATCGCGTTGCTCAATACCTCGCACGATGACGTGTTGCAGGAGGCCGGCAATGTCAAGTCTTGCTAAACGTGGCATGGGTGAAATTTACCATAGAGGGGAAACGAGTCAATAGATAAATAAATAACAACGTCCCCTTATCCCCTTATCCCCTTCGCAAGCTTACCCGAGTCTACGGGCAGAATCACGCATGCGCCAGCAAGGGCACATTGTTGAGCAGCTTGTTCAGGCTGGCCTCAGCCATTTTCAAATCGTAAGCTGCTTGCAGATTAAGCCAGTATTGCGGCGATTGGTCGAGGGCTCGACCGAACAACAGCGCCAGTTCAGCCGTTACCGGGCGCGTTCCTTTGATGACATGCGAAATTCGCATGGGTGAGATGTCGATGGCACGGGCGAACTCGGCCTGGGAGATGTGCAATTCGCCCAAGGTCTCGCGCAGAAATTCCCCAGGATGGATTGCGGGCAGTCCTTTCTTGGTCATGATGGTTCTCCTTAATGGTAATCCACGATCTCAACGTCGTGAGCGTCGCCGCTGTCAAAATGAAAACACACGCGCCATTGGTCATTGATACGAATGCTCCATTGTCCGTCGCGATCATGGGCCAAAGCCTCCAGCCGGTTCGATGGAGGGAGGCGCAAATCTTCAATGCGCGTGGCGGCGTTCAGTTGTGTTAAGCGCATCGCCGCACGTTTGAGAATTTCCGCCGGAAATCGTCGAGATTTTCCCGTGACAAAGAATTGTTCCGTTGCCGTGCTGGCGAAATTGCGTATCATGGGAATATGGTAAACAAATAGTTTACATTAGTCAAGTGCTATGCGATAATCAGGCAAAAACCTGTTGAGTTTCTGCGATAATTGTGTATTTTGTCCCTCTTGATTTCGGCAACAAGCCGTTGTCTGAAAAGTGAAGCAGTTTGGGATGCAAGGATCGGCATAAGGAGCCGTAACGAAAAAGACGCAAGTACAGATTTTTTGTTACGGCTCCTAATTCCCCGAGGAGGATATCAGATGCAGCAGACAGCGGAAGCAAAGGCCTGGAGTATCGACAGGGCCCGGGAGCTGTATGGTATTGCCCGTTGGGGATTGCGTTATTTTGATATCAATGGCCGAGGGCAGGTGACGGTCGCTCCGCTCAAGGAGCAGGGCGGCACCATCGCCATCGTCGACGTGATTCGGGAAGCGGTGGAACAGGGGCTCCATTTTCCCATGCTCATCCGGTTTCACGACCTGCTGCGCAACCGGGTGGAGCGGATCAACAAGGCCTTTAACGACGCCATTGTCGAGCTGGAGTACAAATCCATCTACCGGGGCGTCTATCCCATCAAGGTCAACCAGCTGCGCGAGGTGGTCGAGGAGATCATCGACGCAGGCAAGCCATTTCATCACGGCCTTGAGGTCGGCTCCAAGCCGGAACTCTACGCGGCCCTGGCCTTCCACGAAGACCGGGAAAGCCTGATCATCTGCAACGGCTACAAGGATGCCCTGTACATCAAGACCGCGCTCCTGGGCCGCAAGCTGGGCAAGAAGATTATCCTGGTGGTGGAGAAGGTCGAGGAAGTCACCAATATCATCCGCTATGCCAAGGAGTTGAAGGTGGAGCCGATGATCGGCCTGCGGGTCCGGTTGATGAGCGGCGGCAAGGGCAAGTGGGAGAAATCCACCGGCGAGGATGCCAAGTTCGGCCTCTCCACCCCGGAGATTCTCCAGGTTTCCGAGCTGCTCAAGGAGGCGGACCTGGCCGATTGCCTCAAGCTTGTGCATTTTCACAGCGGCTCCCAGATCCCGGACATCCTCACCATCAAGAAGGCGGTGCGGGAAGGGGCCATGTTCTACGCCAAGATCCGGCAGATCGGCCATGCCCTCGAGTACATCGATGTGGGCGGCGGCCTGGGTGTGGATTACGACGGCAGCCGTACCACCTTCCATTCCTCCATCAACTATTCCCTGAACGAATACGCCCGCGATATCGTCTACAACATCATGGATGTCTGCGATTCCCAGGGGGTCGCGCATCCGGTGATCATCAGCGAGTCGGGCCGGGCCGTGGTGGCGCATCATTCGGTGCTGGTGGTGGAGACCTTCGGCGACATCAAGAAGATGGAATACGCCACGGAGCCTGTCAAGCCGGAGATCAGCCATAAGCTGGTGGAAGAGGCATGGTACAACTACACTCACGTCAACCCCAGCAACCCGCTGGAGGCCTACCACGACGCCCTGCACAACAAGGAGGAGACCCAGGTCCATTTCGAGCTGGGCCTCATCGGCCTGGAGGTCAAGGCGGAGGTGGAAAAGCTGTTCTGGCTCACCGGCGCCAGGGTGCTTGAGCAGTTCAAGGACGCCGAGTACAAGCCCGACGATATCGTCGAGCTGGAGAGCAAGTTTTCCGATCAGTACCTCTGCAATTTCAGCGTGTTCCAGTCATTGCTCGACCACTGGGGCTACGGCCAGCTTTTCCCGATCATGCCCCTGCACCGGCTCAACGAGGAGCCCCAGCGGAGGGGAACCCTGGCCGACATCACCTGCGATTCGGACGGCACGGTCTCCAAGTTCATCAATCTGTACGAGGAAGGGGTGGACACCCTGCCGCTCCACGACCTGAACGGCAAGCCCTATTATCTCGGGGTGTTCTTGACCGGCGCCTACCAGGACATCATGGGCGACCTGCACAACCTCTTCGGCCGGGTGAACGAAGCCCATGTCTTTCTGGACGAGGATGAGGATTCCGGGTACTACATCGAGGAGACCATCGAGGGCACCACCATGGAAAAGGTGCTGGCCCTGGTTCAGTACACCGGCACCGATCTGAAGCGGAAGATGAAGAGTCAGGTGGACAGCGCCATCAAGGAAGACAGGCTGCGGCCCAATGAGGCCATGCGGCTTTTGGGCGAGTATGAGAAGGGGCTGAAGGGGTACACCTACCTGGACCTCAAGAAGGTGCGGAAGAAGGGATAAAGGGGGAAAGGTCAAAGGTGAAAGGATACAGGACAGAACGTGGGGATCAGGAGTAATAATGGCGGTTTGAGGGTCTTTTTTTTGACCTTTAACCTTTAACCTTTATCCTTTCACCTGTCTTCTCCTCAATCCTTGGGGCGGAGAACCTTGAGCACGGATTCAACGACCTGATAGATTTCAAGGTCGTCGCCATAGACGTCCTGCACCTTGTCGTTTTCCACCAGATCCTCGCAGATGTACTGGGTCACATAGAGGCTGAGAAAGTTGGGGTCAACCACCAGCTGCCGCAGCGGGGCGATCTTGTACAGCATGTCGAACTCTTCCATGCCGGAGAGCTTTTCAAACAGTTCGTTGAAGAGTTTCCGGATCGCGGTTTCGTCGGTGATCTCAAGGATTTTCTTGTCCAGCAACCGCTGTACCATCTTGGTGGCCAGTTCATCGGCGTTTTTGTAGAGCATCTGCATCATATAGCGCCGCTCGCGCTCGCGTTTGCGGTCGATTGCTCCACCTGCCGTGTCGTTGTGAGGTCTGCTGTGACTGCCCATGTTTCTATTTCTCCCGCGCTTGTACCGAATATTGTTGGATGAATCTGTAGTTAAATAACGGAAAATTCCATAAAGGGAAAGGGTAAAGATAAGAGAATTCTTGCATTCGGGAAAAAATGTTTTATGAAACACCGGAAAGAGGGGGCTTGCTTTTTCGTGCCCTGGCACTGATTTCTTCGGTAACCTTGAGGTGAGAGATGACAAATACCATTGCTTCAACACGGCTGACCATCCTGCTGCCCGCGGGCCGTCTGCCCTTGGCGATCATGGACAAGGCCAATGAACTGGCTAAAAAATACCAACTGGAAATCTACCTGAGCACCATGCAGAATCTGCGGCTCATGGGCATCCGGGAGGAGGATCTCCCTGTGATCCGCGGGGAATTGGCCGCGCTGGGCGCCCAGTTCAAGGGGCCGGGCAAGTTCCCGATTCCCCGGGTTTGCATCGGGGTTCGCGATTGTTCCATGGGCGTCGGCGACCCGGAGCGGATCTCCGCCCTGATCCTCGAAAAGTTCAAGGATCGGGAAAAGACCAAGCAGAAGTTCAAGATCGCCATCTCCGGTTGCACCTTGGGGTGCCCGGGGGTGTTGACCACGGACATCGGCATCATGGCCACCCGTAAGGGTTTTGATCTCTATGTGGGCGGCAAGGGCGGCCCCAGCCCACGGGTTGGCCGCAGGGTTCTAAGGGATCTCGACGAGCAGGGGGTACTGGCTGCGGTGGCGGAGCTGGTGGAGTTTCACGATGCTCACACCGAGACCAAGCAGAGGATGATAAAGCTGATTGATCATCCGGATTTTCCGTATAAAGAGGCGGTGTAGGGTTTGTTGCTGGAATCTTGGTGAACTCGTAACAACTTGGAATTTTCTGCAAGCAGGTGCTTCGACAGGCTCAGCACGAACGGAAACAGTCTTAATGTAGTGATATTCCGTTCGCCCTGAGCCTGTCGAAGGGCAGTTGTTGCGAGGCCGTCAATATTTACGCAGCCACCAAGGGGGGCGACCCGGCATGACTGGTATTCCGATGGTGCAACCCGAGATCCTTTTTGCCGCTGGCGTGCTGTTTTTCGCCTATTTCATTCGCGGCATCGCAGGGTTCGGTTCGGCGCTCATCTCCGTGCCGTTGCTGGCCCTTTTTTTTCCTGTCTCCCAGGTGGTGCCCCTGATCGGTCTGCTGGACTGGCTGGCCTCGGTCAGCCAGGGGCTGCCCAACCGGCGGCTCATCCGCTGGCCCGAGCTGCTGCCGCTTCTGCCCTTTACCGTGCTGGGCGTTTCCACAGGCCTCTATCTGCACACCATTCTGGCGCCGGCCAGTCTGCTTTTCGCCCTCTCCATCTTTATCATGCTCTATGCAGCCTATGCCTTGCTGCCGTTTCCGTCCCTGCACGGCGGGCGGTGGCTGGCCGGACCCGCCGGATTGCTGGGGGGCACGGTGGGCGCCCTTTTCGGCACCGGGGGGCCGTTTTATGTGATCTACATGACCCTGCGGCAGCTCGATAAAACCGAATTCCGCACCACCATCGCCACGGTCTTCGTGATCGACGGGCTCTGCCGCATCGTGGGATTCTCCCTGAGCGGTTTTTATACCCTGCGGATTATGGCGCTTTTCGCGGGGATTATACCCATTGCCGGCCTGGCCCTCTGGCTGGGCGGGAAGGTGCATGTGCGGATCAGCCATGCGGCGTTTGTCCGGCTGGTGAGCATGATTTTGCTGGGCAGCGGGATTGCTTTGCTGGTAAAAGCGCTGGCGGCTTAGTAGATCGGTTTTTTTTATGTTTATTGAAAACCCCGTTCGGCCTGAGCTTGTCAAAGGCCTGTAGTGGCAATGGAACCACGGTTCGACAGGCTCACCGCGAACGGGATTGGTTTTGTTTAACGGAACGATCTGTTCTGGCTTCCGCTCGGAAATAAATGGAGACTCAATGCAAACGCTCACAGAGCTGAAAAAATATTCCGCCGAACTGGTTGATCTGCACCACACCCTGGCTCTCATGCAGTGGGATCAGGAGGTCCGGATGCCCCGCCGCGCCGCGGAAGGGCGGGCCGGGCAGTTTGCCACCCTGAGCGGACTGGTGCATCGCCGTGAGGTGGCTCCGGAGCTTGGTGTTTTGCTGGCTGAGGCCGAGGCGCAAAAAGAAGTCCTGTCCGTGGAGGACCGCGCTCTGGTGCGGGTCATGCGCCGGAGCTATGATCAGAATACCAAGCTGCCCGAGGAGTTTGTCGCCGGGTTTTCCCGCCTTACCTCCCAGGCCCAGATGGCCTGGCTTGAAGCACGGGAGCAGTCCGATTTCGCCATTTTTCAACCCCTGCTGGAAAGGCTGGTGGTTTTGTCCCGGCAACAGGCCGGATATCTGGGCTACACAGCCCATCCCTATGACGCGCTGCTCGATCTCCACGAAGAGGGGCTCACCACCGCCAAGGTGGCGGCGATGTTCGGTGAGCTGCAAGCGCCCCTGGTGGCCTTGGTAAAAAGGTTTTCCGGCCGCCTGGCTCCCTTGTCCTTTAGCGAGCCATTTTCTTCCTCCGGCCAGGAACAGTTTGCCGAACACCTTCTGGTGGCCATGGGGTTTGATTTTTCCCGGGGCTGCCTGGCCCGTTCCGCCCATCCCTTCACCACCACCCTGGGGCACCACGACCGGCGCATCACCAACCGCTATGCCCCCAAGAGCCTGGATTTTATCTTTGGCGCCTTGCACGAGGGCGGGCATGCTCTCTACGAGCAGGGCATTGATGAGCGCTTGGCCAACAGCCACCTTGATGACGGGGTTTCCCTGGGCATCCATGAGTCCCAATCCCGGTTCTGGGAGAATGTCGTGGGCCGAAGCCGACCCTTCTGGCAGCGGTTTTTTCCGGAACTGCGGCGGTCCTTTCCTGCCCAGTTTGCCCACACCGGGCTGGATGATTTCATTCGGGGCATAAACGCCGTTACCCCCGGCCTGATCCGGGTGGATGCCGATGAGGTTACTTACAATCTCCATGTCCTGATCCGGTTTGAGATTGAAAAGGGGCTGATCGAGGGGAGCCTGGAGGTTGCGGAGCTGCCTCGGATTTGGCGGGACAAATACCGGCAGTATCTCGGGGTGGAGGTCGAATCCGACGCCGACGGGGTCTTGCAGGACATCCACTGGGCCCACGGCAGCTTCGGTTATTTCCCCACCTACACCATCGGCAATCTGGCCGCGGCCCAGATCTGGGAGGCCTATAAAAAACATGACCCCGCTTTCACCCAGACCCTTGCCGAGGGGAACCTGACCAAGGTCAGGGAGTGGCTGGTCCGGGAGATCCACGGCCACGGCGGCGTCTATTTGCCCGAGGAGCTGCTGACGCGGGTAACGGGCGCCCCGCTCTCCGCCCGCCCCTTCCTGGCCTATCTTGAGGAAAAATTCAGCCTTTTGGCCGGTTGATCCTTGGCTTCGCCGCTGTCCGGCCTGTTCCTGGCCGGTCCGTCCGCATGAGGCCGGTGATTTTAGCGGCGCATCGAGGCGGGAGAGAGTATAATGATTTTCTTGTCCGTTGGGAATACTGGGTAAATAAAGAGCCTCTTGCACAATAAAGGATGTTTCAGGTCGTCATTCCGGCGAAAACCGGAGGTAAGGGAGCGAAGCGAGACTCCGATCCAGTCATGTTGGCTGGTTTTTTCTGCCCTGGCCCCCGGCTTTCGCCGGGGTGACTTCATTTTGCAAGGGGCTGTAAAGAAATTCATGAGAGCTGTTATGGTACCTCTTCGTTTATTGCTGGTGTCGGCGCTGTTTTTTTGCGCGCTCGGCGGGAGTCTTTCCCCGGCGCGGGCCGGCCAGGATCCCTTTCCTCAGTACGACTGCATCACGCCCAATGTCGCTTTCTGGCGCGATATCTATGGCAAGTATCCCTCCACCCAAGGGGTGCTCCACGACAAGCGGGATCTGAACATTATCTATGAGGTGCTGGATGTCGAGGGCACCTGGGAAACCGGAGCACGGGAACGGGACCGGCAGAAGATAGAAAGGGTCAAGGAGCGGTATCTGGATATCCTCAAATCCCTGGCCGCGGGATCTCCGCCGCAAAGCAGGGAGGAAAAACGGGTGGCCGCGCTCTTTGGCGCCCGGGCCACGGCCGAGGATTTTCGGCTGGCCCAGGACAATATCCGTTTCCAATCCGGCCAGAAGGATAATTTCCGGAAAGGTCTGATCCGCTCCGGCGCCTATCTGGAGGAGATCAAGGAGATCCTGGCGAGCTACGGGGTGCCCGAGGATCTCGCCTATCTGCCCCATGTGGAATCATCCTTCAACTACAAGGCGTACAGCAAGTTCGGCGCGGCCGGGATCTGGCAGTTCACCGAATCCTCGGGCAAGCAGTTCCAGCTGGACGTGGATTACGCCATTGACGAGCGCCGCGATCCGCTCAAGGCCACCCATGCCGCGGCACGAATGCTGAGGCATAACTACGAGAAGCTCGGTACCTGGCCTTTGGCGGTAACCGCTTATAATCACGGGATCAACGGCATGATGCGGGCCAAGGCGGCCAAGGGGGATTATGAAAGAATCTTCCAGGAGCATGAAAGCGAGTTGTTCAAGTTCGCCTCGCGGAATTTCTATTCGGAGTTTCTCGCCGCCAGGGAGGTTGCCAAGAACTACCAGGCCTATTTCGGCCAGCTCCCCATCGAGCCGCCGGTCAACAGCAAGGCTGTGGTTCTGCCCAACTATGCCTTGGTGAATGATCTGGTCAAACATCTCAAGGTCGATCTGGAAACCTTCAAGGCCTTGAACCCGGCCTTGCGCGAACCGGTCTACCTCGGCCAGAAACTGATCCCCAAAGGCTACGAGGTCCGGGTGCCGCAACAGGGCAAGGCTGTGCGTCTGGCTGACAATATCCCGCCGCAGATCCTCAAGGAGGATCAGGCGCAAACCACCATGTATCAGGTGCGTCAGGGGGATACCGCCTTTTCCATCGCCCGGCAGCATGGCGTCACCGTGGCTGATCTGTTGCGGGGCAACGGACTCGATGACCAGTCGGTGATCTGTCCCGGTCAGAACCTGCGCATCCCAGGCCCGGGTGAACGGGGAACGCTGGTTGCCATGGTCGGGAAAAAGATCGAGCCCCAGCGTCCAGCCGGTTTGACCCCGGTGGTTACCGGCGAAAAGCCAGCCCCGCAGTCCGGGGGCGAGGTTGTGTCCCTGGTGAAATTGGCGGGCGTGCCGGAGCAGGTGGCTCAGCCGTCCAAGCCAGCGCCAGCGGTGGAACCGGCCCCGGCCAAGGGCGCGCAGTGCCCGCCCCTCAATCCGGCCAAGGTGCTGGGCAATCTCGGGGTGGAGCAGGTCGTAAAGAACAAGAAGCAGGGCAAAACCTATGGCGTCATCCGGGTGGAGGCCGAGGAAACCCTGGGCCATTATGCGCGCTGGCTTGGCATCCGGGCCTGGGATCTGCGTCATCTGAACAACCTGCGCTACGAACAGTCCCTGACCGTGAACCAGAAACTCAAGATCCCCCTTGCCAAGGGGAGCAAGGAGCGGTTTGAGGCCCAGCGCTATGAGTTTCACAAGGAGATGGTGGAGGATTTCTTTGCCGCCTACCGGCTGATGGAAGGCACCCGCGCCTACCGGGTGAAGCAGGGGGACACCATCTGGTCCCTGTGTGAAACCGAATTTGAGCTGCCTTTCTGGCTGATCAAAAAATACAACCCCTCCGTGGACTTCGCCCAGTTGAAACCGGGGTTGCGGTTGGTGGTGCCCCGTGTTGAATCGATCCGTTGAGCGCGGCCCGGACTGATCCCATGGATACCCAGCCCAAAACCATTCTGCTCAAGGATTACCGCCCGCCTGCCTATGCGATCGAAGAGGTGGCGCTTACCGTGGATCTGTTCGAGGATCGGGCCCGGGTCTGTTCCCGTCTGGTCTGCCGCCGCAACAGTCCGGCCACGGTGGAAGCCCCCCTTGTGCTGCAAGGGCGGAAGCTGGTGCTCAAGGGTATTACCCTCGACGGCGTTGCCCTTGCACCGGAACAGTATCGTGTCGATGATGAGAGTCTTACCATCCCAACGGTGCCGGAGCGGTTCGTGCTTGGTATCGAAACCGAGCTCCATCCCCAGAACAACACCTCCCTTGATGGTCTGTACCGCTCCAGCGGTAATTTTTGCACCCAGTGCGAAGCCGAGGGATTCCGCAAGATCACCTATTTTCTCGACCGGCCCGATGTGCTGGCCCGCTACGAGGTAACGATCAGCGCCGAGCAAGAGCGTTATCCGGTGCTTCTCGCCAATGGCAATCGGGTGGAGACCGGGGTGCTGGACGGAGGCCGCCATTACGCGCGCTGGCAGGATCCATTTCCCAAGCCCTCGTACCTTTTTGCCATGGTTGCCGGTAATCTGATCAAGATCCCTGACACCTTTGTCACCCGCTCCGGCCGCCAGGTCGCCCTGGAGATCTATGTGCAAGCGCACAACCGGGATAAATGCGGCCATGCCATGGAGTCGCTCAAAAAGGCCATGCGCTGGGACGAGGAAACCTTTGGCCTGGAGTACGATCTCGACCAGTACATGATCGTGGCGGTGGACGATTTCAACATGGGCGCCATGGAAAACAAGGGGCTCAACGTCTTCAATTCCAAGTACGTGCTGGCCCGGCCAGACACCGCCACGGATGCTGATTACGAGGGGATAGAGGCGGTTATTGCCCACGAATATTTCCACAACTGGACCGGCAACCGGGTCACCTGCCGCGACTGGTTCCAGTTGAGTCTCAAGGAAGGGCTCACCGTGTTCCGCGATCAGCAGTTCACCGGGGATCAGGTCTCCCCCGCGGTCAAGCGCATCCACGATGTCCGGCTCCTGCGCAACGTGCAATTCCCCGAGGACAACGGGCCCATGGCCCATCCGGTGCGGCCGGATTCCTTCATGGAAATCAACAACTTCTACACCGTCACCATCTACGAGAAAGGGGCCGAGATCATCCGGATGCTGCACACCCTGCTGGGCCAGGAGCTGTTCCGGCAGGGGCTTGCCCTGTATCTTGCCCGGCACGACGGCCAGGCCGCCACCACCGATGATTTTGTCCAGGCCATGGGTGAGGTTTCGGGCCGCGATCTCACGCAGTTCAAGCGGTGGTACACCCAGGCCGGCACCCCGCGCCTTGCGGTGCAGGGCGAGTATGACGATCAGGCGCGGACCTATACCCTGCGCCTCGGGCAAAGCACACCGCCCACCCCGGGCCAGCCGGAAAAGGAGCCGCTCCATATCCCGGTTTCTCTTGGGTTGCTGGACAGCCAGGGGAAAGAGATCCAGCTGGTCTGTGCGGAGCGGCAGGCAGAGGCGGAGCGCGGCCTGTTTGAGCTGCGCGGAGCCCAGGAGATCATCCGGTTCAGCGCGGTGGAGGAAAAGCCGCGCCTTTCGATTTTGCGCAATTTTTCCGCGCCGCTCAAGGTTGATTACGATTGTGACGCGGAAGAGCTGCTCTTTCTTTTCCGGTATGACCAGGATCCCTTCAACCGTTGGGAGGCGGGGCAGTGTCTGGCCAGCCGCTTGCTTCTGGGGCTGGTGGAGGATTTCCGGCACAACCGCCCTCTGCTGCTTGACCAAAGGTTTGTCGCGGCCTGCGCACGATTGCTTGATCAGGAAACCGTGGGGGACAAGGGGTTTCTTGCCCTGCTGCTCACCCTGCCCTCGGAGGAGTATCTGGCCGAGCAGATGGAGGTGGTGGATGTCGAGGGGATCCACACTGCCCGGGCCTTTGCCCGGCAGACCCTGGCCCGCTCCCTGCGCCCTCTGTGGGAGCAGACATATCAGGCCAACCAGGCCGCCGGTCCATATTGCTACGAGCCCAAGCTGGCAGGGCAAAGGGCGTTGCGCAATCTCTGTCTCGCCTATCTCGTCACCCTTGAGGATGATGGCGCAATCCAGCTTGCCCTTGAGCAGTTCGCCAAGTCCGGCAACATGACCGACCAGATGGCCGCTTTCTCGACCCTGGCCCATTCCGCTCGCCCCGAGCGGCGACAGGTCATCGCTGATTTTTACCAGCAATGGCAGGAGGATTCCCTGGTGCTGGACAAGTGGTTTGCGGTGCAGGCCACGGCCCCGCTGCCGGAAACCCTGGGCGAGGTGCAGGCGCTCATGGCCCATCCGGCCTTTCAGCTGAAGAACCCCAACAAGGTCCGCGCCCTGCTAGGCTCCTTTGCCGGGGGCAACCCCATCTGTTTCCACGAATTGTCCGGCAGGGGCTATGCCTTTCTGGCCGAGCGGATTTTGGCCCTCGATCCGCTCAACCCGCAGGTTGCCGCCCGTCTGGCAGCCCGGCTCGGGCGGGGAGCGCGCTATGATGCAACCCGGCGAGGCCTGATGCGGGCTCAGCTTGAGCGGATTGTCGCCAGCAAGTCATTGTCCCGGGATGTGTACGAGGTGGTGAGCAAGAGTTTGGGGTGAAAAGCCGGATTTTTTAGACCAATAAACAAGATGGACCCGTAACAACTGCCCTTCGACAGGCTCAGGCCGAACGGAAATTGTCTTAATGTCTTGATATTCCGTTCGTGCTGAGCCTGTCGAAGCACTTGTCTGAAGCAAATTTCGAGTCGTTACGCGTCCAACAACAGACAAAAAGAGGTACGCACATGGACATTTCAAAAACGATTGCCGAGATGAAGAAGAACCCCGCCTTTGCCGAGAACGTCGGCATGGTCCTGGTCCACAATGGCGTGGTCCGCGCCTGGTCGCGCAAGACCAGGGAAGGGGTGACGGCCCTTGAGGTCACCCCGGACCAGAAAAAGGTCGAGGCGATCCGCCAGGAATTCTTGAAAAAGCCGGGGATCTTCGACATCGTTATCGAGGCCAAGAGCGGCAGCTTCCAGCCCGGCGACGATCTATTGTTTATCATCGTGGCCGGCGATATCCGGGAGAACGTGAAGCCGGTGCTGGGCGAGCTGCTGGACCGCATCAAAGCCGAGGCCATTGGCAAAAGGGAAGTACTGTTGGACTGAACTTCACCCTTGCAAAAATGCGGGAATCCGGTTAGTAAGGTGCCGCACAGTGTTTTTTTGACTTTGATTTTGATTGCCACAGGGAGATAGCAAGTATGTATTCCGCTTCTGAGTTTCGCAAAGGGTTAAAGGTTCAGATCGACGGCGAACCGTATATCATGACGGATTTTTCATTTTCCAAGCCGGGCAAGGGCCAGGCCCTGTACCGCGCTCGTTTGCGGAACATGATCACCGGCAACGCCTTTGAAAAGACCTTCCGCTCCAACGATAAGCTGGAAAAGGCCGCTCTCGAGGAGCGGACCATGCAGTACCTTTATAGCCAGGGCGATCAATATACCTTCATGGACAACGCCAACTACGAGCAGTTGGAGATATCCAAGGCGCAATTGGGCGATGCCATCAACTTTCTCGTCGACAACATGGATGTGGAGGTTTTGCAGTACAACGGCCGCCCCATCGGCGTTACCCTGCCCAACTTCGTCAACCTCAAGGTCACCCAGTCGGACCCGTGGGTCAAGGGCGACACCAGCGGCAGCGACTCCAAGCCCGTAACCCTGGAAACCGGGTATGTGGTCCAGGTGCCGCCCTTTATCGAAGAAGGCGACAAGCTACAGATCGACACCCGTACCGGGGTGTATGTGACCAGGGTCAAGGAATAGCTGTAAACGTCCAGCAGCACCGCATCTGCTTTGTCATCGGCCTGCTCGTGTGCAATAGCACACTTCGCAGACCTCTTTCGCGCATCTGCGGCACTGCTGAACGTTTACATTCCAGTGGGAGAATTCATGTTTTCGTTCCTGGCGAATTATTATGGATAACCAAGGGGCGGATGTCCTGACACCGCATCGGCAACTACTATGATCCCCATCCACGGCCTGCATTTGCGGGCCGTTCTCATTCAAGCCCTGCGCACCTTCTTCGTCGACCGAGGCTATCTCGAGGTCGAAACCCCCATCCGTATCCCTGCCCCAGCCCCGGAAGCCCATATTGTACCGCTGACCAGCGAGGGCTGGTTTCTGCAAACCTCGCCGGAGCTCTGCATGAAACGGCTGCTGGCCGCGGGCATCCCTAGGATTTTCCAGCTCTGCAAATGCTTCCGCAAAGGCGAGCGCGGCGACCGCCACCTGCCCGAGTTCACCATGCTGGAGTGGTACGCGGCAAGAAGCGACTACCGCGACCTGATGACGGATTGCGAGGCGTTGCTGCGTCACCTGGCTGCGGCCATGGACAAGGGCGGGGTGCTGGAATGGCAGGGGCGCAGGATCGATCTTGTCCCGGAGTGGGAGCGAATCACCGTGGCCGAGGCCTTCCACCGCTATGCGCCCTGCACGGTGGAGGAGGCGCTAAACCAGGACCAATTCGATGCGCTGCTGGTGGAGTATGTGGAGCCGCATCTGGGCATGATAACCCCCACCTTTCTCTGCGACTACCCGGCTGCGCTTGGCGCCTTGGCCCGGCTCTCCCCGGATGATCCCGCAGTGGCCGAGCGTTTCGAGCTGTATGTGGCCGGGCTGGAGCTGGCCAACGGCTTTTCCGAGCTGGTTGATTCCATGGAGCAGCGGTCCCGGTTCCTGGCGGAGCAGGAGGTCATCCGGTCGCAGGGCCGCGACCCTGGCCCCATGCCGGAGCCTTTTTTGGTTGAACTTGCCGAGATGCCCCCTGCTGCGGGGATTGCTTTGGGGGTGGACCGGCTGGTTATGCTGTTTGCCGGGAAGGACAGCATCGATCAGGTGGTGGCTTTTACGCCGGAGAGGTTGTAGCTTTATGTCGTTGCAGACAAGTTAAAGCTATTTGGACGCCCGTCCCTTACGCACAGCCCGAGTTGCTGGTTTCGAGGCGGCGGGGGGCTTATCGTATGTCTCCACATAGGTATCAATGAGCTTGCGAATCATACGCTGATACTGGGTATGGTGTTTTGTTGCCTCGGATTTGAAGAACTCGACGCTCTTCTTGCT
>Ga0074199_1001232_pt1 | contig 24739 bp, 10 predicted proteins | sample EPASupsiteSAE347_FD_64528 | JGI IMG/M metagenome (GOLD analysis project Ga0074199, IMG submission 64528) | Bioremediated contaminated groundwater from EPA Superfund site, New Mexico - Sample SAE3-47 | ecosystem: Environmental > Aquatic > Deep subsurface > Groundwater > Contaminated ... | reverse complement strand
GTCATTGGGACTTCTAACTTTTTTAAAGATTACTTGATTTTGATTATAATTGTTGTCGTTATTTTTAGTGTCCTGATGCGCCTTTACCTTAAGACTTATCAAGGGAAGAGACATATTGATAGTTTGAAATTACGTTTACCGATTTTCGGCATTTTATTTAAATATATTTATCTCATGCGTTTCTCTCGTTCTTTGTCGACGCTTCTTAAGGGCGGAGTGACGATTACGCGCAGTTTAGAAATTGTCGCCGATGTGGTCGGAAATGAAATTTATAAGGAATTAGTTTTAGATACCCTGGAATCAATTAATGATGGTAATCCCTTATCGACCGTTTTTGAATCCAGTAAATATGTACCGAAAATGGTGCCACAAATGATGGCCGTCGGTGAAAAAACCGGTAAAATTGATTCCGTCCTTGATCGGGTGACCTCCTTTTACGCTCGAGAAAGTAGTAATATGTTAGATAACTTAAGCAAATTAATGGAGCCAATTATTATGGTAATCATGGGGCTCGGCGTTGGTATCATGGTGGCGGCGGTACTTTTACCAATGTATAATTTGGCGAGCCAGTTTTAAAATTAATCCTTGGCGTCGGGGAGACTTATCCCCAGACCCCAAAAGTATTGCGCCAATATTTAAGAAGTGTTATAATTTTAATAGCAATTAAATATCAACGTATTTAAATAAAATTACAACGAGCCGGTTTTATTTTTAAGAATAAAATAATTTAAGATCCGGCCGCATAAATGTTTATGCAAAAATCTAAAAAGGGTTTTACCCTTATTGAGTTGCTGGTGGTCATCGCTATCATTGGCTTGTTATCAACCTTGTCAGTCCTAGCTTTGAATTCAGCGCGGGCTAAAGCCAGAGATGCTAAGCGTATCTCTGATGTTAAGCAACTGCAAACGGCTCTGGAGATGTATTATAATGACAACAATGATTATCCAGCCACTTTAGCCTCGACTTCGCCGACTTATATTAAGTCGGTTCCCACACCGCCATCAGTGATTGATGGTAGTTCTTGTCCAGCGACCCAGGATGAGTATACCTATGTGCGCAGTGGCACAGTTGCCGGCGGCGATCGCACTTATACAATGAACTATTGTATCGGTACCACCATGAACAGCATTACGGGTAACACTCTCCACACCGCTACCCCAGCTGGTATCTACTAAGGTATCGAGTAATCACGTGGTTTATTTTTAAATTTAGTTTTCTGTAAAAAGAACCGTTTTTCGGTTCTTTTTGTTTATGGTATAATTGGCTTATGGCAATAAAATTTTCTAACATCATGAGTGATTTGGCAACCTCGGAATTTCTCCAGTCTTTAGAATGGGAAACCATTATTCAAGCTAAGGGGGGGAAGACTCTAAGATTAGGAGCCAATTTTATCACTCATCACCCTGGGACTTTGTTTATTGAGAAACCTTTACTCGGTGGCTATCATTATTTATATGTTCCGCGTGGCCCCTTAGTTTCAGTGGCTGAGACGGCTTGGCTAGTAACTGAGATTACCGCCCGAGATAAGCGGCTAATTTTTATCCGTCTTGAACCCAGTACCAAACTAGAGATTGCCGGTCGAGTAATTAAAAAAACCGTCAACCAACAACCGGCCAAAACTTTAATGCTCGATTTGCGACTTAGAGAAACTAAACTTCTCGCTGGTCTGCATCAAAAGACACGCTATAATTTGCGTTTAGCCCAGAAGAAGGGAGTGGAGATTAAACGTGGCCAGGCGATTGATTTTCCTGAGTTCTGGCGTTTAATGACGCTTACCGGCAAACGAGATAATTTTCGTTTGCACGCTCGCGATCATTATGAGAATTTATTAAAATCTCAGGCCGTCAAATTATATTTTGCGCGCTATCAGGGTCAGAATATTGCCGCCGGCCTTTTTTGTTTTTTTGGCAATCGGGTCACATATTTACACGGCGCTAGTGATAATAAATTTAGAAACGTAATGGCGCCCTACTTACTCCAGTGGACAGTAATCCAAGAGGCTCAAGCAGCGGGTTATTGGTATTATGATTTCTACGGTATTGATGAAAAGAAATGGCCCGGGGTGACTCGTTTTAAACTGGGATTTGGCGGGACAGTGCTTGAATATCCCGGTACTTTTGACGTTGTTTTACGACCCGGATTATACTGGCTATATAGTTTAGGGAGACGTCTTCGGAGACTGATTTAAAAAATTATTACCATCATGGGAGTTTTAAAAAACCATTAATATGTTGGAAATTAATAACACCACTCGCCAAAAAGTTAATCAAACCCAGATTCGTTATTTGGTGCAGGCTTTTTTAGTTCGTTACCACAAGACTAATTATGAAGTGTCAGTGGCTATAATTGGTGCGGTTAAAATGCGTCAAATTAATAAAAAATATCGTCAGCAGGATAAATCAACTGATGTTTTGTCCTTTCGGGGCGGGGAAGCGATGAATAAGTTTCTGGGCGAAGTGATTATTAATATTCAGGAAACGAAGCAGATTACTAAATATCGCGCCCTGTTTACGGAATTGGGCTTCAATCCCCGTTTAACTTCGAAATATTTATTTTATTTTTTATTGATTCATGGTCTTTTGCATTTAGTCGGTTATAATGACGAGACCGAACTAGAGCGGCGGATAATGATTAAACGAGGAGTGCAGTTTTTAGAAGAAATTTCTTAAAAAAAGTGCTATAATTAAATTAAGAAAATTAGTCAGTTAACTTCATGCCTGTTAGCCGCAAAAATTTAAGTTTTTTTGAGGGAGCTATTATTATAGTTTTTTTTGTGATCTCTTTTTTTGCCTGGCAAAACGTCCAGGCGGCTTCTACTTCGACTTTACGCGGCGCGGCTTGGTGGAGCGAACAATATGGCTATGTGGCTTTTGATTGCGCCGATGATTACACGGGCGATCGTCTAGATCAAAGTGGTAACTTCAATGCCTACCCCTTACCCCAAGCCTTTCATTTATATGTTACCCCTTGCGAGGTTAGTCAACACGGTGTTTCTATCGCTCCCAATGGCAATTTTTCTGGTCAGGCCTGGAATTATTCAAAAGGTTTTATCTCTTTTGCCGGTACAGACACGCCGCCGGAAGATGGCTATGGTTTTAATTCCCATTGCCCGGCAACTTGCAATAGCAGTAATAGTTGTTGGGCTTGTTATAATGAAGAAGATAATCAAGTTTATGGTTGGGCTCGAGTTGATAGTGATAACAGTTGGATTAGATTAAACTACGCCACGGATACTCCCGTGATGATTCAGGGTTGGGATACGGAGGGTGATCCGGTTTTACCCGGACACGAAATTGCGGCCGGTGATTTTGTCGGTTATGCCAGCAGTAGTGATTGGGGAGCCTTGAGTTTTAATTGCGAAAGCGAGGGTGATGGTACTTGCGCCACGCGCAATTACAAAATATATATCAGTAATGTTCAGGTTGGTCTGATGACCGCCCCTAATTGGAGTACGACCCAAGCTTGTTCCAGTGCCGTAGCCTTGCGCGCCGTTTTGCAATGGGCGGTTAGAAGTGGTACTCAGGCGGGCTATGAAATTGTGGTTAATCATACGGATGATTCAGCCACTTCAACGGCTGATTGTTGGAGCGGAGTTAAAACACCTTCAACAGCCACTCAATATATTATTCCTAATTCTGATCCTTATTGCAGCTCCTTTGATTATGGGACTAATTATTATTGGTGGATCCGTCTCTATTATGAGGATAATGGTGATTATCTTCCCACTGAATGGTATAAATTCGGTTCTTCGGTTACCAGCGTTTCCACTGACGGCGATCCCGATAGTAATGATGAGACTTTTACCACTTTTCGACATGAGTTTCCCAGCCCTTATTTTACTTGGAGTCCGGAAGATATTGAGATTAGTACTTCCACTGATTTTGTTAGTGACTCTCATTATTATTCCGATGCTTCCCCTGATGTGCAATTGGCCTGTAATGGTTTTTGTCAGTATTTATGGACCACTGACCAAGGGGCAGTCATTAGCGATCCTACCAGCGCCACTACCTCCATGATTTTTAATCGAGCGACCAGCACCACGGTTACTTTACGGATAACCGATCCGGAAAATTATGTTTGCAGTTATTCACAAGCCATTCGGATTAATTTTGGTTTACCGATTTGGCGTGAAATTAGAGCGGAATAAAATTTATTTTCATGAGGAAATTTAAAGCCAATTTAGCGGCGTTTACTTTAATCGAGATGGTCGTGAGCATCTCGATTATTACGACTATCACCGCGCTCTTTATCGCAAACTACCGCAGTGCCAATAGCCGGAGCGACTTAACCATGAATGCCCAAAGCTTAGTGGCTGATTTACATTTGGCGCAAAATAATTCTTTAGGATTAGCCAAATATAATAATAGTCTACCCGGTGGGGGTTGGGGAATCAGTTTTGATGTCAATCAGAGTTTTTATACGATTTTTGCTGATTTAAATGATCCCGGTACTTTCGGTTATATGGTCTATAATAGTGGGGAAGGCGATATCACTTATGGCGCCAGAGTAATTGATTTACCCCCTAACACCGAAATCACTTCTTTAGCTGTTGGTTCACCACTGGTGGAATATGATCAAATTAATGTTACCTTTTTACCTCCCGACCCCCAGACCAATATTTATAATGGAACAGCCACCTCGACTAATTTAGAAATTACTTTGAAAGACAATGATACGCAAGCAACTAAGACCATCCGAGTTAACTTTTTAGGTTTGATTGAAGTTGTGGATTAAACTAAACTTTTTAAACTAATGTTTCATCTCTGGCCAGGCCTTAAGGCTCGCCATCAATCAAAGAGGGGGTTCACGCTCGTGGAAATTATCACGGTGCTTTTTATTATGTCTTTAGGACTGATTGGCATCCTATCTTTGATCATCCAGAATATTCAGAGCCAAAACTACACGAAGAACAGCTTGATTGCCTATCAATTAGGGCAAGAGGGAGTGGAACTGATTCGCCAAGTCCGCGACACTAATTGGCTTAATTCTGTCAGCTTTAGAACCAATTTAGCCGCCGGCAATTACACAATTGATTACTTGAATTTAACCCCCCAATTAGCCGGCAGTGAGGCCGTCGTTTTAAAAACTGATGCTAATGGCTTCTATTCCCATAGCACTGGTGAAGATAGTAACTTTTCGCGCCTGATTACCGTGGAAGATTATGACGGTGCTAATGCTATGAGAATAATTTCTTTAGTTGACTGGACCGACGGCAAGCGGTCCAACTCTTTTGAAGTCGAAGCAATTCTATATGATTGGAAATAGACATAAAACTTGGTTGGCTATAAAAAATCGACCGGCCTTTTCGCTGGTGGAAGTTTTAGTATCGGTGGCTCTTTTTTCCACGGTCATCCTCACGGCCACCGAAATTTTTAAAATGACCATGGATAATCAAAGAAGTGCGATTGCAACTCAGAATGTCCAAGAGAGTATGAAATATTTTTTAGAGGTGATGAATAAAGAGATTCGCATGGCCCAGAAAGATCGGGGAACTTGTCCGGATGTTTCTGACAATCAAATTTTTTCTTTAAGTAGTAATGCCCTGGGTGACATCTTATATTTTAAAAATTATAACGATCAATGTGTGGCTTATTTTTTGGAGCTTGACGATACAGTGCCGCGTTTTCGGGTGCGTCGGGGGGTAGAAGAGGATTATATCTCGCCGGAGAAAATTAGAATTAGTCGCTTAGATTTTGTCCTCAATGATACTAACCAGCCGGTGGTCACGATTAACATCCAAGCTTACGCTCGTAATTTAGCCCGTTATGAATCTTTAATGTCAATTCAGACCAGTATTACCTCTCGTTACTATCGAAATTAATGGCTAATATTAATCAAATAATGAATAATATAAAAGTTACAACCAAAAATAGTAGTCATCGGTTAAAAGCTGGTAGTGCTTTGATTTTGACCCTCTTCATTATGGCCGGCATGTTAGTGGTGGCGATGAGTGGCGCTTATATTGTTTTGGTGGGAATTAAAGCTAGCGGCGTCCAGTCGCAATCTACTCGTGCTTACTATACGGCTGAGTCCGGTATGGAACACTTCTTATTTGGCTTGATGCGTTCTGGCGTGCCCTATGAGGAAATAGCCTATGGAGTTGTCTACCAAGCGACGACCACCTCAGGCGGTTATTATGAAGTTTATTTCAAACAATTAACTCCACTAACCTTCACTTCAATCGGTGATGTTGATAATACGCGACGGAGCGTTGAGGTGCGCTTCGGCGGTTAGTCAACTGGAGTGTTTTTTTCTTGGCAGTTAAATAAAAAAATGGTATAATATTAGAGTAAATGTAACCTAAAAACATGGAAAAATTTGTTAAAAAAAGACCGTATCTTTTTTGGTCAACCCAAAATTATCAAGGCCTCTCGAAGACGGTCGTTTTAGAAAATACTCTTAATTACGGTGACTGGGCTGACGTCCAAGAGCTATTTAAGATTTTAGGAATCAAAAAAGCGGCGCAAATTTTTACTCGTGAGTCGGCCAAGAAAAGAGTTAATTATCGTCCGGAAATAGCTCACTATTTTAAACTTTATTTTCACCGCTATGCACGTTGAAGTTTTAAATGTCCGTCAGCGACGACTACTACCGTGGTTAAGTAATTTTGCGGCCGATTTTGGTCTGGTCGGCGGGACTAGTTTCGCTTTGCAGATCGGTCATCGCTAATCAATGTTACCGATTCGGCCGTTAAGAGATTTTTAACCGCGATTAGCTTGGAGTAATAATAAAAAAATGTTATAATTGGAATAAGGAAAAGTTAGTAAAAAAATAAATTTTCGATGTCCCTATTTCCAGGACAAAAAATTAAAAAATCTTTAGCCGTTTTGGTGTTAAGCGGGGTTTTTTTATTTGTCTTCACCCTGGCTGAAGTTCAAGCTAGCTCTAGTAATTACAGTAAGTCTAGCGGTGGGACTTTGAGCGCTGCCGAATGGAATGAATTAGCTACAGACTTTGTCAGGACTTGGGGGACAGCTTCTTTGGCTGGACCTTTGGGTATCGGCATTGTCCCTTCATCTTATTCATTAGAAGTTCAAGGCGGGGGCATTACCGCCAGCGGCGTAGTCAACGGCACTGGTCTTTGTATTAGTGGCGATTGTAAAGTTAGCTGGCCTTCAATTGTCGCCGCTGGCGGCGGCAATTATTGGACTTTTGGAGGCTCTAGTTTATATGCTTCATCCACTTCTTGGAACGTTGGCATCGGCACTTCAACCCCAACAGAGAAACTAACCGTTGCGGGCAGTGCCTTATTTGATTTAACTTCTGGAGGTGCGGTGACTATTACTGAAGATCCGGCCGGAGCGACTTCGGTTGGTAAGCTTCAGTTAGGTCGTTCCGCAGTTGGTTGGGAAAGCATTACCTTTGATCCGACAATTGGGACTCATGGTCGTTTTGTTTTTACCGCCCCCCTCCAGGTAGCGGCTTCTTCACCTGGCATTACGTTCTATGATCCTGATGATCCCACTAATGAAACTAAGCAAAGATCAATCGAGTATAGTGCCTCTACCTTGCAACTGCAAATCGGCGATTCGGTGAAAGCTAACTTTAGTACAGCCGATGGTAAACCACCAGCCAACAAAACCTTTTTTCAGATCGGACCTAATGATTTAAATACTCCTACTAATCAAGGTATTTTTATTGGTGCCAACCCACCGGCGGATTTCACCGGTGATTTGTTGCATTTTCAAGTGGGTAGTTCCACGCGTTTTCGGGTCACCAAATTTGGCGATATTATCAGTGGCGGAGCAGTCATGACTGGCAACGGCCCGATATTAAATACTACTCAAACTTGGAATAATGCTAGTGCTTCTTTTACTGCTTGGTTGCTAAATATTACTGATGCCAATTCAACCTCTACTTCCAAATTATTAGATATGCAAGTGGGCGGATCCACTAAGTTTATGGTTAGTAAAACCGGAGCAGTTGGTGTCGGCACCTCTAACCCTGGCACCTCGATTGATGTGGTGGGCGGTATTAATGCTAACGGTACAGTTAACGGCACTGGTCTTTGTATTGGTGGGGATTGTAAGGTTAGTTGGCCAGCGGTTGGCGCGGCTAGTGCGGGTTGGAATGTAAATGGCACGACGGTTTATAAAGCTGATGTGAGTGGGAATGTGGGCATTGGGACGACTAATCCGCAAACCCCGCTACATATTATAAACACTACTGATGCTCCTATTAGACTCCAAACAACTTCCGGAGGTAATTTGTCAACTCAAATTACCCAATACTATACATCTTGGTACGGTCTTACCCATCCATTTATAATACAAGGAGTTGATGGTAGTGGTACAAGCGATATGGTTTTTACTCCAACAGTTAATACTCCTACAAGTGGTTTAGTTATTAAAGCTTCTGGTAATATTGGGATTGGGACGACGAATCCGGGACAAAAATTGGAAGTTAATGGTAGTCTTTCCGCAATCTACGGCAATAAGATAGGGTTTAGATATAGTTCAAGTGATGCGAATTTATATAATTATATTACTGTTACCGGGGAAGGAGGAGTATACCCTCTTACTCTAGTTGGGGGAACAATGACTGGGGGGGATGTCGCAGCTATAAAATTTGAAACACAAACCGCAGGTTCTGCAAAGATGACAATTATGAACGGCGGCAACGTCGGGATTGGAACGACGGCGCCGGTGAATAAATTACAAGTTAAAGCGACATCTGCAACTTTTGCTGATATTGGGATACAAGGTGCGCAGACTGGGGATGTGCTTTGGATGCTTATGTCGGGCTATCCCAACGCTGGTGATTTTACAATTAGGCAATCCGATGTAGTAAATGCGTTGACCATTCAAAAAACAACTGGCAACGTCGGGATTGGGACGACAGCACCGACGGTAAAAACGCATATATACAACGCTGTAGATGGTACATTCACGGGTTTGGCTATTGATAATAGAAAAACTTACGGAACTGGAACAGGAATAAATGAGTTAAGCAGGATAATTTTGTCTCTCTCAGAGGGTGGAAGTATCGATCCACTTAGTAGAGTAATGGGATTTGTGCAAGCAGGAGTGGAGAGTGAAACATCTTCCACGAACGGTTTTCTTGCTCTTGGTACACGAACCTCCGGTGCTGAGACGGAAAAAGTCAGAATAAACAGTATCGGCTACGTCGGCATCGCTAAAACTAACCCCAGCACCACTTTAGACGTAGTTGGTGGTGGCAACTTTACCGGTACGGTTAACGGCACTGGGCTCTGTATTAGTGGGGACTGTAAGGTCAGTTGGCCAGCAATAGTTTCGGCTGGTGGTGGCAATTACTGGACTCAGAGTGGCTCCACTCTCTACGCTTCCTCAACTAGTTGGAGCGTGGGAATTGGGACGACCGCGCCAAACTCGACATTAGAAATAAGAGGTGCAGGAACAGGTGCTTCATTTCGTGTTGGCAATACAAATGCAGCTGGCACACAGTATATCTCTTTAGATAATACTGGGGCAGTAGCAACAATAAATGCAGTAAATACCCAAAATGCCACTTACCCAACTATTTTGTTTAATGCAACTAATAATACAACAACTGAGACGCGACTAAAGATAGCCAGTGGCGGCAACGTCGGGGTTGGAACAACGGCACCAGAAGAAAAGTTTCATGTCTCAGGAAAAGTGCAAATTACTAATTTATCAGACGATGTTCTTATATTTCCTGGTGGTGGATCGCCAGGAACATATCCGCTAACTCTTATACAACCAAAAACTGCCCCGACTATAACACACAGGGTAGAAATTAATTCTAAGGGAACAGCTGCATCACCAAGAGCCACTACGTTAATAGTTAATAATGTTGATTGGAATACTGATGTTAGTAATTATCGTCGAATGCAGTTTGGGATTAATTTAGGAGGAGAGGGGGTAATCAGTACGGCTAAAGGAGGCACGGTTACGGGCGACGCGGCTGACGTCGGCGCTATATTAATAGATCCGTTGGGGGTTGAAAAATTAAGAATTACTACTTCTGGTAATGTCGGGATTGGGACGACAAATCCGGGAAATTTATTAGAAATTTATAGTGCTTCGGCTGCTGCATCTTTAAAACTTAATTCTCCGACTAATATTCAATATAGTGCAATTCAATTCGCCGAAGGTTCCACTATCGGTGCATGGGTTGAATTTATTAATTCTAATTATGCTGTTGCTGCAAGAAGAAATAATCTCGAATTTTACAATGATATTCCGGGGGGGGGAATTTCATTTCATGAAGATTCTGGTACTCCTACAATGATAATAAAGAGCGGCAACGTCGGCATCGCTAAAACCAATCCCAGCACCACTTTAGACGTAGTTGGAGGAGGAAATTTCACTGGTACAGTTAACGGCACGGGTCTTTGTATCGCTGGCGATTGTAAGGTCAGCTGGCCAGCGGTTGGCGCGGCTAGTGCGGGTTGGAACGTAAATGGCACGACGGTTTATAAAGCTGATGTGAGCGGCAACGTCGGGATTGGAATAACAACACCGGGAGCTAAGTTACATGTTAATTTGGGATCTAATGAGTTAGCTATATTTAATGATGGGTCTTCGGCGAGTGGTATTTGGGGACAAAATATTGGATTTCTAAGCCAAGGTAACGTAGCTCAAATTACTACAAGAGGTAATGCGGATATTCCACTGGTGTTTAAAACTGGTGGGACATTAAACACAATGACTTCGGGAAGTGAATGGATGAGAATAACAACTACCGGCAACGTCGGGATTGGGACGACGATACCATATGGAATATTAAACATTGAGGGTGCTGCTAGTAATGCAACTACTACAAAAAGAGTTGGAGCCTTGTTGTCAATTTCAAATACAAGCAATGACCTAGATTTTGTTATAGGGCAAATGGCGGCTAGTCCTTATACAACATGGATACAATCAAGAGATAATCAAACTGATTTTCAGTCGTACCCAATCGCAATAAATCCACTCGGCGGCAACGTCGGGGTTGGAACGACGGCGCCGGGGGCGACATTAGAAGTTAATGGTAGCGTGAAAACTGGCAATTCTTTCAGTATGTCTGGAGCGGGTCCAGTTGTATTATCCTTAAATCCAACAAGTCAACATATTTGGCAGATAAGAACAGATTCTGATGTATTAAGTTTTAGAGATGGGACTACGGGTAATAAAGGTTTAGTTATTGATGGAACTGGCAACGTCGGTATCTCTAAAACTAACCCCAGCACGACTTTAGATGTCGTTGGTGGGGGCAACTTTACCGGTACGGTTAACGGCACAGGTCTTTGTATTAGTGGAGATTGTAAAGTTAGTTGGCCGGCAATCGTTTCAGCTGGCGGCGGTAATTATTGGACTCAGAGTGGCTCCACTCTTTACGCCTCTTCAACGAGTTGGAATGTGGGGGTTGGGACGACGAATCCGAGCAACAGATTACATATTCAAAGCACAGGCGATGATGTGGTAAATATAGTTTCTACAAGAGATGTAGCTGGTGCTTCGTTACTTTGGCTTCGTGCTAATTCCGGTCCAGCTAATGTAGCTAATGGAGATAATAATACGATGACTTTTTATTTAGATTCAAATACTACTGCCAATGCCATGATGGCATCAATAAGAGCAATCTCTGAAAATGTCGTTCACGCCTCTAGGCTAACCAGCTTATCTTTCCAAACACAAGAATCAGGAGCTTCCGTTCCTTCCGAACACATGAGAATTACGGGAGTAGGTTATGTCGGGATTGGAACGACGGCGCCTGGAGCCCATTTAGAAATTGGAGGGGATAATGGAGGGGGTAAAATTAGAATACAAGGTAATAAGGTTGACCCATATTATTACACGGATTTTAATCAAAATTATCCTGGCGGATTGTTAATAACTCAAAAAGAAGTAGGGCAGACAGATACTTTGTTAAAACTATACCGAGGCAATGTCGGTATTGGAACGACGAATCCAACAACAAAATTACAGGTACTTTCATCTGGCTACAGCGATGTGGTAATGGCTCTCGGCACGGCATCAGCTGGAAGCTTTACTTATTTAGAACCCGGTAAAGCCTATGGTTTAAATATTGGTTTACGCTATAACGCTGGCGATGCTTGGATGCAAGTTGGGAGAGTTGACGGAACAGCCACAGCATACAATCTTTTATTACAACCAAGTGGCGGCTACGTCGGCATCGCTAAAACCAACCCCAGCACGACTCTTGATGTGGTTGGTGGAGGAAATTTCACAGGTACAGTTAACGGCACCGGGCTTTGCATCTCAGGTGATTGTAAGGTCAGTTGGCCAGCAATCGTTTCAGCTGGCGGCGGTAACTTTTGGACTCAGAGTGGCTCCACTCTTTACGCTTCTTCAACGAGTTGGAATGTGGGGATTGGAACAACGAATCCGACCCAACTTCTTCATATATATAAAGCTGGTGATGTAGCGGAGCCAATGATAGAAAGTAATAATAGTCGGGTGGGATTGCAGTTGAAAGGCGGTCAGGTAGGGGACGCTAATTGGGTGCTTTATAGTGGTTATCCCTCAGCAGGCGATTTTACTATTCGTGAAAGCGGCGTAGCGAATCATGTGGTAGTTAAAAAAACCACAGGCAACGTCGGGATTGGGACGACGAATCCAGATCATGTATTGCATGTTCAGGGCACGTCCGATCCCGTTATAGCTGTGGGCACGGATACTAATAATAAAGGATGGATGAGATGGAACACTACTAATAAATATATAGACTTTACTACTCGCGAGTCCTCTACTTATTATGCCAACACCTTAGTATTAAAAACTGGCAGAGTCGGAATTGGTACAACTGTTCCAAGAAGTCTTTTCCATATTTATAATAATATAGCTTTTGGTGCTGCTAATTTAGCCGAAATGTCTGGCAATTATGGTTCGGGATTAGAAATGTCTCCGCTTAGAAGTGGCTCAACATATGGATTCTTTGTTCGCCCGATTACTCTCACTGCAGAAGGAATACAGGTGGCCGACACAGCTTCTGCAACAGCAGGAACACTACTTTTACAGCCATATGGCGGAAACGTCGGGATTGGGACGACGGGACCAACGGTTAAATTTGAAGTTGCTGGAAATGGGAGAATATATAATCCAACAGTTGCTGGAGCAGGTTATATGTATATGGGCGCCATAAAAAGTTTGGACACCTATCCTTATTCAATCGGTGGTCTTAAGTCTTATTATGGCGATAGTGGGTGGAATTCAGCGAGGGTTGAATTACAAGGGCCAGCCTTAAATGGTTATGGAACACCGCTAACTTATGTTTCATTACTAAGTGATGGGACAAATCAAGTTACTTCAATAACCGGCAACGTCGGCATCGCCAAAACTAACCCCAGCACGACTCTCGATGTAGTCGGTGGAGGAAATTTCACTGGCACTGTTAACGGCACTGGTCTTTGTATCGCTGGCGATTGTAAGACCAGTTGGGGACAGATTGGAACAGCTGGCACAGGCTGGACTTTAAATGGAACAACTATTTATAAAACAAATATTAGTGGCAATGTCGGGATTGGAACGACATTACCAGACGACAAATTACATGTTAGCGGCGGGACAGTGCTAGGGAGAATAAAGGTTTCCGGCGCCGGCTCAGGTTATACGCAGGCCGATATTTTACTACACTCATCAACCGCTGACACCCCCTCAGCCCGAGGATTGGGTATCTATACTTTTAACGAAGGTACAGATGCGAATTGGTATTTGGGAAATCCCTATAATACACCTGATACTTTTGTTATCAACCGGAAAGCCGGGACATCGTTTGATACCACTACTGCTGAAACAGCTAACTCTTTAATGTCTATCAGTAGTGCTGGTTCAATGACTTTGTCGGGGAATCTTAGAGTTAATGGTGGAGGAGTCAGCTCAGTGGCGGGCGATCTGGGGATCGGAACAACTAATCCTGATACAAAGTTAGTAATTAAAACCGGTGCCACTGGTGTTGCTTTAAGAATACAAACTACTGGCGAACATGGGATAAAACCGATATTATCGTTTAGCTCTGGTCTAAATGGAACAAATTATGATGATAAAGCCCAAATATTAGGAGGATATGATAGCGGAACCAGCGGTCAAGGTGGTTATCTATCTCTTAGAACAAAAGATACTAGTGAAGCTGTACAAGATAGATTAGTTATTAATTCTTCCGGCAAAGTTGGAATCGGGACGGTGGCGCCGGGATCACTTCTTGATATCAGGGGTAGTTTCTCTGATCCAGCGGGAAACAATGCTACGGCATTTATTTATTCAACTAGTTCTATGGCCATAGGAAGGGGCGGCACTCTCGGATTTGGGGGCATTACCACTGGCACCACTCAGAAAGAATTAGCAGCCATTGGTGGTTTTAAAGAAAATGCCACGGATAATAATGCAGATGGTTATTTTGCTGTTTATACACGTTTAAATAGTACTGGGTTGATGGGCGAAAGAATGCGTGTTTCAAGCACTGGCTATGTCGGGATTGGGACGACGAATCCTGCCAATACTCTTCAAGTGGGTTCTTTAGGTGCAACTGGTTATAGTGCTAATAATCAAGTCGCTATTGGAAATGGTACTCAAGTAATGGCGTTCTATAATAATACGAATGCGGCTACTTGGTATACCAATACTAATTTTGCAATGATGCCATCGGGTGCCGGAGCGATTGGCTACGTCGGCATCGCTAAAACCAACCCCAGCACCAATCTTGATATTACTGGCGGTGCAAATGCCAGTGGTTCCATTAATGCCACTTCTCTCTGTATCGCTAGCGATTGTAAAACTGCCTGGTCGCAGGTGAGCGGAGGTGGATGGGCAGATGATGGCACCGTAGTTCGATTAGCTACTATTGGAGATAGAGTTGGCATTGGAACGACGAATCCCGAAGCAACACTAACCGTTGAGGGTCAGACAGTCATCCGTTCTGGGAATCAATTACGGCTTCGTAATGCCGCTAATGACTATGATTTTGATATTCAGCAAATTGGCTATACTTTACAATTTGGTAGTGCCAATATGGCAAATGTAGCTATGGCGTATGATCTAAATGGGAAAGTCGGAATTGGGACGACGGCGCCGTTTGTTTATCATGCTAGAGGATCTGGAGGTTTAAATATTGCGAATGCTACGAGTCCAGAATTGGTATTATCTAAGGGAACTGCAGGAGCTACATCATTTACGGTTAATTCAGGAAACGATTTAGTTATCAATGTTAAGGATGGCGCATCTGGGAGTATAGATGCGATAACGGTGTTATCAAACAACGGCAACGTCGGGATTGGGACGACAGTGCCAACTTATCCATTGGAGGTTCAAGCGGCAAGCGGAGCGGGAGCATTAGGATTAGTTGGAAGATCCGCAGATAGTATTTCTTCATTCGAGTTCTTAAATACTGGGAAAACTGCAAGCGTCTATATTCAAGGCAATGGTTCTTGGATGAGGTCAAGAGCGGATGGAGGATTCCATTTTGCGAAAGGAGCAACCCCCACGGTTACTGGAACAGATTTTACAATTGAAGGTCTCAGCGTTGGAATCGGAACAACGGCGCCAGCAACAGCTTTGGAGGTTAATGGAACAATACAGACAACGACTGCTTCTTTAAACGTTGGTAGTTATACAGCCCTTGCTACTACTGGTGCTAATATTAACTTTTTTACCAACGCCCAAGGTGTTTATAAAAATTGGCAGATCGGAAGTAATAGAATAACCGGTGGTTCATTAGAGTTTACCCCCTCCAGCATTATTGGCGGTAACGTGTTTACAACTCCAGCCGTGACAATTTTACAGGGTGGCTACGTCGGCATCGCTAAAACCAACCCTAGCACCAATTTAGATATCACTGGCGGTGCAAATGCCAGTGGTTCCGTTAATGCCACTTCTCTCTGTATCGCTAGTGATTGTAAAACTGCCTGGTCGCAGGTTGGTTCTAGTTCGGGTGGCTGGACAGACGATGGTACGGTTATTAGACTAACCACAATTTCTGATAACGTCGGTATCGGTACTACCGACCCCGGTTCCTATAAACTAAAAGTAACGGGCAATATGGCAATCACTGGCACCTTAGAAACACAAACCGGAGCTGACTTTGCCGAAGAGTTCAAAACTTCTCGTCAGTTGGAACCCGGAACGGTGGTAGTTATGGGTGATTTGGGCTATAAGTCAGTCAAACCTTGTACCGAAAGTTATGATAAAACCGTGGTCGGCGTCGTTTCTGATAATCCTTCAATTATCGCCGGCCGCATTGATTTGCAAAATAGTAATGAATATAAAGCAACAATCGCCATTGCCGGAGTGGTAACCACGAAAGCGAGCACGGCTAATGGTTCAATTAAAAAAGGCGATTTGCTGACCTCTTCACCGATCACTGGCTATGCGATGAAAGCTGATGAAACTAAATTTGGTACCATCATTGGCAAGGCTCTAGAGGATTTATCTGGTCGGCGTGGAGAAATTAAAGTTTTAGTTAATTTGCAATAAAAATATGAGATATAAAAAAACATGTCAGCCGACCGCTTGGCTGGGGATAGGAATAATTCTCGTCTTATCTTTAGCATTTATAGCGAGCCTTACCCCGAGGTCTGTATCAGCCGCTACTGGTATCACGGTTGGTAGCAGTTCTTTAAATCTCGGCGCAGCCGAAAATCTTTTCTATGGTGTGATGGGCACTGGTAGTAGTGGAACTGGAGGCGGTTTGCTTTTACAAAAACCTAGCGGCACAAATATTTTTAAAATTGATTCTGGCGGCGGCGGTTATTTTGCGGGCAGTGTCGGGATTGGGACGACTAATCCAACTGCTAAATTATATGTGAATGGTAATGGATTAATCACTCAAGCTTTTTACGTTGATGCCGGAGCTATGACTACTACACAAACACTCTTTGAACATACCGGAGCCAATACCCCAGTACCATTTAGAATAATGAAATCAGGTTATTCTGGTGCAGGTACCACCTATGGTATTCTTGAACTAACAATGAATGATAATATTGTAAATAATGGTTCTAATTTACATTTTGAGTTAAAAAATAGCGCCGGCGCCTTTACTGAATATGCCGGATTAGGCGGAAGAATAATGGCTAATACTGCCAGTGCCGAGCGTGGTCAATTATTTTTTTATACCATGGATGATGGTGTTGGGCGAAGTCCAAAGATGGTTATCGATCCGGATGGCAAGGTCGGGATTGGAGTGACAAATCCGGGGGCAAATTTGGAAGTTTCTGGTAGTAGTGATGTTGGATTAAATGTTAAAACTACAGCTACATCAAATACTGGCGCATGGGTGAAATATATTAGAAGCCAAACCGGACTTTCCTCAACTTGGAGAACTGGAACTGGTATTAATACAAATAGTAACGCCTTTGATATTTATGAGGATGCGCCCAGTGCGGGGACAAGAATGACAATATTAAGTGGCGGTTACGTCGGAATTGGAGTAACTAACCCAGCGCAAAAACTACAAGTAAAAGACGGAAGCATTTTAATAAGTGGCGCGGTAGCAGCTGCTCCGAAACTTATCATTGGTGATACTACTTATGGCGGAGGAATCATTCAGTCATACGCTAACGCAAGTTATAGCAATTTAAATCTACAGAGTAATATTTATTATGACGGTTCAGCCTGGCAATATAATAAGGTTGATTATGGTAGTTGGTGGAACCAGCTATATACTTCCGGAACAAAAGCAAATGATTATGTTCAGTGGAGTTATCGAGATCCAAATGCGATTGCAGGACCCGGAACCAATGTTTTAACTTTAAAAGCCGATGGCTCCGTTGGTATTTCAAAAACCAATCCCAGCACCACTTTAGATGTTGTGGGTGGCGGCAATTTTACAGGGACAGTTAATGGTACTAGTCTTTGTATTGCCGGAGATTGTAGAGCCAGTTGGGCTGCGGCGGGGAATGTTTGGAGTGGGACGCGTAATGGCAATATTTGGAATGGTGATGCTGGGGCAGGAAATGTCGGGATTGGAACGACGAACCCAACTACGGTATTATCGGTTAAAGGCTCAGCTAATAATGGTATTAATATTCAAGGTGTGGGGACAACCGCCGCCCGAGGATTTTTAGGTCTAGATGCCTCAAATCACGGTAAGTTAAATTTAGTGGATGCGAGCGGTAACGAAAATGTTAGATTGGTAACTAGTGGTAATTCTTGGGTTCTCGGCAACGTCGGCATTGGGACGACTAATCCGCAAACCCCGCTACATATTATAAACACTACTGATGCTCCTATTAGACTCCAAACAACTTCCGGAGGTAATTTGTCAACTCAAATTACCCAATACTATACATCTTGGTACGGTCTTACCCATCCATTTATAATACAAGGAGTTGATGGTAGTGGTACAAGCGATATGGTTTTTACTCCAACAGTTAATACTCCTACAAGTGGTTTAGTTATTAAAGCTTCTGGTAATATTGGGATTGGGACGACGAATCCGGGACAAAAATTGGAAGTTAATGGTAGTCTTTCCGCAATCTACGGCAATAAGATAGGGTTTAGATATAGTTCAAGTGATGCGAATTTATATAATTATATTACTGTTACCGGGGAAGGAGGAGTATACCCTCTTACTCTAGTTGGGGGAACAATGACTGGGGGGGATGTCGCAGCTATAAAATTTGAAACACAAACCGCAGGTTCTGCAAAGATGACAATTATGAACGGCGGCAACGTCGGGATTGGAACGACGGCGCCGGTGAATAAATTACAAGTTAAAGCGACATCTGCAACTTTTGCTGATATTGGGATACAAGGTGCGCAGACTGGGGATGTGCTTTGGATGCTTATGTCGGGCTATCCCAACGCTGGTGATTTTACAATTAGGCAATCCGATGTAGTAAATGCGTTGACCATTCAAAAAACAACTGGCAACGTCGGGATTGGGACGACAGCACCGACGGTAAAAACGCATATATACAACGCTGTAGATGGTACATTCACGGGTTTGGCTATTGATAATAGAAAAACTTACGGAACTGGAACAGGAATAAATGAGTTAAGCAGGATAATTTTGTCTCTCTCAGAGGGTGGAAGTATCGATCCACTTAGTAGAGTAATGGGATTTGTGCAAGCAGGAGTGGAGAGTGAAACATCTTCCACGAACGGTTTTCTTGCTCTTGGTACACGAACCTCCGGTGCTGAGACGGAAAAAGTCAGAATAAACAGTATCGGCTACGTCGGCATCGCTAAAACTAACCCCAGCACCACTTTAGACGTAGTTGGTGGTGGCAACTTTACCGGTACGGTTAACGGCACTGGGCTCTGTATTAGTGGGGACTGTAAGGTCAGTTGGCCAGCAATAGTTTCGGCTGGTGGTGGCAATTACTGGACTCAGAGTGGCTCCACTCTCTACGCTTCCTCAACTAGTTGGAGCGTGGGAATTGGGACGACCGCGCCAAACTCGACATTAGAAATAAGAGGTGCAGGAACAGGTGCTTCATTTCGTGTTGGCAATACAAATGCAGCTGGCACACAGTATATCTCTTTAGATAATACTGGGGCAGTAGCAACAATAAATGCAGTAAATACCCAAAATGCCACTTACCCAACTATTTTGTTTAATGCAACTAATAATACAACAACTGAGACGCGACTAAAGATAGCCAGTGGCGGCAACGTCGGGGTTGGAACAACGGCACCAGAAGAAAAGTTTCATGTCTCAGGAAAAGTGCAAATTACTAATTTATCAGACGATGTTCTTATATTTCCTGGTGGTGGATCGCCAGGAACATATCCGCTAACTCTTATACAACCAAAAACTGCCCCGACTATAACACACAGGGTAGAAATTAATTCTAAGGGAACAGCTGCATCACCAAGAGCCACTACGTTAATAGTTAATAATGTTGATTGGAATACTGATGTTAGTAATTATCGTCGAATGCAGTTTGGGATTAATTTAGGAGGAGAGGGGGTAATCAGTACGGCTAAAGGAGGCACGGTTACGGGCGACGCGGCTGACGTCGGCGCTATATTAATAGATCCGTTGGGGGTTGAAAAATTAAGAATTACTACTTCTGGTAATGTCGGGATTGGGACGACAAATCCGGGAAATTTATTAGAAATTTATAGTGCTTCGGCTGCTGCATCTTTAAAACTTAATTCTCCGACTAATATTCAATATAGTGCAATTCAATTCGCCGAAGGTTCCACTATCGGTGCATGGGTTGAATTTATTAATTCTAATTATGCTGTTGCTGCAAGAAGAAATAATCTCGAATTTTACAATGATATTCCGGGGGGGGGAATTTCATTTCATGAAGATTCTGGTACTCCTACAATGATAATAAAGAGCGGCAACGTCGGCATCGCTAAAACCAATCCCAGCACCACTTTAGACGTAGTTGGAGGAGGAAATTTCACTGGTACAGTTAACGGCACGGGTCTTTGTATCGCTGGCGATTGTAAGGTCAGCTGGCCAGCGGTTGGCGCGGCTAGTGCGGGTTGGAACGTAAATGGCACGACGGTTTATAAAGCTGATGTGAGCGGCAACGTCGGGATTGGAATAACAACACCGGGAGCTAAGTTACATGTTAATTTGGGATCTAATGAGTTAGCTATATTTAATGATGGGTCTTCGGCGAGTGGTATTTGGGGACAAAATATTGGATTTCTAAGCCAAGGTAACGTAGCTCAAATTACTACAAGAGGTAATGCGGATATTCCACTGGTGTTTAAAACTGGTGGGACATTAAACACAATGACTTCGGGAAGTGAATGGATGAGAATAACAACTACCGGCAACGTCGGGATTGGGACGACGATACCATATGGAATATTAAACATTGAGGGTGCTGCTAGTAATGCAACTACTACAAAAAGAGTTGGAGCCTTGTTGTCAATTTCAAATACAAGCAATGACCTAGATTTTGTTATAGGGCAAATGGCGGCTAGTCCTTATACAACATGGATACAATCAAGAGATAATCAAACTGATTTTCAGTCGTACCCAATCGCAATAAATCCACTCGGCGGCAACGTCGGGGTTGGAACGACGGCGCCGGGGGCGACATTAGAAGTTAATGGTAGCGTGAAAACTGGCAATTCTTTCAGTATGTCTGGAGCGGGTCCAGTTGTATTATCCTTAAATCCAACAAGTCAACATATTTGGCAGATAAGAACAGATTCTGATGTATTAAGTTTTAGAGATGGGACTACGGGTAATAAAGGTTTAGTTATTGATGGAACTGGCAACGTCGGTATCTCTAAAACTAACCCCAGCACGACTTTAGATGTCGTTGGTGGGGGCAACTTTACCGGTACGGTTAACGGCACAGGTCTTTGTATTAGTGGAGATTGTAAAGTTAGTTGGCCGGCAATCGTTTCAGCTGGCGGCGGTAATTATTGGACTCAGAGTGGCTCCACTCTTTACGCCTCTTCAACGAGTTGGAATGTGGGGGTTGGGACGACGAATCCGAGCAACAGATTACATATTCAAAGCACAGGCGATGATGTGGTAAATATAGTTTCTACAAGAGATGTAGCTGGTGCTTCGTTACTTTGGCTTCGTGCTAATTCCGGTCCAGCTAATGTAGCTAATGGAGATAATAATACGATGACTTTTTATTTAGATTCAAATACTACTGCCAATGCCATGATGGCATCAATAAGAGCAATCTCTGAAAATGTCGTTCACGCCTCTAGGCTAACCAGCTTATCTTTCCAAACACAAGAATCAGGAGCTTCCGTTCCTTCCGAACACATGAGAATTACGGGAGTAGGTTATGTCGGGATTGGAACGACGGCGCCTGGAGCCCATTTAGAAATTGGAGGGGATAATGGAGGGGGTAAAATTAGAATACAAGGTAATAAGGTTGACCCATATTATTACACGGATTTTAATCAAAATTATCCTGGCGGATTGTTAATAACTCAAAAAGAAGTAGGGCAGACAGATACTTTGTTAAAACTATACCGAGGCAATGTCGGTATTGGAACGACGAATCCAACAACAAAATTACAGGTACTTTCATCTGGCTACAGCGATGTGGTAATGGCTCTCGGCACGGCATCAGCTGGAAGCTTTACTTATTTAGAACCCGGTAAAGCCTATGGTTTAAATATTGGTTTACGCTATAACGCTGGCGATGCTTGGATGCAAGTTGGGAGAGTTGACGGAACAGCCACAGCATACAATCTTTTATTACAACCAAGTGGCGGCTACGTCGGCATCGCTAAAACCAACCCCAGCACGACTCTTGATGTGGTTGGTGGAGGAAATTTCACAGGTACAGTTAACGGCACCGGGCTTTGCATCTCAGGTGATTGTAAGGTCAGTTGGCCAGCAATCGTTTCAGCTGGCGGCGGTAACTTTTGGACTCAGAGTGGCTCCACTCTTTACGCTTCTTCAACGAGTTGGAATGTGGGGATTGGGACGACGAACCCGGCGGGAAAATTATCAATTGAAAAAATCACTGCCAGCAGCGGCACGGTTACGAGTTCTGATTTTCAAGAATTATATCTCCATGATGCTACAGAGGTTGCTGGGGAAGGACCAACTATAGTTTTTTCTTCTGATTACAACTCGGGTGCCAGTAAGACTATTCGAGGGGCAATCCGCGGCGGAACAGAAGTCATTGGGGCTAACGCCGCTGGATTTTTAGCATTTTATACGAATAATCCTGTCCCGAGTAACAGTGCTCCGGAAAGAATGAGAATTAACTCTTCGGGTTACGTCGGTATTGGGACGACCAATCCAACACAGCCGTTATCTGTAATTGGTAGAGGTTATTTTAGCGGCGGATTAAGCGTCAATACCGTTTCTACAGCAGGGACAGGGCTTACGGTTTCAGGAAGCACCGTCTTCCTCGGATTTACGGAAATTCAAGATGGAGCTCCTGCATATTTTTATAGTGCTGGTAATACATATAACTCTACTATTAAGCAACAGGGTGACACTTTAGCATTAAGAAATGCCGTATATATAAATGGCTCTAGCAACGTCGGGATTGGGACGACGGCGCCAATTAATAAATTAGAAGTGGCACAAGGAACGGGCGGTGGCTCGACTTATCTCAGAGTTTCAAGTGTTGATAATAGTAATTATATTACTTTAGGTGCTACTGGTGGAAAAACGCGTTTATATTCACGTACAAGTGCTGACGCTGCAACTCCTTTCAGTATCACGCAGGGCTCTACGGACGTATTCAATATAGATGTTTCCGGCTACGTCGGCATCGCTAAAACCAATCCCAGCACGACTCTCGATGTAGTGGGTGGAGGAAATTTCACGGGTACCGTTAACGGCACCGGTCTTTGTATTAGTGGAGATTGTAAGGTCAGCTGGCCAGCAATAGTTTCAGCTGGCGGCGGTAATTATTGGACTCAGAGTGGCTCCACTCTCTATGCCTCTTCAACTAGTTGGAATGTGGGGATTGGAACGACGAATCCGGGGGCAAAATTATCAATTCAAGGTATAGTCGCCGATGATTCTGTCCCACCACCAGTGAATTTAGCTCTAAGAGCTAGTTATGCTTCGGGAACTTCAAGACATGGGATAGGCTTTTATGTTAACTCCAGCACCTATCTAGCTTCTGGAATTTTTGCCCCGCCAGCAGAATTGGCTTTCTATACAAGTGCGGATTATACAACGGTAAACGCAACCGAAAGACTACGTATTACCTCTTTGGGTAACGTCGGCATCGGGACGACGGCACCGACCGAACCGCTGGACATTAATGGTGAAGCGCGTTTTCGACAAATCAATGGTCATGGTGGTGGACCGATTGAGATTAGTGACAGAAAGAGCACAAATAGTCAAAATATCCAATGGAATATTTACTATGATAATGGTTGGAAATATCGGAATAGTGATTATGGCGCTTCAATTGGGCTTGATAATACAGGAAATTTTTTATTTTATAATAATCCCCTAGGAACAGCAGGAAATGCCATAACTACTTGGAATGAAAGAATGAGAATTTCAGCCGGTGGTAACGTCGGTATTGGGACGACTGCGCCAGGCTATCGTTTCACCGTCCAGAATGATGATGGCGTAGGAAATGGGCTTCACTTTATTTCTGGGTTTCAGCGATCGGCTGGAAGCGATGCTCAAATCTTAATTGGATATGAGGCAAACGGTTCAGCGGTGACAGCTCCATATTTCTATTCTGCAAATTCTCAACCCCTTGCTTTTTACACTGGTTCAACAAACAGACTACATATCACTAGCGGAGGCTACGTCGGCATCGCCAAAACTAACCCCAGCACGACTCTCGATGTAGTCGGTGGAGGAAATTTCACTGGTACCGTTAACGGCACTGGTCTTTGTATCTCAGGCGATTGCAAAGTTAGCTGGCCAGCAATCGTTTCAGCTGGCGGCGGTAATTATTGGACTCAGAGTGGCTCCACTCTCTACGCTTCTTCAACGAGTTGGAATGTCGGGATTGGGACGACGGCACCGAGTCAAAAATTGGATGTTGTAGGTAATCTAGAAATTGGTGGTGGAGGAAATAAATGGATTCTTACTGACGAAACTGATACAGGAACAGGGAGATTGGGTATTCAAGCTGGTGCTGGTTCTGCTTCTTACGGGGGAAGTATTTTCTTGTATGCGGATGCACATTCAGTGCATCCAGGAGATGTTGTTGCAGGAATTTCTTCTGGTAGTGGAGGCGCTTTTAGAGTGAATTCTCACGGCATAGACACGGGAACAAATTGGTTCTATGTTGGCGGAGCAAACGGCAACGTCGGGATTGGAACGACGGCGCCGGTGAATAAATTACAAGTTAAAGCGACATCTGCAACTTTTGCTGATATTGGGATACAAGGTGCGCAGACTGGGGATGTGCTTTGGATGC
>Ga0074199_1001231_pt1 | contig 24742 bp, 21 predicted proteins | sample EPASupsiteSAE347_FD_64528 | JGI IMG/M metagenome (GOLD analysis project Ga0074199, IMG submission 64528) | Bioremediated contaminated groundwater from EPA Superfund site, New Mexico - Sample SAE3-47 | ecosystem: Environmental > Aquatic > Deep subsurface > Groundwater > Contaminated ... | reverse complement strand
TCGGTCACTTGTGTTTCAATCCTTGTTTTTGTGGAACTCGCCCTCGAAGTTCAATATCGGTACTTGATATGGATGCAGATGATTGGTTTCAATCCTTGTTTTTGTGGAACTCGCCCTCGAAGTAGAAAAAACGACTGGATTCAAACCAATATCACTAAGTTTCAATCCTTGTTTTTGTGGAACTCGCCCTCGAAGCCAAAAAATTTATGGATTGGGGTGTCGGTCACTTGTGTTTCAATCCTTGTTTTTGTGGAACTCGCCCTCGAAGTTCAATATCGGTACTTGATATGGATGCAGATGATTGGTTTCAATCCTTGTTTTTGTGGAACTCGCCCTCGAAGTGTTGTTTCTAAGTGAATCCGACAAGCACGCATTGTTTCAATCCTTGTTTTTGTGGAACTCGCCCTCGAAGCTAGATGGTTTCCTGACAAAATCGCAGATGGCAGGGTTTCAATCCTTGTTTTTGTGGAACTCGCCCTCGAAGTCTTGGTTGGCATGTAGTGGTAAAGAAAGGCGAATTGTTTCAATCCTTGTTTTTGTGGAACTCGCCCTCGAAGGATTGGTTCTCCGAAGGCGTAGAACGTGATTGGATGTTTCAATCCTTGTTTTTGTGGAACTCGCCCTCGAAGTGGGCATTTCAAGCACCTACGACCGACACGTATTTAGCGTTTCAATCCTTGTTTTTGTGGAACTCGCCCTCGAAGAAAACTAAAAGAAATAAGACAATACAATCTAGTGAAGTTTCAATCCTTGTTTTTGTGGAACTCGCCCTCGAAGTCCGCAAATCAAGTATCTATCTGGCAGGAGAGTTGGCGTTTCAATCCTTGTTTTTGTGGAACTCGCCCTCGAAGTTCGAGGGGGAGGGATCGTGTTCGACTTTCTCACTGTTTCAATCCTTGTTTTTGTGGAACTCGCCCTCGAAGCCCCCTCCTGCCGTGCCGCTGTATGCCCACCCATCAGTTTCAATCCTTGTTTTTGTGGAACTCGCCCTCGAAGCACGGTAGCTCTGGCTGCGAATACCGATTATGTCTAGTTTCAATCCTTGTTTTTGTGGAACTCGCCCTCGAAGCATGCGGTAGTAGAGCGCTCTGGTTCCCCTATCCTCAAGTTTCAATCCTTGTTTTTGTGGAACTCGCCCTCGAAGAACGATTAACTTCGTTAACAGTCTAAAATGGAGGTTGTTTCAATCCTTGTTTTTGTGGAACTCGCCCTCGAAGAGCCATTGGTGGCTCGATGCGTGAGGAAGTTATGAGTTTCAATCCTTGTTTTTGTGGAACTCGCCCTCGAAGGGAAACTCCGCGAATCAAGCCCGGAGAGCCTTTCCGTTTCAATCCTTGTTTTTGTGGAACTCGCCCTCGAAGGTCGGGAGCGTTGTAGCGGTTCATGCCATTCCTCCGGTTTCAATCCTTGTTTTTGTGGAACTCGCCCTCGAAGGACTGTCGAGGAAGCGAAGAAAATGATCGCAGAAACGTTTCAATCCTTGTTTTTGTGGAACTCGCCCTCGAAGGGAAAACGTCCTGCCCAAGATATCATAGTCATCAGGTTTCAATCCTTGTTTTTGTGGAACTCGCCCTCGAAGAGCGGCTTTTTTTCGTCCTTTTCCCTGTTTCTCAGTGTCAAACCGGCCTTTTCTCACCCTCCTCAAAGCATGAGTTGAATTTATTAGAAGGCTTATAAATTCATTCCGGCTGATGGGCCAAAAATTGGGCTCACGAGCACAAAAGCAGATAATGCATCTCGATTTCCGTTTTGCAGTTGCGCCATAAACTTTGCAGACGAACTTCCCAGGTCTAAATATCTTATCTGTCTTATTGGTAGAAAAACGTTTTTATGTATCGACTTTCATAAGACGGGACACCTTCTTAACCTTTGTTTTCCGTAAGCTTCAGCCCAACAACCGCCCCGTATCCTCTGGAGACCGACTTGCCCAGCCCCAGATAGTCCGGGATGGCAAAGGTTGTGGTGAACTCTCCCCGTATCCCAGTTACCTTTGTCCCCTTGAGCAGGCAGATCTCATCCCGCATTGCGCCCACCTCCAGCCGGATGTGCTCCTTGGCCACGTAGCCCAGCCCCTTAGAGGCGGAGAGGATATTGCCCACCAGGATTCTTCTCAGCAGATCTCTTCTTTCCTCCCGGTTTGCATTTATGTACTTTGGGTAGTTTTCCTGACTGAGTGCCAGCCAGGGAGTGGTGAAACGGTAGCTTTGGATCTCCTCAGAGCAGCCGAACTCCTCGCTCTTCAGGGTAATGCCGCGTTCCATAATGCTGTACTTGCTCTCCCCCAATTTTATCTCATCAAATTTATCGTAAATCTCCTTCAAGACATCTGCCCCCTCGTTGATGCCCAACACCAGGGGGCTGCCCTCCAGCATCTTGTACTGGATGAGAGGATACTTGTAGATCAGCTTGTCTGTTGCATGCTGGTGCAACAGCGCATGCTCATTGAAGCTGCTGGCAAAAAAGCCGCGCAGTTTGGCGGCGTCCCCTTGCATGGGCGCGTCCGAGTGCAGGGTGAGGCGGAGGATTTTGAGGATCAAATGTATCCCTCATCAGCATAAGCGAACTTAGAGATTATCAAAGAATTCTTCACGACTAATGCCCGCCTCCTTTAAAATCTCATTCAATAACCCCTTTGGAACATCGTAACCATGAAATGGAACGACCGTTGACTTCTTTGTTTCAGGATTGTGGTAAAAGTGATGGCTGCCGCTGATTCTCTCCAGCTCAAAACCGCATTTCTCTAGTATTCTAGCCAGCTTTTCCTGCGGGATGCAGGGTAGTTTAGCCATGCCAATCAGGAACATGCATTCAAGTTGCCTAAAAATTTAAGCATTTGCCTCGACTGCAACAGTACATATCATGGAATCATCTGATTCTACCGGCACTTCTTCGCCGCGAGCGATCATGCAGGCTATAAAGCCCTCAATTGCCTCTTTTGCCATCGCTAATGCCTCTTCCACCGTTCGTCCGAAGGTCAGGCAACCGGGAAGGGATGGCACAATCACCGTATAAGTTCCATCTTCCTCTTTTCGGAGCATAATTTTATAGCGCAATGTCTTCATCATAGTAGTCTCCTATTCTGTATCTATATTTGATACTCGCTGTTATGGGTGTCTTTGATCTTGCGGGCCCTCCCGCGCATGGGCGCGCCCGGGCGCGGGGGCGAGAGAGGGGGATTTTGAGGAACATGCCTAAAGCTCCCAACTTAGATTATCATGGAGCCCCCTCCGGCTCCCGCTCGCATGAAGCCCGTTTCCAAATCGTAGTAGTTGGGCAGCTCATCTCTTGAAATATAGCCCATCTCAGTGTCTTCAGTGACCAGGTTATGAGCGTATTTCTCAGGTGCGGAGATCACATATTCGCTGAATTCCTTCCTTATCGCCAGTTTCTTTCTTATTCTTTCTTTGATGTCCTTCTCCATTCGCAAATCTTTATATTTCTTCCAGATTTCTGCAGCCTTTTCATCAATCTCCACAAAGACATTTACCTTAGGATAATCATCTTCAATGAGCTTGAACTTCTTGCTTAGATCTTGGAAGGCCAACTGCGCCAGACAGGCAAGGTTTTCTTTTGACTTCTCGTCACCCATGCCTCTCTTCACAGCTTTGAAGTACTTGTTGTTCAACTCCAAAATAGCCGATTCTCGAATTGAACCATTTTCCGGTTTTAGGATGTCAAGGGTTTTGCTCATCAAGAATGGATCATAGATGTATTTATAAAATTCTTTTCGATCATCTTTTAAAATAAAAATTGATACCGTGCCCTTGTCTGCTTTAGCGGAGTTCCTGTTGCATCTACCTGCCACCTGGTTTATAGAGTCCATCGGAGCGAAATCTCGGTAGACTCTATCTGCATCGATATCTACACCGGCCTCAATCAATTGAGTGCTCACGATGACCTTTCTCTTTCTTGAAGACTCATTGGTATCCTTTTTCGAAGGCCCCTTGATCGTTTTTATACGCTCCAACCTTTCCCTCGGAATAACGTTTGTAGATAGGTAAAACTTCTCAGTATTCTCTAAATCGAGGCCCTTGGTGAATTTGTAAACGTCGTTAGCTGAGCTTATAGTGTTGAGAACAATCAGGAAATCTTTTTCTGGATTATCGGTTAGATCCTTTTCCAGCAGAACCTTGAATTCCTCCAGGGTCAAAGCCGTCTCAATATTGGGAATTAATTCAATCCTATCCAGGTCCTTGAAATACTCTTCTTTATTCTGAGTTATCTCTTTTATCTCTCCGATTGTCTCATCGAAGATAAGCGGCTGCGTCGCCGTAACGAAAATGGCGTAGCTATTGAACTTCTCGCAAAGCATCTTCGTCGCGTCATGAATCAATTGCCAGTACTGGTGTGGAACTGCCTGTACTTCATCCAGAATAATTATGGAGTTGGCCAGCTTGTTGAACTTGCGCAGTAACTTATTTCGGTTAGAAAAAAGCGTGTAAAAGAACTGCCAGAATGTTGTTACTATTATCTCTGCGTTCCAACCCTCCAGGAGCAGCAAGCTTTCGTCGGCCTTATACTCATCATCTTTATCCTCAATACTATAGTTAACATCTGCCAGATGATGGTGCTTGAGGAGAAGCCTGGAATCCTTGAGCACTCCTCCCTGGGTGACAACATCTTCAAAGACATCGTAATTTTGATCTATTATGCTCAGGAAGGGCAGAGCGTAGATTATCCTTGGCGTGAAATTTTTCTCGTTCTTCAATCGATCTCTCAGCTTAAGAGCGAAGGACAGAGAGGTTAATGTCTTTCCGGTGCCGGTTGGGACATTCAAAGAGAGAATTTTGTTGTCCAGATTCCAATCCCTAATTCCTACCATAGCATCTTCGTAGATCTGATTTCTGAGACTATTAATATTATTTCTGTCGGAAGTGAAACCTTTCCTGTCTCTGTACTGGTCCACCAGATCTGCCGGAAGGTCTAAACGATCTAGATCTTTGCCACCCAGCCCTGCGTCGGTCTTGTCCGCATCTAAAAGGGCGGAGTAGAGAAACTGGGTTATGAAATAGGGGTAGAGATCGATCTTTCGATTAAGATGCCTTATCAGCCGCTTTTCCTTCCTTCCAATTTCCTCGGATGCATTTTGTAAAACAAAACTAATAATATTATCAACATCGATTTTTAAATTTAAACAGATGATCTTTTCCAGAAGAAGCGATTCAAGGATTTCTCTTATCTCGGCTCTATCCATGGAAGTTATCTGCTCTTCCGCTATCTTCAGAATTTTCTCCTTCTCCGCATCCACCTCGCTGATCTCGTCCATCGCATTCATGAGGTTTCCGTGATGCCTCTTCACCACCAGGAAAGATATTATGGGCAGATAATCAGCTAATTCTCCATCTTTTCCAGATTGTCTAAGGTATTCTTTGATTACTGCATAAGTAAAGAAAGCCGAGAGCAAGCCATGATGGGTGTTTTCCTTGGCTTTGAGAGACTTCTTTTTCTTCTCATCCGTCTCAATAATGTACTCCTGGAAAAATTTCGTAGCTTTTCCCAGGTCGTGCGTCACACCTATCAGGTAAGCAATATCAGTCAAAAGATCCTTGTCATCTATGTTTAGAGATTTGTCAGTGACAGTTTTCCTGCTCAATTGCCCTACTCTTCTCAAGTGATCCACCAGGAGCTTATCTGGGTGAGACTTGAGCTCAAAGGAATACAATTCGCTCGCCATTTCCGCCATTTTCGACCTCCCAAAGCTCTCTCGCCTTTGCTCTGATGCTCTTAGCGTTCCTTTCAAACAGAATCTCGCTGTAGTCAGTTACTTCTCTTGCTTCACCCATCTCGCCTGGCATCACTTCTGAGAAGTATTCCTTTCCTTCCTCGAAATCCGGTTCAAGAAGGCAATTACCAGGCACCACGCTATCGATATCCTGAATATCCTTCCCTGAACACTTCAGCCCAAACTCTCCAATGAACTTAAAGTTGCAGATTAGCTCACTCAATCCGAGACAGGGAGTGTATACAGATTGATGGCAAGTGAGCAAGTCTTTGATCTTTTCATACAATTGCTCATCGGAGTGAGATAAATAAATTCGGTACTTCGGATCTTTGACGAACTCGAATCTGATCTGGGTTCTGTTCTTGATCAGATGCATCTTAACTGCGCTCTTGGTATCAATCAGGTTCTCTCCAATCCTCACTTTTTTCACAGGTGCCATAATTTTGCAGCCGATTTTGGCATCAACCTTAAAGAAGTGCCTGAAATACTCCGTTTTGTCCAGACCGGCGATGGCCCCGAGCAGCCCTGATAGTGCTGTTCGGGGTGGGAATGAATAGGTGAGTGGTGAGCTGGTAGAGTAATTCTTCCTAAAGTGAGCATAGTCTCCCCACACATCGAATACTATTACTCTCTCCGGCATATGGACCTCAGAACGCTATTGGCTTTATGGCTATGCCGGTAGCTGCTGCCAATCCTTCAATTGGGAAACCGACCTCTTCTTTGCAGAACTTGATCCTGTCGTCCACGCAAATCTCAATATCCTTGATTGAGCTTTTCTCAGCAGCAAGTTTCCGGACCAGCTCCGATATCTCAATCTGGTAATCTGTGGTGTCACGAATTTTCTCATGAGGCATCTCAGTTACCAATTTGAGCATCTTATCCAGATCTCCAATGTGATAGTTCTCTTTACTGTAATTCACTTTAAGCAGCAATCTTGGAACCTGTCCTGCTTTGGATCTGGAAATCAGGCTCTTGGTTCCATTCCAGATGCCTTCTAGCAAGAGCTTTAAATCATCCTCGGTAAGATGAGTATGTTTTGCAGCGTTCTCATTTATGATGCCGTAAAAAGAGATAAGCGAATATGGTAGAAAGTCCTCTTCTCTAAACGTTGCCTGCTTAGAGCCCTCTTTGGATGCAAAGGCTCCTGTTCCTTTAATATGCATCATGGTAACACGATGAAGAGACCGTCCCATCTTGAACTGCACTGGACCGGTATAAATTATCGAGTCTTCTTTGAGTGGAATGACTCCGCCGAAAAGGCGTACATCTATGCATTCGTTCAAAATTCTCTCCGGTTTGTCTTCAAAGTCCTTAGCTCGTTTTTTTCCATCCTGGATGTAGCCATTTTGGGTATCATAGATGATCTCCCTTACGAATATCTCTTGACCTTTGAAATTGTGAAGATAATCTCTGATGGTTCTCTTCAACCTAACATCTGTAACGAGATTTACCCCGGTCTCTTCATCGATCCTAGGCTTATTCTCATCCATGGGATCGCCATTGGGATTTCCATCCCTTATGTCGTAAATGAAAATAATCTCAGATCTGTTCTTGATGATTTCACTCATTTTTATGCCTCCTCAACAATCTTTTGCTCTTCCTCTTTTGCATTCTTGAATAATTTATGCATATCCATTCCTAAGACAAAATAGAAGCTCAACTCATCGTCAACTTCTTCCCATTTAAGCCCTGACAAAACGAAGTGGTTAGCAATGAGTGATTCCAGATCTCTGTAGTAATTTTTATCGTACTCTTCTAACTTATTCTGAATTTCTGGAAGGAGCCTCTTGATCAAGGATTCGTTCATCTTCAATCCATGCAATTTAGTGCGAAATGGAGTTGCTTTTTTGTCCATATATTGGATATTGAGAAGCTTCTGAGTCAATACTCCTTCCAAGAAGGTTGCCTTCTTAGATTCAGTATTGAAGAATGTCTTATTTGCATCGAAGAACTTCTCGACACGTTGCTCTAATGGGAGGCTCTCGAGCTCTTCGATGCGAAGAACCTCATTACCCTGTTCATTCATATCTTTCATCTCCGCGTTCTTTGTTTTGAAGAGATTAAGCTCTTCTATGTAGTGTAAAAGCAAGAAGCCATTCAATGTAGTAATATTAGTAAAATAGCCTTTGATGAACGACTCTCTCACTCTACTCATTATGAAATCTATTAGCAAATGGTAACTTATTTGATCTCCAACAAATATCTTATCAACCAATTCCAAAAATATTTTGTCGAAGGTTCGATTTTTAGACTCGGACGGGAAGAATCGTCTTAAAACTCCAAAATTGAACTCTAGGTGGTTCTTTTCCCTCTGCATTTCGCTAAGAATAGAATCATTATAAATCGTGAATCTCTTGTCGACGTTCTCCTTAGCATCGAAAAGAGTTCTCAATCTTGATGGAAGAATTCCTTCAATTAAAAGAAGAATCCTGTAAGACGATTGCTCCTTTTTATAGAATATCAAGCTGTTGCTGAAGAAATCCTTCTCATCCTTAACGAACTCAAAGATATCTTTTTCATCCGATGTTATTCGGATCTTAATCTCTCGATTTATTTTTATCTTTCTTTTTTGATCTTTCTTGCCAAGGATGTCTAAGACTTCTCCAAGGCCATCTTTTCTGTCTCCTGCCAAGGTCAATTTTGGCACGAGGAGATATCTGAAGCCATAGAAGCCATAATCGAGATTTTCTTCGATATATTTCTTTCCAACTTCCAGACGGGTGGCACAATCGAAGCATACTGGTGTATTCTTCCAGGATTCATTGACCTTAAAACCACCTGCAATAAATCCTGGCTTATCAAAGGTGTGGAAGCTCCAAGGAATTGCGAAGCCATAGACTTCATCTTTTGTACCCTTGCAGACGGAGCAAGCTGCATCTTTTCCTCGCGATTCGCCTTGAGACTTTTTGAGAAAATACTTGTCCTTCCCCTTCCGAATCAAGATCTTCTTAAAAATCGAACACCCGCCAAGATATGAATAATCCCCATCATTTTCAAAACCCAGAGTGATTATGGCATTGTCTTTTGAGTCCTTCTGAGAGTATTTTTCGGATAGCTCTGATAAGATTCTATCTCTCTGATCAGTGATTGCTATTTTCATCTTTCTGAGAGTCTCTTTTTCTTCCTCAGAAACATCATAGCTTTCATAGTTTTCGAACCATTTTAAGAATCTATTCTGAAAGGTCTTTTCCAAATTGCCTGCCAATTTACTCGTAGGTGTCGCATCCGTCCCGTTTGGAGCACCTTTTTTATATAGATACAATTTAAAATCGGTTTTATATTCATCTAGTATTACACGACTAAAAGAATACTTCCCGTCTTTTTCGCTCAATAATACTAATAATACAGATTTATATTTTCCATTGCTATTTGGATTCTCTATGTAAGTAGAAAGCGAATCCCCTCCCTCGCTATTCCTTTGGACGTAGTCCCCAATTCTGCTTACCGCCTCAATCACCCGAAATCACCATCAATCAAACGCATATATTCCTGTACGTGCAGTCCACGCACCTGGCCTTCTGCTTCGTCCCATCGGGAAAGTATCCCTTCTGAATTATCATTAGTATCTCGCGCACAATTTGCAATGCGACCTCATAATCTTTTTGCTTGAAGTCTATCTCTGCGACATAATTATTGCTCCTGGTGTAGCACACAAAGCCCTTCTTCACTTCAACGCCGAAGTGCTCCTTTATTAAAAGCCCGTAAAGTGCCGCCTGAAACTTGTGCGTCCTGTAAATGGTGTTCTTGAATTCTGCAAATTTGTAATCCAGAGGTGCAGCCGTTCCGTCCTCCAGAAAGAGAACCTCGTCCACCTCTCCCTTGAAGTGGTACTTGTGCGAAGTCAGATAAACCGAAATCTCTTTTCCCGTGCAATTCAGCTTCTTTCTCACGTAATCCCTGTTCACTTTTTCCCTGATCTCATGGAGCTCCCTGCCCTTCAAAACCTTGTAGCGTCGCTCCTCCCTCTGAGCAATGCCCAGGCAGTGCATGAAGAAGATAAACCTCGGGCAGAACAGATATTCGAGTGCATCGGATACCGTGACGAAAATATCCTCCACGGGCACGGGTGCGCTCTCCCCTGCGCCCTGCGCCCGCCCGTGCGTGGCCGCGCTCTCAGTCTCTTCCTCAGTCTCCATCTCGCCCTCAGAACACCTTGGTAATCGTCATGCCCGCCACCAGCTCCCGGTCGAAGCCCGCCCCAATGAGCTTGATCTTTTCAAAGCAGTCCTCACACATGGGAAAGACGTAGACTGAATCGGACTCCTCGATGACCGCCTCACACTCCAGAGCCAGAGAATCGGACTGATTGCGGTTCAGATCGCCTTAAAAGGCGCTCTTCTGCAATTATGGAGCGAGAAGATCTCTCTCAGCAATCTTTCCGAAAAATATTACTACTAGATAAGCGGCTTAAAAGGGACAGACTTGTTTTCTTCGTCCGGGCAATCTTTTTTTAGCCACTCTAAGTCGCCATCGCTCAATTGGTCTATGACGGCATCTAGGTAAGCCCCTTTATCCGTGACGATATGCCTTTCCCGCATAATTTCAACTGCCATTTAATCTCCTGGTCATGAATCTGCTTTCTATCTATATAATCCTTTAGACAAATGGATTTTTGTAGAATATAATCAAATTCTATCGTCTGTATTTCTCCTCTTAGTTATTATTATATCTACCACATCAACAATGTGCGCGAGGTCATCTACCGTATATTCTATTCTTGTTTGTGCTCCTATTCGGATGCGATATTTGCGCGGATTAGATCCCGCGATCGGTGAGATATCCATCATTGGGCGAGGTGTATATGGGTCTATGCTTAATTCTTTTATGCGATCTGATATAATAACTGCCGCCTCGTGGTTCAGTCGATCGAATTTATTTAAAACCTTATTCGCTCTCTTTTTTATTGTAATCTCATATGGCAACCTTTCTTCTCCTTAAATTTCTACGGCTAGATGCGAGATCAGCTAAATGGAATAAATAAGTTTCGAGAGTGTGATTTTGGCCAAAAGGATTTGAAATATTCTAAACGCATATTCATCAATATCTCGTGCAGTTCCCTGCCCTTCATGACCTTGTACCTTTTCTCCTGGTGCTCAGGTATCATCAGGCATCGTTCGAAGAAGATAAACCTCGGGCAGAACAGGTACTCCAGCGCATCGGATACCGTGACGAAAATCTCCTCCACGGGTGCAGGCGCGCTCTCCCCTGCGCCCTGCGCCCGCCCGCGCGTGGCCGCGGCCTCAGTCCCTGTCTCAGTCTCCATTCTGCCCTCAGAACACCTTGGTAATCGTCATGCCCGCCACCAGCTCTCTGTCGAAGCCCGTTCCGATCAGCTTGATCTTTTCAAAGCAGTCCTCGCACATGGGAAAGACGTAGACTGAATCGGACTCCTCGATGACCGCCTCGCACTCCAGAGCCAGAGAGTCGGACTGATTGCGGTTCAGATCCCCTAGAAAGGCGCTCTTCTGCACCCGGAACAGCCCGTAGTTCTTGCACAGCTTCGCCACCCGGCTTCGGCTTTTATTCTCGGATATGTCGTAAATGACCCAGACCAGCATTAACTACCTCGATTACTATTATCTCCGCAAATCTTCGCGTCTTCGCGCCTTCGCGTGATACCTTGGATCTCGCACGAAGCTGCTAAGGGGCGAAGAAAGCAATCACAACCTGCCTGTCCCGCAGGCCCCATTTTCACTTCCTGCCCCTGCCTCCTCTTCCAGCTCCAGTATACTCTGATCATAGTCTACCGGCAGCTCCTGTCCGGGCCGGATGAGCGAATTGGCAATCCTGTGACACTCCATCTGAATGGTGTTGCGGGTCTTGATATTACGCCCACGGTAGAGGATCGTCTCCTCGAAGTTCTTGTTGAGAGCCTCGATGAGCGCAGCTTTTCCGTCCTTGGAGAGGCCCATGCCCTGCTCCAAGGGCTCAAAGAACTCGTCTTTGATCATGCGCCTGCTGAAGAGATAGACCACCGTCTCATCCACGTAGATGCGAAACATCTCAATGATATCGAAGACCAGCGACATTTTGTTGTAGGAGTCGGTATGCATTAAGCCCACATAGGGATCAAGACCTGCGATGATGCAGCCCTTCTCCACCATGGAGTAGAGAACGCCGTATCCGTAGTTGAGCAGAGCATTGAACTCGTCCCTGGCCGGATTTCTGCTCCGACCTGCGAAGCGGTACCTTTCCGGCATGATGGAGGAGATGGCATTGAAGTAGGCCCGCGCAGCCTTGCCCTCCAACCCGAGCATATCCTGCCGCCGGGCGTCAATGCGCCCCGAGAGCCTCTTCATCTGCTCTCTGGACTGCTCTATCTCCTCAATGAACCCATTCAGCTCCACTCTCTTCTCCTCTCTGGTCTTCCTCAATCTGGCCAGCAGCTCGATCTGGTTGTCCAGCTTCTTTTGCCCCCACTCTTTAGCCAAATTAAGGCCATCCGCGGTATCGTAAATCTCCAGTTGCCTTCTCCGAATCATTGTGGTGCTGCCCAGCTTCGGATGCCATACCCTGCCGTAGGGGTCCCCGTAGGAATCCAGAAAAACGATATCGATATTGTTGTCCACAGCCAGCTTGATGGCATCTGTAGTGATATATGCAGATGTCGTAATTAAAATGCTGCTGACCTTGCCCACTGCCACTTCAAAACTTTTATCTTCTCTCTTAACCAGAAAGCAGTTCCCGCTCTTGCGAAGATACGCACCATAGCTGTTGATTACGAGCATCACAGCATTACCTCTGTCCTCTTGCCTCTAGCAATCCCTTGGATTGTATGCTTTGCATCTCTTCAGGTTTTATATCTTTGTGCTCACAGAGAAAGTATTCTTTGCCGGATCAGTTATCATTGAGGATAATAATAGCCGTATGGCCTGAAGAACTGTGCATCAACCTTGCCGAAGTTGTAGTCTGTTGTTGCCTAGCTGCAAGTCATCTAACTGCAGGGCAGCCAGTCCAGATTGACGCTGCCAAGTGTGCTGTTGGACCAGAGCTGGAAAAATTTCTCTATTTTGAATACGCCAGTCAGATCCTCAGTGGCCAGGCTGTAGGTTGCATGACGGCCCATATAGTAGGGCATCATGTCTTTGGACTGCCAGGCGAGATGTGCCTTTCCGATGACATTGGAATTAACACTTACCTCTAAGGAGGCATTGCCCCGTGTATAGTCCTTTTCATTATTGGATGTGTTGTAAGAGCGGCTGACAACCTCTGTCTCCTTGTCCAGGTGCTCGAAATCCTTGTAGGACTCGGTAACGCTTGCCCCGGCGTCATAGTTCTTGACACAAATGGTATCCTCGGTCCCGATATTTCCCATGGCCTGGTAGAACGAGGCAGGCATATCTGCGGCTGCGAGGCTAAATAGGAGAAAGATAAAAAACAGGATGAACATCACTCTGAGTGGCCGCATCGGCTGTCTGCATTGCCGGAGCTTCTATTTAAGATGTTGGGCTGCCTTTGGGGAGCAATCCATGATACTACTATCGCTGTGTGATGGCTGGAATTAATAATATCCACCTAAAGTATTTATTGCCTCAGGTCCAGGACACCATTTTAATTTTTTGGGCGTGGCCTCATTCAGTGGGCAGATCAGGCTTACCAGTGCCTGAGTCAGGAAGGACTTGGCGAGACGGCCCGCTGCCTCCTGACGCATCTGGTAAACTTGGGTAGACGAGAGACTGGACTTTAAGCCTTTACTTCGTCGACACGATCTTGATGACGTCCCCGTCCTTCAACTCGTGCTTCTCTCCCAGTCTCATCTTCGTTTTGGCATCGATGGCAAAGAGGAAGCTCTCTCCGATGTCCGAATGGACCCGGAAGGCCAGGTCGCGCGCCGTGCTGCCCCGCTTCATGAGGAAGGCATCTGGCAGGATCACGCCCTTTCTATCCGTGAACTTGCCCTCATCCTCCACCGGATAGAGCACAATGTAATCCAAAAGCTCGAAGACCGCCCGGTTGATGCATTGCTGCACACCCGTCCCGCCGTACTGCTTCATGAGTGCCCGGATCTTCTCCAATCCCGCAGTCTGGGCTTTGTTAAGCTGCCCTATGACCTCAAAGTCGGGATCTCCCGGTTGGTACTTGATCAGCCCCGCCTTCTCGGCCATGCGCAGCGCAATTTCGGCAGCGCCGCTCACCGGTATCACCAGCTCGTCCTTCAAGGCCAGCAGATTCTTGACATTCTCAGGCGCAGCCACGTCCATCTTGTTGGCCGCCAGAATCATGGGCTTGCTGTAGGCCCGCAAAAGCCCGGCAAAGCGCAGCACATCCTCATCCTTCCAGCTTCCCAGCTCCTTCTTCATCTCTGCTACAGCCCGGCGGATTTGGCTGTCCGAGACACCGGCGCCTGCCATCTGATCGATGAGAACCTGCTCCGGCTTGCCGCCCAGAGCCCGGTAGTTTCTCATCAGCTTCTCCCAGTTGCGCTTGAGAATGCCGTTGAGCCACATGGTGATCTCGTGCTCCAGGAACTTGACATCAGAGACAGGATCGTGGTTGCCCAGGCCCACGGGATTGCCCTCCACGTCCGTTCCCCCTGAGGCGTCCAGCACATGAATGACCGCTTCCGCTACCCGCAGAGCATCCAGGAACTCATTGCCCAGGCCCTTGCCCAGATGAGCATCGGGAACCAGCCCGGCCACGTCGATCAGCTCGATGGCGATAAAACGCTGGCCATCCTTGCACCGGCCACAGCCTTCCTTGATGCCTAACTCCTTGCAAGGACAGGGAACACGCACGTAGGAGACGCCGTGATTGGCATCAATAGTAGTAAACGGATAATTGGCAATATCCACCTCAACCAGGGTCGCTGCCTTGAAAAAAGTGGATTTGCCGGAGTTTGGCTTTCCAGCCAGCCCGACAGATAGCATATGAAATCAGTGATCCTTTACTTAACGGATGATGCCGCTCACATTCATCAGGGCGCATTTGCTCTCAAAGCGCTTGACCTTTCCGGCAGCGAGCCGCCCGGCCAGAGCCAGCCCCTTCTCAGATACAGGCTTCTCTGAAACCGCTCCAGCGGCCAGAGCGGCAGCGTAGAGCTTCTCGCCTGCATCAGTGCGGGTGAGAACGGTAGACCAGCTTTCGCCCGAGCCCACACTGCCCACGGAGATGTCAGCCAGCTCGCTGGCAAAGTCAAAGCACGGACCGCATCCCGGGAATGTGAATGCATCAGTCTCCTCGATCTTGACCTCATGAGCCTTGCCGGTCTTGTCTATTACCCGGAACATGCCCTTCTTGATCTCGAAGCGAGCTACATCCTTGGGCGCAAGGCCGAACCTGGCCTTAACCAGACCGTTCATGAGAGCCTCGTAGTCGAAGTTCTCCATGCAGAAGAGGCCGACGAGCAGCGCGATCCTGTCCTGACCGAATTGATAAGGCTCATCCAGGAGCTTGACCTTTCTCAGCCCCTGGATCTGACAGGGTGTGCCCACAAAGCCGATCTTCTTGTAGCCCTTCTCCAGAGCAACCCTGACGGCATCCACGCTGTTGGAGATGGTGTACTTGGTTCCGGCAGAGGCGCTAATCTCCTCGGCTGAGGTGACAACCTTAGCCACAGTCCTCCACTCCTCGTCCCTGTCTGTGACCACAGCACAGTCAATCATGCCGGACTGCAGAGCTGCCGCCAGCAGTGCGCTGGCCACTCCGCCATCCTGAGCTGCGGCCGGCGCGGGCTTGGCTTGAGCAGAAACGGCCTTTTTGTAGATTCCCAGCGCTTCATCGGCATTTCGCGTCCGGCCGAATAGCTTTGTCTCCATTGCGCCCATGTCCAGGAATGTCCTGGGGCAGTAGGTGAAGCACAGTCCACAGAGCGGATCGTAATTTACCAGAGCGGGCTTGTTCTCAACATGCTCAATTCTGGGGCAGAAGGCCTCGCAGGTGCCGCAGCGGCAGCATATCTCCGATTTTATGACCTTATACTCCAGCTCTCCGAATCCACATTCCAGATAAGTGGGCTCAGCAAACTTCTCCTTGGCAGCCATGATCATGATCTCCGAAAGTTGGTGGCTTAAAGATATCTTCCGACCTAAAGCTTTTATGGTTCAAAGGGTCTCAACCAACCAATGATCCTGGGTCTGGATATCGGTGGAGCCAACACCAAAGCGGCAAGCTCGGATGGGCTGTTTTCCGAAAGCGTCTACCTGCCTCTCTGGAAGCATGCGCCCCTGGATGAGGTTCTGGGCCGCTTTGCAGCGCGCCGGCCGCAGGCTGTAGCAGTGGTCATCACCGGCGAGCTTGCCGACTGCTTCTCTTGCAAGCTGGAGGGCATAACAAGTCTTACCGGGGCTGTGAAGCAGGCCTTTTCCTGCCCGGTCTATTTCTGGGGCGCGAACGGTTTTGCCTGGACTGACTCCCTGGAGCTGGCTGCCGCGAATTGGGCGGCTTCCGCTGCCTTGCTGTCCCAGGAGATGGGCGACTGCCTCTTTGTGGATATGGGCAGCACCACCACCGACCTCATCCCCATCCGAGGAGGAAGGACGCCGGCAGCCAAGACGGATTTTTTGCGCCTCGCCGGAGGCGATTTAGTCTACATGGGCCTGCTGAGAACGCGGCTGGATTCTCTGCTACCCGCGGCCCAAATCAAAGGAAAGAATGTGCCGCTCGCGCCCGAGTTTTTCGCTATTATGGCCGACGCCCGCCTCGCGTTGGGCCGGATCTCTGAGGAGCGCTATACCTGCGAGACGCCGGACGGCGCAGGAAAGGACAGGGAAGCGGCGCTGCGCAGGCTGGCGCGCTCTGTCTGCGCCGATCTGGAGGAGATTGGCGAGGCTGCCGCCCTGGCAATAGCCGAGCAGGCCTGCGAGAGGCAAAAGAGCACTCTTGTCGCGGCCCTGGAGAGACAGGTGGAAAGACATGAACTGACCAATGTGGTGGCGGCGGGTATCGGCGAGGGTCTGATCGCAGAGGCGGCGGCATTTCTGGGGTTGGACTGCCTGCGGCTGTCGCAGATGTACGGGGCAGCAATATCGGACGTGTTCCCTGCCTATGCGGTGGCCAAGCTGGCAGAGGCGGAGCTATCCGAAATTATCAAACCTTAGGGCCTGGCTATTACTATCAGGAGTATGGATATTACTATGAGGACTATTCTTAGGCAGGAATGCGCCAGCGCACATTTAATTAAACTTAAATAGTTAAAAATACAGGTAATATCTTGGAGCCTTCCCCCTGCAATTACTCCCTTTCGCACCGAAGGCTCATACTCCCTTTCTATCCCATGAGATCTTCATCTAACTCTGCTTTCCGGTCTTCCCAGCGGGCCTCAAATTCATAATTATCAGCTATTTTCTTCATAAGGCGAGCAGTGCGTGGCCATTTATCGCTTAAGTCACTAGCGTAATTGATGTAGCGCTCAGCGATTGCCTTTTCTTGAGCACCGCCTTCAAAAAAAGAACGACATGTGTCGCCTCTACTGCCAGAAATGCCGATGATAATTCCTTTCTCTATCTTATCGCTTCCCAAATCCTCAATGAGGTCACGCAGGGCCTCATGCGGCCACACTCCATCCGTACTGGTAGGAAAATGTGCAAGCATCTGGCCGATATGATGATCAGCAATGTCTCCCCGGCCATTTGCATGAGCCAATTCGCGGGCTCGACTGACCCAAGAAGCCAATATTTCGCGGTCCACACTTCCATCGTCATTGACACCAGGGGGTTGCATCCAGCTTTTCAGAAGATCTTTTCTAAGACGGATACGAATGCTTCGTTCTTTTGAAGGACTACCAGGTTCCTCACCTTTGACCATGTATGGCCATTCTAAAATCTCAGCAAAAAACTCAGGATCTTTGGTTAGCGCTTTATGCAAGATCCTTGGTGTTCGTCCGTGATTCCTAAGCAGAGGGAGAAAATACAATTCGAATTGCCCAATTTGTGCTTCTTCAATATCATTTGAGGCCTCGAGGAGATTCAATAATTCCCCCACTTCGTAAGCCATGGAGCTCCAGTCTATATTTTCAGTACTCTTTTCCCGGATGGCGCGATCGAGCACGTCAGCTACCAATTTAGCATTTTTTTGCATTTTCTTACGATATAGGGCCATGAAATCTACTGCTGATCCTAGCCTTCCGTTATCAGCTAACTTTAAAATAACACGTTCACAATCCTTGGGCACCATATCGCCGCGCCCGTTTATGCCTACATTCAGCCAATACAAGTGCTGTATCTCGACCTCCTCTTTTTCCAAAGCGTCCCATGTGCACTCAACAAAAGGTTGTAGCATGTAGTAGTCTGCACGCTGCTGTGAAGTCCATATTCTCCATATCTCACTCAAACGCAAAGATTCAAGCCATGTTTTCCCTTTAACAGCAACTCGCCCGAATAGTAATCCCGCGAAGGCATCACGTCGTGCTGCTTCAGTCGAGCCCAGACCCTGGCTCAAGAGCAGAGTCTCCTGGCTATCGAATACGCTGCTCTGGGAGATGGACCACCCCAAGCAATAGCAATTTTCCACATTGCAGGACAATTCAAGTAACATTGCTTGTCCACTCATATTGAAAAGTTCCTCAACAGCCTTTATGCGAGCTTGATTGATCATATTCTCACGTTCTCGCCCGCGATGGTTCCCACCTTCAGGAAAACTGCATTGACTGGAAAAGAGCCAGCTTCTTTTCAGAATGGGATCCACAGGTTCGAACCGCATAAAGCATTGCCTTACGCATTCGATAGCTGCTTGTGGGAGAACCCATTTGGCATCAGGAAATTGGAGATGATGGGAGAGCAAATCACGCAAGGCATTCCATATCATGAGACGATCGGGTTGGGGAATGGCTTCAAGGTCAATCGTAAGCAAGCGTTCGGCAATCGCTTCGAAATCTGTCTTGGAGAGGTCATCAAGCAATTCGGTAACGGTACGCCAGCGAGTGCCATCCGTACCAACATCCTCCAAAATTCGATGAACAACTTCCGCTGAGGCTCTAAGTACCTCTGCAAATGGAATAGAAATATCCTCATCGGATAACCAATTGCGGTATTCGGGCTTGTCGGTCGGCAGAGCAACTGCATGAGATCGAGGGAGCATACCTGTAATGACATCCCATGAAACACGAGGCTCACGACGGCGAATTGTGTCTAGGACCCTCAATCGTCGTTCAAGGTTTGCAGTTGTACAGGGATGCCAGGTGAGGAAAACCCTCTGTAAACTGCTGATGGGCCGGTTTGTAAGCTTACCTCCAGGGTCCATCCGGGCTAACTTTGCCAACAATAGCGCAGACTGGCCCAAGTAATCTGGCGACCAGGCCAGCACTTCCAGCGCCCACAGGAGACCAGTATGAGGCGAGCTTTGATTGAAGTGGTCTTCCGAATCAGTAAAAAGATGCACCAAGCTCGGGCTTGTGGATGATAGATCATAATCTATTGTCTCCAAAAAAACTTCTGGTGCTGCCTCAGCTAATAATGGCAGAAACGGTGATAATGAGGCCCATAACTGCCAGTCAATTGCCCGATCAAATACCCCACGAACAATGCTGTTGGCCCAATCATGCCCGGACTTCAGGCTTGATGGGAATTGGTCATCTAACGTAGCCATCAAGGCTAAGGTTTCAGCCAGACCCCCTCTAAGATAAACCGAGTGTTTGGGCGTTTTCCCATGGATATTTGCCAGCCATCGCTCGCTGACCGGAAGTTCAAACTGAGGATCCAACTCCCCCAGAACGGCCAAAACGGTTGCATCGAACCGTTCTAGTACGTCATCGGTCAAATAACGGGCAAGCAATAGCCAAGCATCTTCTCTGGCTGCTACCATCCATATATGATTCAATAAGCGCACAGGTGGATCCGGTTTCTGATTCCATGAGATGAGAATGTCGCGCATCGCAGAATATTCACATCCAGCAAGACGTGCGATCACCTCCTGGTCAGCAATACATCTATCATCCCATCGTCCTGCAAGTATAGCTGGAAGCAAAGATCGTGCAATCTCAGGCTGTTTGGACCACTCAGGTGTTAAGGCATCGGGGAAAACGGCAAGCTTACGCCTCAAGGCCCCCAGGCTTCGCCTGGCGAGTGCAGCTAGGTCCCTCGTCCGAGGCTCATGTACACCCATAGCTATCAATGCTTTCTTTGCCTCCTCACGGCGTATGCGAGAGAGCAAGAGAGTGTTTCCAATGCATGGCTCGCTTCGGTTCAATGGATAGAGCACGCTATGTCCTTTCTCGATAGCTGCCGCAACCATACTACGATCGGAGAAGATTGGAATAAGGATGAGGGGATAGTCGCATAGAGCCAACTGGCGCCATGTGGCAGCATCCTCTACCACGATTGCCTGGGCAAAAACACGTTCTTGTTCCTCTTCCGGCAGCCGGAATAGAGATGCAATGAAATATATGATAGCTTCATCCTGAGTATCTGCCTGCAAGCCCTGGATGGAAGGCCCTGACCGAAGCCATTGGTGAATGTTATGGACGTTGTCTTCCCTCCCAGCGATAACTAGGTCGGGGATCAATTGAGGACGCGTTACTCTCGACCAATCATCCCAAAAACTACTCAAGTCAATTGCACCAATGGGTCGTTTGCCAATCAATATCGAAAACCAGAGATCGACTGCAGGAACCAGTTCCAGCCAAGCGTCTAGATCATCGGCATCATAAGCCCGAACATCCTTCCAAACTCCTTCATGATTTTTTTCATCCGCCCATTTTTTCTTGTGACTCCAACGCCTGGCCGTAACAGATACGAATGATGCATTTACAGCATCCAATGTGAGTGGATCGTTAGACCGCGTTTCATAATCATCATCCGCCTTGCCCCTAGCGTCGGATCTCGTACTCAACTCCCAACCAGAAAGCCCATCAGGAACATAGGCGTTACCCACGGGCACTTGTACAATTCCATCCCAACCAGCGAGCTGAACTCCTTCTTCTGATCTAAAGTGAAGACGTTCAACTCGCTTTACACTGGCTAAAACCAGCCGTCTTATTAGCCTCGGTAGCGTGGCCTGAGCCTCTCTTCGGTCAGCCCATTGATCGATATCTGTAGCATTAGCACGAATAGGATTCATAGTAGTTGTAGTAGTTTGCCTAGTTTCACGGGATCTATACGTTCTTTGATTCATCTATATGATCAAGCTGTAGATCTCTCATAAGCTTGCACAATGGAATAACTTTGCCCTCGTTATATTCTCTATCCAAGAGAATCGCTGAGGTGAGATCGGTTAAAATATATTCCGTAAGGTTGATCTAGGATGCACGACCTCAATTCAAAGAAAGGAATCAAATATGACGAGCCTCGAAGAATTGATTAAAGAGCTTCCACCAGAGTTGCACCAAGAGGCAGAGGACTATATCAGCTTCCTGATCGAGAAGCGGGTAAAAAAGCCCTTAGGTGATCTGAAGCTTGATTGGATTGGAGCCTTGGAAGATATGAGCGATCAATATTCTTCAGTAGAGCTGCAGCACAAGATTCTCGACTGGTGGGACGAAGAGCAAGATGTACCTTCTTGATAGGCACTTTAACACAACTGATCGGGGCAGGCGAACCCCTGATGCACTATTAAGGATAAATTAGTGATTCCGCGCAAATCCAAACGAGCGCGCGGCCTCTTATTAGTATCACCCTTATTACAACCATTGATGTGGTCGAAATTACCAATATCAGTACCCCGACTATTACTATCAGGAATATAGATATTACTATGACGACTATTTCAGATCAGGAATGCGCCAGCGCACATTTAATTAAGCTTAAATAGTTAAAAATACAGGTAATATCTTGGAGCCTTCCCAAATGTCAATCCCTTTCGCCCCGAAGGCTCATACTCCCTTTTAGTTACACTGAAATAGCCGGAAAATATTGTCTCTCTCAAAGTATGATCTCTCTCGACTCTCTTCCTCACAACCCCGGATGCTACCTATTTACGGACGACCAGGGCAAGGTGATCTATGTTGGCAAAGCCCGCGATCTCAAGAAGCGTGTCTCCAATTATTTCCAGACGCAAGACCACGGACCCAGAACAAAGGCCCTCGTCTTTGCATCAAAAGGATTGGAGTTCATCGTCACCAACACCGAGGTTGAAGCGCTGCTATTGGAAAACACTCTCATCAAGAAGCATCAGCCCCGCTACAACATCAAGCTCAAGGATTCCTCTCGCTATGCTTGCATTGAGCTGACAGAGGAGCGCTTCCCGCGTATCAGAGTATCCCGCAAGGCCTCAGGCAAAGGCTCATTCTTCGGTCCCTTCACCTCTGCCCGGGAGAGAACATTCGTCTATCAGCTCCTTCGCAAGACCTTTGGTCTGCGCACTTGCAAAAAGCTGCCCAAGCGCGCTTGCCTTCGCTACCATCTGGGCCACTGCACCGGCCCGTGTTTGGGAAAGATCGGCGAGGCAGACTATCTGGCCAGGGTAAAAAAAGCCTCATTTGTTCTGGGAGGCAAGAGCAGAGAGCTGATCGAATCTCTGCAAAGAGAGATGGCAGAGCTCTCTCTTCGTCAGGAGTTCGAGAGAGCGATACAGCTTCGTGATGAGATAGCGGCTTTGCAGCATCTGCAGGAGCGCCAGCAGGTGGAGAAGAGCCGCAAGTACGATCAGGATGTTATCAGCTATCAGACAGAAGGCTCGAGCGTCTTTCTCATGCTCTTCAAGGTCTACCGTGGCACTCTGGAAGGAAAAGAGGACTTCGTCTTTGCCCAGAGCGATAACTTCCTGGAGGAGTTTATTGTGCAGTACTATTCGGAACACGAGCCTCCTGAGGAGCTGATACTCGACGAAACCCTGGATGAGTCTTTGGTGGATTTCCTTACCCACGTCAAAGGCAAAAAGTTACACGTCACCGTTCCCAAGCAGGGCGAAAAAAAAGAGCTGCTGGAGCTGGCCAGGAAAAATGTTGACATCGGCTTTTTCGGAGATCGAATGAAGGTGCAGGCCCTGGCGCAGGCGCTGCATCTTCCCAAGGCCCCCCAGGTCATTGAGTGCTTCGACATCTCACATCTGGCAGGCACCTTTTCCGTGGGATCAATGGTACAGTTTCGGGGAGGCAGGCCGGACAAGAGCAACTACCGGCGCTTCAAGATCAAGAGCGTACAGGGAATAGATGATTTCGCCTCCATCGCTGAGATCGTGCGACGACGCTACTCTCGCCTCAAGAAAGAAGCGCAGGATATGCCTGACCTCATTGTCATCGATGGAGGTAAAGGGCAGCTCTCTTCAGCTCTGGCAGAGCTGCGAGAGCTGAGGCTGAAGATTCCCATCATCTCTCTGGCCAAGGGCGAGGAGGAGATCTATCTGCCTGGCCTGGATGGGCCGCTTGCAATCAGGAAAAATGAAAAGGCATCGCTCTATGTGCAGGAGATCAGAGACGAGGCGCACAGATTTGCCATCGCCTACAATCGCCTGCTGCGAAAGAAGGCAATTTCGGATTGAGCGGCCCGACTTACCAGATTCAAAGCCTGCAACTTAAATAAAAATAAACTAGGAGGTGAGACGCAGGAAGCGCTCCTGAGCCTTCTCCAAGATTTCCTCCTCGCCCGGAATCACCCCGTTCTGCATGAGCACTTTACCGTTGACGATGGTGGTATCCACTCCGCCCGCCATGCTGTACACCAGATGGGATATGATATTGCTCTGCGGCCAGAACCAGGGTTTTTTCAGGTCGATGAGAGCCAGGTCGGCCAGAGCGCCGGGGTGAAGCCCCAGGTTGAGGCCAAAGGCTCGAGCTGCATTCTCTGTGGCCATGTGCCAGATCTGCTCAGCCGAGAAAGCGGCCGGGGTGTGGTAAGCATTCTTCTGTGCTATGGCGGTGGTCTTCATCTCCTCGAAGATGCTCAGGTTGTTGTTGCTGGAAGCGCCGTCTGTGCCCAGGCAGACGTTTATTTTCGCTTTCATCATGGTGTTGAGTGGCGCAATGCCTGAGGTTAGCTTGAGATTGCTCTCTGTGCAGCTCACCACATTGGCCTTCCTCTCAGCCAGAAGGTAGCAGTCCTCCGGAGAGATCCAGACGCAGTGAACTGCTGCCAGGCGGGAGTTGAGCAGGCCCAGGCTGTCCAGGTACTCCACCGGGCTTTTGCCCTTGGAGAGCAGAAAGCCTTCTACCTCCTCGCGGGTTTCGGAGAGATGAATGTGAATCATGCAATCGTGCCGATCGGCGATCTCTTTGGCCTTCAAGAGCGTCTCCTCTGAGCAGGTGTAAGCGGCATGCGGGCCTACGGCAGGTGTGATCAGATCGTCGCCCTTCCAGCGGCGGATGAAGGGCTCCACCTGGCCGAGAAGCTCCGGCTTCATATCAAAGACCACGCCGGAGAGAAAGGCACGAAGCCCCATCTCCTTGGTGGCCTGGGCAGTGGCATCCGGGAAATAGTACATATCGCTGTAGCAGGTGATGCCGAAGCGAATCTGCTCCAGGCAGCCCAGCTTCACCCCCCAGCGAACGTCTTCCTCATTGATCTTAGCCTCCAGTGGCCAGATTTTCTCCTGCAGCCAGGGCATCAGTTCCATGTCGTCGGCGTAGCCGCGCAGGAGGGTCATGGCCAGGTGGGTGTGGCCGTTGATGAGGCCGGGGATGGCCAGCTTTCCCCGCCCGTCGATCGGCTCATCGTCGCTCTCATCCCTAAGGTCGCGGCCCACGTTCGTGATCTTGCCACCTTCGATGAGGATGTCCCGGCCAGGCTGCAATTGTCCGGATTCTATAATGGAGACCTTTTTTATCAGCATCAGAGAAAAATAGCAGTAAAGGATATTAAGATTATCGAATCGTCAGGCTTAAGACCTAATGATGCAAAGATGCCAGGCTGAGCTGAGGTAGCCAAGCGGCCTACGGCGCTGGTCTTGAGGTTTTAGGTATCTGGCCTGAAACAAGGTAACCAGTGGTGCATCGCACCTCGTGAGTTCAAATCTCACCCTCAGCGCTTTAAATTTTATCGTGATACACCGATGCACTTGCCCCATTATTGATGACTTGACCCTTAAAATGATAATGTCAAGTTATTTTCTTTGTGTTTGATATGAAAATAGGCCTCACGCATACCTATGCAGCCGCCATTTCTGAGGTGCATGTCCTCACGACCGAGTATCCTGCCTTTTCAAGTAATCTGATCA
>Ga0074199_1001226_pt1 | contig 24861 bp, 16 predicted proteins | sample EPASupsiteSAE347_FD_64528 | JGI IMG/M metagenome (GOLD analysis project Ga0074199, IMG submission 64528) | Bioremediated contaminated groundwater from EPA Superfund site, New Mexico - Sample SAE3-47 | ecosystem: Environmental > Aquatic > Deep subsurface > Groundwater > Contaminated ... | reverse complement strand
CACCTCCGTGGTGAATCCTTTTCTTGTTTTTTATCGCGGTACTGAATGTTTAAGGTACTATCCGGCTTCACTGATGAACTTCAATAGTTCCCTGTCCGAACATGTCGCCGTTCCGATTTTGCCGACCACCACTCCGGCTGCGCAGTTTGAAAGTTCGGCCGCCTCGCGGGCGTTTGCGCCGGCGCTTATGGCGAGCAGCATCGCGGCGATGGTGGTGTCGCCCGCGCCGCTGACATCGAAAACTTCACGGGCCACGGTTGCAACGTGGAAGGGCGAATGGTCGCGCGGCATTACCAGCATGCCCTGCGCTCCGAGCGTTATAACCAGCATTTTGGCGCCCCATCTTTCCATGAGGAGCTTGCCGGCCTTCATAAGCGCCGGGTCCTTTAATGGGTCCCGGCCTGGTTCGGCTTCGGTCATTCCGGCCATGGCAAAAGCTTCCTTGCGGTTTGGTTTTACGATGGTAATGCCATCGAGACGCAAATCGCGGTTTTCCTTGGGGTCCAGGGCAACCGGTATGTTGCGGCGCTGCGCGGCGGCCAAAACGGAGTCGACGACCCGCTGGCAGACGATTCCCTTGGCGTAATCCGCAAGTATCACTCCCGAGCAGCCGGCGATTGCCTCTGCGGCCAGGCGGCATAACTTTCCGATGGCCGCATCCTCGGGCCGTACTTTGCCGTCCCAATCGACGCGCACAACCTGCTGCCGCTCGGCGATAATGCGCATTTTTACCGTTGTTTCGGAATCGGCCGGCGTTACGACGTTTTTTGTGTCAATGCCGTCCTCGCGCATGACGTTCAACAGTTGTCTGCCGTTCTGATCGCTGCCCGCCGTGCCGCAGACGAAAGCGTCGGCGCCCAGGGCGCTTGCGTTGCGTGCCACGTTCGCCGCGCCGCCCGGCATGTTTTTCTCTTCATGCACCAGCACCACCGGCACAGGCGCTTCCGGCGAGATGCGCCGCACGGAGCCGTAAATATAGCGGTCCAGCATCAGATCGCCGATCACCAGGATTTTCCGGCTCCGGAATTTCGAAATTATGGATTTGGCTCTTAGAAAACTAGTCTGCATAAGTTTTATTTCTCATGGTCAAAAGTTGTTCCTTTTTATCAAGTCCGGGGACCGCTGTCCATATTCTAATGCTTGTTCTCAGCGTTTTAGCCAAAAATCTTCGCCTGGTCCCTCGACTTTTTCAAGCGTGATCCTGATCCGTCCGAAGTCGGACGCTTTGGCTATGAACTTGGCGCAGAGCGAGCGTTTGTCTTCCGAAACCCAGGACTGCATCTGATCAACCTGGATAAGAAACCCCTTGAACGCCGTTTTGGCCTCAAGCGCCAGGCAGGCGATTTTTCCGTATCTGGGCAGGCTGATTTCGACGCGGTCCCCGGCGTTTATCTCCAAGTCATAAAACTTGTCAGTGGCCAGGATCCGGTAATGATAGGTCTGCCGCGGCTCGAATTTCTGCTTTCGCAACATGAACAGAAAACTGAGAAGGTCGCGCGTGTCAGGCTCGATCGCCAGGGCCTTGACCGATCCGGCGTCAATTTTTTTCCAATGCGCGATGCGTTGCTTGTAATCAAAAGTTGTGATTTCGTTGAGGCGTTTCTGGCTCTCGCTCAGGCGCACGACCGACCGCACGGGAGTGAAGGTTTCCGGGTCAACCACGCATTCGGCGCGGTCGTCGATCGGATAAACCGCGTCAAATATCGCGTAGGTGCGGATGGTGGCAAGCAGGGACACCAAAATCCTCCTGCCTTCCTCGTCCTCCTCCTCAATCCAGCGGCTTGATATTTTTACTTCCGCAATGGGCAGAATTCCCCAGACAATCTTGTATGTCAAGGCCTCTCCGACCGGAAACCAGAGTTCGGGATAGTCCGGCTCGCCGAAACAGGAGGCGGCCAACAAGACGCCGACAATGATCAGGCCGTATTTTTGCATGGGATATGAGGAACATTGAACTTCCAACGTCCAACATTCAACTTTCAAATGAGAAAAAAATATTTCGTTCAACGTCGGATGTTGAAAATTGAACGTTTTCTTCGGGTTGTGTCAGGGTGGCGCCCGGCCGCAAGTTATTTTGCAAACAGCTCTTTTGCCCTTTTGAATGCGGCCAGCGCGGCCGCCTCGATCGATTTTCCAACTCCTCTCCGGTCGAGAATTTTTATCGCGGCTTCGGTCGTTCCCTTGCGGGAAGTGACGCGCCGGCGCAGTTCCCCGGCCGGCAACCCCGTCTCCTGCAGCAGGCGCGCCGCCCCCAGTACCGTCGCGACAACAAGTTTCCTCGCCTCATTTTCGGGGAGCCCGATTTTTTTGCCGGCCTCCAATAACGCTTCCACAAGATAAAACACATAAGCCGGCCCTGAGCCGCTTAAAGCTGTGACCGCATTCATCGCCCGTTCGTCGAGGGCGATGCATATCCCGACCGATCTAAGTATGTTTTCGATTAATTTTTTGTCTTGGGCCGTGGTGCCCTTGCCGCGGCAATAGGCGCTGGCGCTCAGGCCAACCAGGGCCGGCGTGTTTGGCACAACGCGCATAACCCGCACGGCCTGGCCCAGGAGTTGCGCGATTCTTTTCGTGGTAAACCCGGTGACGATGCTGATTAAAAGCACGTCCTTGGGCAGTTTTTTCCGCAATTCGGCGAGGACTTGCGGCGCCTGCTGCGGTTTTACGGCAAGCACCGCGGTTTTGGCGGACCTGACCGCCTCAAGGTTGTCGGCGCAGGTCCTTACGCCCAGCGCGCTCCGGCAGTACTGCAGCCGGGATTCATCAACATCCGAGACGATGACGTCCCGCTTTTGGTACAGGCCGGCTTTAATGATCCCGCGCATGATGGCTTCGGCCATGTTGCCGCCGCCGATGAAAGAGATTTTCGATTTTGGATTTTCGATTTTCGATTGTTTTTTTATTTCTTTTTTTAGCATTTAGCCTTCAGCCTTTGGCCTTTCTTGAGTTTCCCGGCGACCAAACAGAACCGTTCCCAGCCGGACAATCGTTGCGCCCTCCTCTATGGCGACTTCGAAATCGTGGGACATTCCCATGGAAAGCTCGTTCAGGGCAAAGCCGCTCAGATCGCGCCATTGTTCCCGCAGGGCGCGGAGTCTGGCGAAAAAGTGGCGGACCGCATCGGGGTCTTCCGCGACCGGCGGGATGGTCATCAAGCCGGTTATTTCAAGGTGTTTTAAGCCGTTTGCCAATTTGAAAATTTCCGGGGCGGCCTCGGGCGGGAGTCCGAATTTGCTGCTTTCGCCGGATACGTTGATCTCCAGACAGACCCGCGCGACACGGCCGGCCGATTCGCCGGCCGCATCGATGGCTTCCAGCAGTTTCGGCGAGTCCACGGAATGTGTCATTTGAAAAAGGCGCGTCGCTTCGCGCGCCTTGTTGGTCTGCAGGTGGCCGATCATGTGCCATTCCAGGCCGGAAGGAGAGAGCGGTATTTTTTGCCTGGCTTCCTGGACGCGGTTTTCGCCGAAAAGGGTCAGACCGCACTCCGCGGCTTCCCTTATTTTTTCGGGAGGCTGCGCCTTGGAGGCCGCCAGGATGCGCACGCTTTTCGGGTCGCGGCCGGATTTTTCGCAGGCCGCCTTGATCCTATTTCGGACTTCGGCCAGTCGTTCTGAAAATGTGTTTGTCATGAAATTTATCAGTGAAATCCGTGTAATCCGTGGTTACTCCTTGTTTTTTCCGGGCTGTAATACCTGCCGGTTCTGCAAGGCCTTGTTCAGGGTTAAATGGTCGACATAGGCGATTCCGCTTCCGGCCGGCAACCCCATGGCCGGACGGGAGATGTTTACGTCCAAATCGCTCAAAATATCTTTCAGCATGGCCGCCGTGGCGTCGCTTTCAACGTCGGAGTTCAGGGCGATGATTATCTCTTTAATCCCATCCGAGACGATGCGCTGCCGCAAGGAGGAAATTCTGAGCTGGCCCGGCCCCTGGCCGCGCATGGGCGAAATTTTGCCTCCGAGCACATGGTAACGCCCGGAATAAGAGCCGCTTTTTTCGACGAGCATCAGGTCCATCGGCGTCTCGACAATGCAAAGGAGCGAGGAATTGCGCGCCGGATCCGCGCAAAGGAGGCACGGATTTGCGTCAGCTCCGGTCAATCCTCCGCATTTTGAGCACACGGCCGTGTTACGGCCAGTTTCATCAAGGGCGGCGGCCAGTTCCCGCAGAAGATTATCGCGGCGTCCGGCAAGCTCGAATGCGATGCGCTCGGCTGAACGCCGCCCTATTCCGGGCAGCTTGTTCAGGCAGGAAACCAGCCGTTCGATGTGCGTTGGCGTTTTCATTCTGACTTCTTTCTCAAGACGGGCTAAAACCCCCAACCAAATCGAACCGCAGAATATCGAACAAGAAATGTAGAATTCTGAAGTATCATTTCGACATTCGATATTCCTTGATCTGCGGTTCTGCTGTTCGTTGAAAAATCTTCGCAAAAGTATGTCATGTCTCACCGGAGCGATTTAGAGCCCCGGAATATTCGGCAACCCCATTTTACCCATCAATTCCTGCATGCATTCGGCGCTCTTCTTTTTTGCCTCGTCGAGCGCGCCGTTGATTGCTTTGACAAGCAGGCCCTCGAGTTCATTTGCCCTGGCGGCGACAATAAGCGCCGGATCTATCTTGATGGCTGCTATCGAAGCGTCGCCGCCGGCCTTTACGTGTATTTTGCCTCCTGCCGCCGCATATTCGACAATCTGTCCCTTCAGTTCATCCTGGATCTTTTTCAGGTTTTTTTGGGCGGACACGGCGTCCTTCATCATTTTGAATATATTGGTCATTGTATTCTCCTATTCGCGTATTTCAACAATCCGGCCTTCGAACAAATCGAGCGTTTTGCGGACCGCCTCCTTGGCAAGCCATTTGTTCTGCGACGGAGCTTTTTCCGTGTTTTCAGCTACGTCCGGCAAGGGGCTTTTTTTTTTCGCGTCCGTTTCGGTATCGGCGGCGCTTTCGTTGCGCGGGGGCTTTTTTTGCGTTACGAACTCAACGGAAACTGGTCGGCGCAGATAATCGCCGAGGACTTTCTGCAGGGCCGCGCGGCTGCGGGGCAGGGCGGCCTGCTGGAGTTTTTCAGAAAATTCAGGTTCAAAGCCCACCACGACTTTATTGGAATGCGTTTCAACCGGAAAACCGTCCACCAGGTTTGCCTTTGCCAGGGCCGCCGCATGGCCGACTTTCTCGATAATCATATGCCAATTCCTGGCCAGCGATGAAAGTTCATCGCCGGTTTCCTTGTCGTCCGGCAACCGGTCCTGGGTTTGTTTTTCATTCTCATCCCGTTTTTTTTCAGAATGTTGAACGTTGAACGTTGAACGTTGGATGTTGGGTTCTGCCGCGACTCCGCCTGCCGGTGGATTGGATTCCTTTACCCCTGAACTTTTAACCGCGGCCCCTGAACCGCCTGTGCCCGCCGCTATTTGCCTCAACTCGGCCACGATTTGATCCAGCGAAACGGTTGTGGCCGCCCTGGCGCAACGGATGAGCGTCACTTCCAGTAGGGTTTTTTTTGACAGGGCAAAGCGCAGCCGATCGATGGTTTCGGTTAAAATGTCGATGATCCGCAGCAGCCGCTCCGTATCGGTCATGGGCGCCTGGCTCTTGAGCGTTTCCAACTGGCTTTCGGTCAGGTCCATATCGCCGCTTGAGGATGAAGTCTCATGATAAATGAGCAGGTTGCGGCAATGTTCAAGAAGCTCGATCAGCAGCCGGTGCATGTCCTTGCCTTGTGAATCCATCTGTTCCACGAGGCGCACCAGAACAGCCACGTCGCCCTTGAAAATGGCTTTGGCCAGTTCTTCCAGGGCGCCGCGCGAGGTCAGACCGAAAACCGACAGAACGTCCTCTTCGCGCACCTTGTTGCCCTGAAAGGCGATCAACTGGTCCAGGGCGCTTTCGGCGTCGCGCAATCCGCCCTCGGCGGCGCGCGCCACGGCCAGCAGCGCCTCGGAATCAATGTCTACTTTTTCGGTCTTCGCGATCAGCGCCAGGCGTTCGACAATCATTTTGATGGATATGCGTTTGAGATCGAAACGCTGGCAGCGCGAGAGGATGGTCAGGGGCACCTTTTGCGGCTCGGTGGTCGCAAACAGAAAAATCACATGTTCGGGCGGTTCTTCCAGGGTCTTGAGGAGAGCGTTAAAGGCCTCCGTGGTCAGCATGTGCACTTCGTCAATGATGTAGATCTTGTGGCGCCCGTTCGGCGCATATTTAACGTCTTCGCGCAGACTCCGGACGTCGTCAATCTGCCGGTTGGAGGCGGCGTCGATTTCGCGCACGTCGAGATTGTTGCCGGCCATGATCCCGGCGCAGGAGGGGCACTTGTCGCACGGTTTTTCGGTGGGACCTTCCGAACAATTGAGCGCCTTGGCGAAAATGCGGGCGACCGAGGTCTTGCCGATGCCGCGCGGCCCCACGAACAGATAAGCATGCGCCACGCGGTTAAGTTTGATGGCGTTCTTGAGGGTTTTGGTGACGTGTTCCTGGCCGACCACGTCCGTAAACTGCTGCGGCCGCCATTTCCGGGCGATGACTTCGTAGGCTTTCTTGTTTTCTTCCGGTTTCATTTCTTGTTCGTTCAAATGGAGGGCGAGCCTGCGGCGAGCCGCATCTGCGCCATGCCTCGGCTCAGCACAGCTTCGCCCTCCAAAAAGAAAAAGCAATTTTGCTCATTTTCCCGCCAGCTCCCCGGCCGCCTTGTAAATATTCTCGAACAGCTTCGGCAGTTTGGCCAGCGGAGTGGCTGAAAAGGCGATGCGCACCAGTCCGTTCATGACGATAACGCCGCTGGCATAATCGGTCAGCAGTTTTTGACGCAGTTTTTCCGGATCAACCGACGCCATTTTCAGGCACATGAAATATCCGGAATTAAAGGGCAGGGGTTCAAAGTGTTCGCCGTATTCCGGATGTTTTCCAAGTATTTCCTTAACCAGCAGATAGCGCGCGTTTAAAACGTCGTATTTTTGTTTCTTTTCCTCCTCATAAGTCTTTGCCTGATAGGCTTTGAGCAGGAGGGACTGGCTGATGTTGGCGGAGTTGGAGATGTTGCCTCTGATCGCTCCGGCGGTCTTCGCCTCCAGGGCGGAGTACACGGCCGGCGTTCCGTCCTTTATTCCGTAGGTCATGAACCCGACCCGGAATCCCCAGACGTAGTCCTCCTTGGTCGGCCCATCCAGTTTCACGGCCAGCAGGTTTTCGTGTTTGTCGCAAAGAAGGGAAAAAATTGATTCGCGGTAAATCCCGTCCTCGAAAACAAGTCCGAAATAAGCGTCGTCCACAAGAGCAATGACCGAATTCCCGGCCGCCGCAGCTTCCTGAAGCATCTTTGCAATGGCGGCGGCTTCGGCGATGGTCGGCGTATAGCCGGTCGGATTGTTCGGGAAATTCAGGCAGACAATCTTTTTCGATTTTTTCCCGGAGAAAAGATGTTTTTCAAGCCCGGCCAGATTGAACCCCTTTCCGGCGAAAAGCGGATATTTCACTAGTTTCGCGCCGCAGCCGTTGTTGAAAATCAAGTCGTAGTTTTCCCAGTATAAATCCGGAACAATAAAAGAATCGCCTTTGTCGCAAAAAAGATGGGCGGCCATGCTCAGGCCGTGGGTCAGCGCGGACGTCACCACCGGCAGGCTGAATTGTTTGCCGGCCAGCGAGGGATTCTTCTTGACGAGCATTTCCTTCCAGGCCTTGCGCAAGTCCGGACGCCCCGGACTGGGAGCGTAGGAAACCATTTCGGCCGGTTTAAGGGAGCAATTGGAGGCAATGGCGGGCAGGGCCATGGGAGAGCCGTCCTCTTCCAGGGCGATGCCGATGGTGGCGTTGATTTCCTTGCCATTGGCCTCGGCCGACTGCGCCAGAATGCCGAGTTTCGGGAAATATATCTCCCGCCCGCGTTGCGACAGCATTTGCAAAACGGCAGGGCAGTCTGCTTCAATTTGCCTGTTAAGCTGGATCGCTTGTTCGTTCATAATATTTTGCCGATGAATTCCATTGGCCGGATAGATTGTCATTATCCGCCTGTGTTTTTCAAGCAAATATGAAGTAAAAAATTACCTTTGTCTGGTTGTAATATTGCCGGTGTCCTCCTTAAATGGAGTATAGTTTTTGGAACGGAATTCGGCGGGCCCCATTCCCTGCCAGCGTTTAAAAACACGGGAGAAATGATAACGATCGCAGAAGCCGGTTTCTTCCGCGATCTTTTTTATTGAAACATCGGTAAAGTGCAGCAGGAGACAGGCTTTTTCGATGCGTTTATGCATAAGAAAATTACATGGAGAATGGCGGGTCTGCTGTTTAAAAAGGTGCACAAACGCGCTGACGCTCATGCCGGCTTGCGCCGCAAGTATTGCATTAGAAATGGACTCGCCAAGTCGGTTCTCGAGATAGGAGATTGCGGTCTGGATCCGGCCATCGAAAAAAGGGCCGCTGAACAGATCGTTGGTAACACCCGCCAGCGTCAATTCGGCAAATGCACGGGTATAAAGCGAGAGTTGCCAGAGTGAAATCTTTTTCCGGCCAAGCATTGCAATAATGCTGTTTGCCAGATTGCGCAGTTGTGCGGCGGCAGGAATGGCGACAATCTGCGGTTTTAGGTTGCTCTGCGGCAAAATGATCTGGAAATGCAGGAAGAACTGGTTGATATGGCCGTGATTTCGAGTGGAATATATCGTATGAGGCGCAATCAACAGCATTTCGGACGGCGCCAGCTTGACGCGCCGGCGGCCATGCACGAGAAATGCGCCGGGCTTTTTATTCCAATATAAGCGCCAGTAGGGCACAGAAACATGCTCGAAATTCCAATGATTATGAATCGAGAACAAATCGGCATAACCGCAGGCCAAAACATTCAATTTCGGATCTTTTAATGTTTTAACGAGGTGCATTGCATACACAAAAAAACAATCCTGTCCATTTACAATTTAAGTTAAATATTGAATAGTATAGTCGTATAAAAAAAATGCAAAGATATTTGTCGTGAGAGGTTAAAACTCATGAAAAGAGAAATAATAACCGTCAATGGGGCGATCGGCGTTGATTCGTTGGGAATCATCCTGCCCCACGAACACGTTTTCATCAATCTTATGAATCAGTTCAATGAGCCAGTTGATCAGAAAAAACGGACATTAAGTTGCGCAACTATTTCGCTATCCAATTATGGTTTTTTGCGACGTAACCCGTATGCCATCCGCGAAAACGTTGTTTTGGATGACCTTGACCTGGCTGTGGAGGAATTGAGTTGGTTCAAGGAACTTGGCGGACTGACCGTGGTAGACTGCACCTCGATTGGCATAGGCCGTTCGCCGGAAAAATTGCGCGAAGCGATGGAGCGTTCCGGGATCAATATTGTGGCCGGATGTGGGTATTATACCGCCGATACTCATCCGGCAGACATGGATAAACGTTCTGTGGAGGAAATAGCCGGCGAAATGGAACGCGACCTGACCACGGGGATCGGAAACACCGGTATACGGGCCGGCGTTATCGGCGAGATCGGGACCAGCGATCCCATCCATCCCGATGAATTGAAGAACCTGTACGCTGCTGTGGAAGCGCATAAACGCACCAATGCGCCGCTTCAAATTCATACTTATCCATGGGGAAAAACAGGCATTGATGTCTCCGATTTATTGATAAATCTTGGCGTTGACCCGGACAGGATTGTGATCTGTCATATTGACGTGGCGTTTGATTTTGAATATTTGCGCGCCCTGCTTGAGCGCGGTGTATATGTGGAGTTTGATAATTTTGGCAAGGAGTTTTACATAGATCGCCAGGATCGGGTCGGTTTCACCGGAGGTTTTTTTGCAAGTGATTTGGAACGGGTGCGCGCGATTCGCCAACTCATCGAGTGGGGGTATGAGCATCGCATCCTGATCGCAAACGATATTTGCTTGAAGCAGATGCTGCGGCATTATGGAGGTTGGGGGTATGGTCATATTCTCAGTCATATTGTCCCGATGATGGAGGATGAAGGGATATCACGCCATAATATTGATTTATTGATCCGTCATAGCCCCGCAGCCTGGCTTGGCGGGATGTGATATGCAGATCATAAAGAAAGAAATAAACAATATGAATCAACCAATCAAATATTATCCGGTTAATCATGGAGGCATTCGGCCGATTGATCATCCTCGTTTAGGCGTTCGAATTAACGGACAAACCGCCATTAAATATCTCAGGTTTTTCCAACATGTCCGTGTAGAAAAACTTGAGCTTGGAAAGGTTTTGGCGCGGTGGGTTCCGAGCATCCCTGCTCACCCGGCGCATTTGGTGATTTCCGTACTCGATCACCGCGGTCGTTTTTGGCGGACAGTCAAAGAGGTTGAGCTTCCGGAAGACCCTGAAATAAGCGGTAAAGCGTTTCTGCAAAAAATTAACATCGACGAGTTGAATGCGCGTTTTGCAAAAATCATGGAAAAGCTGCCGTATGTAATAGACATGGCTGGGCTTTCAACGGATCACCTCAGAGTGGAGTGTGATCGTGAACATCCGGTCTGGCCAAGCCATGGCGAATGCAACGGTGGGGTTTTTAACGTTCCCTTCTCAATTCTCGATCCTCTTGAAGTTTTTGGCAAGCCGGAGGGGGCGTGCCTGAAACCGAAATATAATCCAGTCCTTAAAGTGGGAGGTATCAAGCCTGCATCGCCCAAAGGGATGAAGGTGTATGATAGGCCGGATATGCTTCTTTTTGAAGGAAAACATCTTTCCGTAGGATTTTCACTACGCAGACCGATGCTCATGCATTTGGGTTTTGATGCTTATAATCAAGGAAAAGCCGGCCGTGATCGTCTCCTGGTTACAAACGCGCCCCATGGCTTTGTTAATTCATGCGGATTCAGCGGGCCTATGTTGCGTACCCTGTCGTCTTCGGATTTTAACGCTGGCCAGTGGACAGGTGAAGTCAGGGTCGAAAATAACCGCATCATTTACAGCAACCTCTCGGCGATTGAAGAGATAAAGGTTGACGCCGTTTTCACTGTGGAAGCAGATCGAATTTTACTCGAATTGACACAGCATTGTTCAACGGATATTCCTGCTATTGAATTTGCGGCATGGCAACTCGCCTGGGATGTCAGAAAAGGAATTACTGGCGCCGCAGCCATGCCGACTTTAAAGCCCGGCCGAAACGGCGATGTAAAACTGCCCATGCTGTGGGCTACAGACGGCGTCGGATGTCTTTCTTGCCGTGTCCTGAAAGGAGAAGATCCGTCCCTTCAAATTGAAAGTTATCGTACAGTGAATGCCGTTTCAGGAGGCTTAAGTTTTGGTCGTCGACCCGGTACTGATGAATGCCGGGTTTTACCGAGAGGAACTTACGCTGCAGTATTTGAGTTTGGCGTCACGAGCATCGGTCCGGTCCGTAAAAAGAAGTCATCTAAACTCTGGCCCGGCATCCGAACACGTTGGTCGGCGCCTTTTGCCTGTTTTAGACCGGAAAAAGGCGGTTTTTCGTGTCATTCGGTTTCAACCAATGACCACAATCATCAGGCTGTGACCATGGATGTTGTCACGTTTACGGAAAAACATCCGCTCGGTCCCGATCCTATGGATTTGGCCCGGTTTACTGTAGGAAGAGCTCTTTTGGACGGCAGCGGTTATGGATATTGTCGAAGCCTTTATCTGGATACCGATCCCTGTCTTATTTCAGCGGCTGGCCGTATGCATCAGACGAGCCCTGACCTTGGCTGGCTCAAACATATCCAACCCGGGCTGATAGAATCGGTTTGCCGAATGCTGAGTACGATGGGAAACGATGGATTGGTTGTCTGCCGGGACCTCTCAGGAAACTCCGGCTCCTATCGTTGGAGTTCGAATATCATGGATGTGATCGGGTTCGGCCATCTGGATGCTTATGTCAATGCCTTTTCCTACCGGGCCTTTCGTAATGCCGAAGCACTTCTGATTTCTTTGAGGCAGGCAGATTTGGCCGAACGATGCCGGGAGGCGGCCCAGAGTATACGCTCTGGATATGTCGGAGCCTTCCTGAATCCGCAAACCGACTGGATCGCCGGCTGGCGCAGCAGAGACGGTCGTCTTCATGATTATGCCTTTACTTGGGTAAACGGTCCAGCAATTGCATTCGGTCTTCTTGGAGAGTCGGAGGGACGCAAAGCGCTCCTGGAGTTGGAGAAGTTAAGAGAAAAAATTGGGGTCGGTTCCGCAAGACAGGGGCTTCCGTTGAATCTCTTGCCGATCAATCCCGAAGATCATATGCTGCCCAAGAAGCAGGCGGACCATTCTTCGACCTTCGAAACCTATACTGACGGCGCTCTATCTCATCATGCCTGCTATTATTTGCGCGCACTCTCTATTTTGGGATTGCGTGAGCAAGCCCGGAAACTTGCCAGGGAACTGGACGAAGCTTATGCCTATGGAATTTTTAACGGCGGTAATTTTTCCGGCAACGAATTTCGTAGTTGGGAAGGCATTCCCAATGGATATGAAGGGACTTTGATTGCCAATTTCGGAACACTTTACGCCATTGCGGTGGAAGCGGGAGTTGTTGCCCCCCCGAACCCAGAGTGGTGGCCGGCGGTGTGACGAGAACCAAATAAGCTGGTATGGAAAGAGGATATGCGAATTGAGATTCATCAGTTCTGTAGGTAGCCAGATTGGCAAGTGAGTGTAAAACAGGCATTAAACAATAGGAGGACAAAATGTTAACAGAGATACCGGATATGGAATTCAAGGAAAGAACAAACAGGATACAAAACGAATTAAAACGGAGAAATTTGGATGCTCTATTTGTGTTTTCGACCGAATCCGAGCCGGCCAACGTCCGTTATCTTTCCAACTATTGGCCGAACTTTGAAATGACCGGGGTCTTGGTGCCATTGCATGGAGGCCCTATTTTGATTATCGGGCCTGAATCGGAAACTTTTGCCAGATCAAGATCGAAGATAAAAGATATTCGAAAGATTATTGATTTTCGGGTATCCTCTTTGCCGGAATATCCCGGGGTCAATATCGCCACTTTCGACGGGATATTCAAGGAGCTTTCCAGTGTTCATCCGATCGAGAAATTAGGCGTATCGGGGTACACAATGCTGCCGGTTCCGGTCTACAGGAAAATGAAGGATGCGCTTAAAGGCCGGGAGCCGGTGATATGCGACGATATTCTGTTGGAGATGCGTATGATAAAGAGCAATAACGAGCTTGATTGCTTGAGAGAGGCGTATCGGATAACCGAAAAGGCGTGGGAGGCCACGCTGGGAGTTATAAAGCCCGGTATGACCGAATTGGAGATATCCAGTGAAGCCGAACATTTTCTTATGTGGCAAGGCGCCGAAGAAACCGGGTTCCAAGTCTGGTGCTGCTCTGGGCCGAACAGCAATCAGGCGATAAGCAGGTCCACTCACAGGAAGGTTCAAGAAGGAGAATTGATCCAGATGGAGGTTGGCGCAAGGGTTGGCGGGTATAGCTCTGCCATATCCAGGACCTTTGTTCTGGGGAGTATTTCCGGGGAGCAGGAAAGATTGTTAAGGGTGGGATTAAATGCCGAGGCACTGACCATCAAGACAATGAAGCCGGGAATTAAGGGCAAGGATGTGCAAAAAACGGTCCACGACTACATAAAGAAGGAAGGATTCGGCGACCATATCCTCTATGGTCCTGCTCATGGAATAGGACTGATGGAGTGCGAGGGCCCCTACATTGAAGCGACTCAAGAACTGGAACTAAAACCCAATATGACGTTTAATATCGATATTTGGTTGTCAAACAGCAAGATGGGGCTCCGGTTTGAGAGGGGGGTGGCTATAACCGAGAGCGGGATTGAGGTGTTGTCGGATTATAAGCGAGGAGAGTTGATTATCTTGCGTTAAAATATCGCTTAAATGCTGGAGACGAGAATTGGAGGGATGTTAAAATGCCACGAAAATCAGTCAGCTTAGTCGGGGGAATAATCATTACAACCGTATTTTCGGTAACATTAATATGCGCCCAAGAGGCGGCAAGTCCTTCGCCAATTGGTTGGTGGCGATTTGATGGGGGGAAATTCCCGGTCGTCAAGGACAAAACCGATCAGCATAATGACATCATTGTACCCGAGATTTTCAGGCTCGGCGATGGGGTTAATCTGTGTCGCGATCGCAGTAAAGTCGTTTGCTTTCAGTTTATGAAAGAAGGGCTGTTTATACCTGCCGGATCTTTTTTGCTGGCGAGCACGCCGGAATCGTTTGATCCCTATAAAGGCGCTACCTTGAAATTGATCGTCAAAATAGATAACCCCGGAACATTGATCCGTTGGGGAGGGATGTGGGGCAATAGTCCGGAAATGGTGTTGGATACGGACAAGCTGGCGATAGATGTTGTTTTTCCGGATATTAGGGCATCGCGAGAGTCGGTATTTAGTGACAAACAAGTTTTGGCGTGCTGGAATCCGTCGCTATCGTTGAACAAATGGCTTGATCTAACCGTAACATTTTCTCCGCGCGAAGAGAAAGTAATGCTTTACTGCAATGGTCTTAAAAGTGGAGAGGGTAATTATTGGTGGCCGCTTACCGCCGGGGAAATCAGAATTGGGAATGAAGGCCGTTATCAATGGCCAATCAAACCTTATTTGGGGACGTTTAGCGGCATAATTAAAGAGCTGAAAGTTTATAACCGGGCGCTCACCGAAACGGAAATAACCGCCGAATATCGGCAAACAAAAGAAAACTTCACCGAATCGTACCCGAAAACCGATAAGTTGAAATCGGACGAAGAGGAAAATAAGGACGCCCCGCATATCGCTGAAATTAGTATTGATAACGTTTGGCGCGCTATGTATTTAAATAATGTGGTGGATGTGTTGAATGGTTTCTTCAGTTCGGACGTTCAAGAGTATCCGGACGATTGGGCCAATGTATGCGTTCCCAGCTATGGAAAAGGAGACCATGGCTATACCTTGGAAGCAATGCCGCCGGCGAAAATTCTTTGTGAAAAAGTGTGGAATACGAAATGCCGCGTTCTGTGTAAGTTGAACAGCAAGGCGTTTCCGGAGCCGGACGAAGAGGCTTTTAAATTTTCAACAGGGAAAAGTATTAAGGCGAGAGAGATATTGATGGATAAGTGGCAAATATATGACCTGGGTTCTGCTGGTGGTACAAAAACTGACTGGCGAGTGTTTTTAGTCAGCTCCAATCCCAAGCTGGATATTTTCGTCAGTTCAATATGGTTTACTTCTTCGGAAAACTCGGGCTGGGTTATTCCGGCCGGCTGGTATCAAGGCGACTACGACGATACAAAATGGAAGACGATAACCAATGCGGGCGATTTGGCCGCCGGCACAAGAGATGCCCCTGGCATGGTGGTGGAAATGATGGATAAAAAGATCAATTCACCCAAAAGTGTTGTTTTGTTGAGGAAAGCGGTTGAAATTCCAAAAGAGTGGCAGGGGAAAGGAGTGTTGTGTCTAAAGTCTGGTTTGCAGCAGATGGTGCATTTAGTCGCGGAAGATTCCATGACCGAACAACAGGTGTATTTTAACGGGCATCGGCTTTCAAGTGAATACGAAAAATATATTATTCCCGGTAATACTGTTAATTATGGCGGGAAAAATGTAATTGCGGTACGCACCGTTCTTCCTTCGGACAAAAGCAAACCCGTCTCCGCTCCTGCGCAATTATGGATGGAGGGATATCCTGTACTGCCGGATTGGCTGAAGAATGAAACGAAAAAGGCATTGCCTATAGGAGAACTTTATTATCGCATTGATAGGGTCAAAATGAAGGGGGATGAAATGGCGACCTTGGATTTTGCAATCATGGAAAATGGCAAGCCCAGCAAGGGGCTTGACCCGAAAGTCAGTTTTGCGGGGCGGGAATTTCCCGTGGCACCCGCCGACGATGGCGGATGCTACACCGCTTATTTTTGGGATATGAACTCAGGGGTTAAGATGGTTGAGCTTGTCATTGACGGCATGGAACCTTTGCCGTTGGCTAAGATCGAGATAACTTCACCCGTAACCCCAATATTGCCAAAACGATTTCCGTATATGAGCGTATGTTCTCTGCCCGTATTTAACTGGGGAAAATATTTCATAAACAACAGTGAAAAAGCGGATTTCTACCGTCGTGTTTTCAGATTGGCGAAACATGCCGGCATGGGGATATCCTACTTTGCCCCCCATAATGAACCGATATCAAAGGAGTTGGTGCAGGCCGCCTTGGATGAGGGCATAGAATATGTGCCCCAGATGTTTCCAGTCCAGACGGAAAAGATAAATCCGAGAGCTTTGAAAACATATTTGGAGGAGTTTTTGCCGTATTATGCCGATAGGCCTGTGAGCAAACATGCGTATAGGCTAGGGGTCGATATGATAAGCTATTATGATGCGTATCGGCAAGTGCCTGTGTTTGGATTACAGCTTGGCGATGAAACGCGACTGAGGAGTTTAAAGTACTGGTGGTGGTATTACGCGGGGTTAATACGCCGGCTCGGGTTTGATAAACCCATATATCCTCTTTTTAATTATGTTTCCTATGATTCCTGTAAATTTATTAAAGATAAGACCGATGATGGCATTGTGCTATGCGGACGGACCCAGGGAGAGAAAACCGCTGAAGCTATCGAAAAGGCCGGGGCGACCTACTGGTCTTTTGTTGATTTGGGCTATGCCAAACATTATGGGGGCGCTGACAAACAGACCCCCGAAGAAGTAAGGAGGCGTTGTTATGATGCTCTCGCCCATGGCGCCAAGGGGTTGCTTTTTCATGTCAGCTTTTTGACGGGATATTATGACGGGGATGTTATGATAGATATGAATGGCTATCCAACAAAATATTATTTTGAGGTGGGCTGTGAACTGGGGGCCGTGATTAATAAATTGGGCGACTTGTTGCTGAGATTGGAAACTGCCGAAAATGTGGTTATGCCGATAAACGAGCCGAATTACACTCTCCCGCCCAACCCGTGGAATATCAGCGACCAGATGATTGCCACCACCCGCAAGGATAAAGACGGCTCGCAATATATTTTCCTGGTGAATAACAATATCAAGGAGAAACGGGCGTTAAGAATAAGGCTTGATTGTGCAAAGATCAAGGGTACGCCAAAGCTGCAGGATTTGATGAGCGATGAAATAATTGTTCCGAACAAGGATGGAATATATGTCTGTCCGGACTTTAAGGCCGGCTGTGGCAAGTTGTTTAAACTTAAAGAATAAAGACGTTAAATTAAGCCCGCCTTATGGGGTTTGATTGAAAGGGCAAAGACATTATGGCAACCAGGGTAACCATCGCAAAAAATGGGAGGGCATTTTTTTTAATTTTACTTCCGGAAAATGCCGACCGAATCCTCAACTTCGCCGCCGCGGAACTGAAGAAATACTTGGAAAAGATGACATACGCGAAGTTTTACATATACAACGAAAAACAGAGAAATATTTTTATTGAACGTGGAAAATTACTTTTGAGCCAGTTTCAAAACTCGCTTCAGACCCACCCCGGCTTACGCCACCCCTCCGGTGGAGGGGATCATAACCTGTTGCTGCCGAAGCGGCAAGGTCCCCTCCTTTGGAGGGGTGCCCAAGGGGCGGGGTGGACTTCAGAGCGAGTTTTGAAATCACCTCTTTTGATTAGTTTGAACAGTAGCGTTAATGATGATCTCCCGCTTTCCGGCGCAAAATTTCCCTGTTTTGATGAGTTCAAACTCAGGATGGCTGAAGAAAAGATCTCAATATGGGGTTGTAATTCCAGAAGCGTTTTGTACGGAGTCTATGCTTTTCTCGAAAGGCTGGGGTGCCGTTTCGTTGAACCCGGCATCGAGGTTGTGCCCTCTCTGCCAACTTTGACTGTTGAGGCTGGCGAAATAAGGGAGAAAAGTTCCTTTCCCTTGCGAAATATATTCCGGGAAACGGTTGCCAAATTTCGCGAAACAGATGCCAACAAAAAGATATTTCAATTTGACTTTCTGGATCCGGAAAAACATGTTGCGCAAATTGATTGGATGGCCAAACGACGGCTCAATCATTACGAATTCTATGTGGATTTTTATCGCTACGATCTCTGGGAAAAGCATAAGCATTCCGTCTTGCAGGCGCTTTTGGACCGGGGATTTGAGATCGAGGTGACCCACCACTCCATTCACTATTTTTGTCCACCGGATGAAAACCACGATTTTGGAGGTTATGGACCAGAGACCTATCAAAGAAATCGGCAGGAATGGTACCTCCCCGCTTTTGAGTGTGGAAGCCGGGGCAGGTGGCAAACACGGATAGAGATCCATGAAGTCCAGGAGATTATCATCAAACGGTTGCTTGAATATTCCCGGCGAAATCCAGAGGTTGGAATAATCGGATTATGGCCCGATGATATTCCCATGAATAAGCCGTATAAAAATTTGAGTGTAACGGATGGCTATATGAAATTCTGGAATTTGGCTGGCGATGTTCTTGCCAGGGAGTTGTCGGGGAAAAAATTGGCGGTCATTGCCTACTTCGATCTCAAAACTCCTCCCAAAAACGTGATTCCCCGCCAAAATCTTCATTGTTGGTTCTGTCCAATGGAGGAAAATTACATGTATCCGATCGAAAACAAACGGAACAGAGTTTTCTTGAACGATTTGGAGGGGTGGATAAAAGCCATGCCGTCGCATCAGGTTGGAATTTTCGAGTATTACGGGTGGTCGACGCCCATGACACCTTTTAGGGAAAAAATGAAAAGAGATTTGATAAAATACGGTGAAATCGGGTTGGGTGGAATGTACGCTTGGTGTGGCTATACCTATAATATTCTTGGACAAGACTACCGTTGGGCCTTGGATCTGTATGTGCTAACGCATTTGCTCTGGCGCCCCCATGCCAACCTTCAAACCCATGAAGAAGACTGGGCAAATGCGGTTTTTGGGAATGCGGCAACTTATGTTTTGGAGTTTTACGATTTTCTTAAGAAAGCGCATGCAAAAGAGGCAAAAAATGGTTTGATAGATCGCCATCCCTGGGCAGATCTGGAAACATTACACAAGGCACAGGCAATTCTTGCTGTCGCAAGAACGAAAGCCGTATCCCCAGTTGGCAAAAGGCGAGTGGATCTTCTTGAGAAAACCCTCGCAAATAGTTGTTCTGAAAAAATCCGGCGTCGGAATTCATCTGTTGGGGAGGTTGATTTTTAAATTTCAGACCTGTAAAAGATGAGGAGGAATCTGTCAGATGAAGAGAATAACAATCAGCATCATGTCGTTATTGTGCTTTGTGACCGGCGGTTTGACGTCGGAACAGAAAATAAGGAAAACTTCTATGGATGACAAAATATTACAATCTCCTTCTTCGCAAAACACAACATCGGCCACAAAATCTATCAGAATGATGAAAACAAGCGTTTTGCCGGTGATTGACGGCGTTCTCGACGATGAATGTTGGCATGCTGTGAAAGAAGAACAATTTTTGGTTAATGCTGACGGCAGTGTGCCTAAAGAGCGAACGGAATTCAAGGCGGCCTATGACGACGTGAATCTCTATTTATGTTTTAGATGTTATGAATCGAAGACGGTGTTGATGAAAAAACGTTATCATGAACATGATGCCTTAAATATTTTTGAGGATGATTGTGTGGAGTTATTTATATCTCCAGACGGCAAGGGATATTATTACATAGTAATAAATTCGTTTGGTACATATACGGACAAGTACCTCAAGGATATTACGTGGGAAAGCAATAGCCGTATAGCGGTAAAGATGGGCGATAAACATTGGGATGTGGAAGTCGCGATTCCCTTTGCCAGTTTTGCTATCACCCCAGGCGTAAGCAATGTTTGGACTGCTAATTTTTGCCGGGAAGAACAGAGATTGCCGGAGTACACGGCCTGGTCGCCTACCGGCGGGGGGTTTCATCAAATCGGCAAGTTTGGAAAACTATGGAATTTGGAGTTGGAGGGGAGTACGTTCCGTGAGTTGCTTTATGCCGAAGCAATCCGGCGGTTGGACAAATTGAAAAAAGGCCTTTCCGGATTTTCTGCAAATCTTTCGACGGAAGCGGTGGCGAGGAAACATGAAGAATTACATAGGCATCTGACACTTTTATTCGCTGGCATTTCGGATGCGAGCGGGAAAAATTCCGATGATAAGGCATGGCAAGTCCTTTGGGAACAGCTTGAGGGAGTGGAAAGAAAGATGGGGGTATTTCAGTGTTTGTGCAGAGCGTACGATTTTTATGGAAAAGGCGTTGGAAAGGAAGCGGCCTTGGACTATGCGGTAGGTATTGTTCCGTCTACAGAAAAAATTTTCAAATATGAGCCATTTGCGGGTGATTTTACAAATTCCGTCAGGCTGTCTGCGGCTAGAGGGGAAGTGGAGGGTTTCCAGCTTGTGTTTGTACCGCTGGAGAAGGATATGGAAGATATAAAAATAGAATGTTCGGATTTGCTGGGAGCGAACGGGAAAATAGACAGGCAAGATATTGTCTTAAGTAAAGTCGGCTACGTGGAAACAAGGCCTCCTACCCTGTATACTGTTGAGAAATATGTGAAATTTTGGCCGGATCCGTTAATGCCTTTGCGCGGATTTGATGCGCCGATTTTAAGCGTTGAAAAGGGAACGGTTCAACCCATATATGTGGCGATTAAAGTGCCGGAGGGCAGTTCTGCCGGCAGCTATGAAGGCAAGATAACCGTCAAACCGGAAAACTGCTGCAGTGCCGTGGTGGTAAAAATCAGCCTTAACGTATGGAATTTCGCTATTCCTGAAAAGTCTCATCTCAGAGTCGTACAATGGCTTAGTCTATCATACCTTCGTTTTTTTTATTTCGGAGGACAACCTGTTCCTATGAATTTTGTCGATCCATTTTTGGAGTTTCTGCTGGAACATAAAATTACTCCGGTGCTTTTTCTGTTCGACTGCGCAAATATCTATATCGAAAAAAGCGGGAACTATTCCTTCGATTTTACTCCATTGAAAAGATTCCTGCTCGCCTATTGTCGCGAAAAACGGATCGATATTATTGAGCCGGAGCTTCCGGCACGTCTTGACAGTAATGATGAAATTGGAGTTTATGACAAAAAAAGCGGCAGGCGGACAACGGTTAAGGCGAAAGATATTGCCATTCCGTACTTAAAAGCCTTGGACAATTTTCTTAAGAGCGATGGATGGCTCGATAAAGTCGAGGCCATCTATCTCGTATGGGATGAGCCTGGAGCAAAAGATGATTTTGCCAAAATAGCAGAAATGGGAAAAAATTTTAAAAGATTTGCGTCTCATCTGAAGATATTGCAGACTACCAATGTTAAATTTCCCATCGCGGAACTGGAAGAGCTAGTGGATATATGGGTGCCGGAGATCACATCTTTCGACAAAGAAGCGGCCGAGAGACTGGTGAAAAAAGGTAAAACGGTCTGGTGGTATAGCGCTAACGCCGATCGTCATCCGTTTCCGGGAATATACATTGATTATCCCGCGCTTGATTGCCGGATTATTCCATGGATGAGCTGGAAGTTGGGAATAAGCGGCTGGCTGCATTGCTCGGCCAATCACTGGGGATATAGCAATTCCAACTTCGAAGTTGATCCCCGCAAACGTTGGCCGAACAAAACGTGGTCGGCGTCGTGGTATGCGGAAAATGACAGCCGTATTTCTAACGAGACAGGATGGGTTTATCCGGGATCGGATGGCCCGCTAAGTTCTATTCGTCTGGAGTCTTTCAGGGATGGGTTGGAGGATTATGAATATTTTTATCTTTTGAATGAAAAACTGGATGAGTTAAAAGAAATTGGGGAAGGAAAGGATCATATTTCAGGAGGACAGGTCAAAGCCTTGATTAAAGAGATAGAAAACACTCTCAAAATAGATGATGATATAGTCAAAAACAACCGTGCCTATACAAAAGATGTCGGCAAATTGCTGGACTATAGAGAAAAAATTGCACGGCATATTGAAGCGGCGGACAAAATTCTGAACCAAGACCGGCATGAAAGCAGATAAAATTTTTAATCTGGCAACAGGGAATACAAGCAAAAAATGCTCAAACGGACAATATTATTTACATTCCATTTCAGAAAAATATAATGAGGCCTCTTTAACAAAGAGGTTAATATGATTAAGTTGATAGTCTTTAATAACGCAAACTTATTTTTTTATACCATGACTTGCCTTTGTTTGGTTATAAACTGTAAGGCCGCCACATATTATGTTGTTCCCAGCAATTCGGCGGCAGCCAATCCCTATACCAATTGGGGGATAGCGGGTACGAACATCATAGACGTGGTGAAGTGCGCCATGACCAATGCCGCCCCGCGAACTGTGTATGTATCCAATGGTACATATTATCTGACCAATCAGGTTGCCATTACCAATGCGTTGACGCTTCAAAGCGTGAATGGACGTGACGTAACAATAGTAGATGGTAATTATCCGAACGTAACCAACAGATGTTTCAATATCTCTAAGGGCGCGATATTAGACGGATTTACCGTTCGGGATGGATACATTATAAATAGCGCCGGCGGAGGAATATATGCTGCTACGGGCACAGTTCTGAATTGCCGGATAATGTCCAATACGTCTACTAATCTGGCTGGCGTATATGGAAGCTGGGGTGGCGGGATATATGTAAATGATGGAATTATATCCAACTGTTACATCTTGGGTAATCTTGGGGGAGGAGAGTTAGGAGGCGGAATTTTTGCCGAGGGAACTTCATCGGTGATAAATTGCATTATTGCCAGCAATTCAGTATCTACCGCCCTTTCCCCCCGCTATACTTATGGTTGTGGAATAACTGCTAGGGGGAATGTAGTCATTGATCGCTGCACGATTTACAAGAACATAGACGCTAACTTAAACGGGATGGGCGGTGGCGTATACATGGAAAGAAATACAATTCTGCGCAACTCTCTTGTCTATGCCAATAGATCACAGCGTGGCGGTGGAATTGCTGTATCTGTTGCTGCGGATAGCGGGTATAATTGCAAAATTCAAAATTGCATAGTAATCAGTAATGTTGCTGATAACAATGGAGGAGGCATACGTCTCGATTGTTACTTCCCAAATACTGTTGATGTTGAAAACGTTATCAGTTATTTCAATTATAATGATTATGGCAGTAGTAATATATTGTGGTCGTCGGCTACCGGTTTTTATTATATTGTCAACAGTTGCATTGCCCCCACCAGCGCGTTGCCGCTTAGTTCGGGCGGATATTATTACACCGGCAATATCCAATCCGATCCGAAGTTCGTGAACAAGGACAGCAATGATTTCCATCTGGCGCAAGGTTCCCCCTGCATAAATTCCGGCACGAACGAGGATTGGATGACCGGTGCTGTTGATCTGGACGGCCATTCCCGCATTGACCGGTTTTCCGGAGTGGTGGACATGGGCTGCTATGAGTATCTTCCCGCCGGCACTATGTATTCCGTGCCGTAGACGTCAGGGGCCTGATAGGTTTCAGCTGTTTGGGTGTAGGTTTCTCTGTCCCCTTCAGGCGCTTGTAACTGCCAGATTTGGGGCGCAATAGAAACAATACAAGCCCCTTTCAACTTGAAGGGCTAAACTATTACCAAAAAATATCCATGGAAAATTGTTGACATTTATGTTGTTCTATTATAGCGTATCAATAGAACAGAGTAAATGGGGGTTTAAAAATGGCTCTAAATGCCGATCAGGTAAAATCATTTGCTATGTTGGAAGGCGCTGACCTCGTTGGTGTTGCGCCGGTCAGCCGGTGGAAACACGCTCCGCTTGAGCTCAGTCCGCAGGGGCTCATGCCTCTGGCCAAATCCGTGATTGTGATAGCCGTAAGTCTCACTGATGCCGGCACGGAACTTTCCGGCGTGGAAGATCCGCAAAAAGCCGGCTTGGGAGAGGTCACGGGGCTGGCATGGCTATGTCTGGATCATATTTCTTTCCGTATCGGCAAATTACTGGAACGCCATGGCGGCCAGGCCATGCCGATTGTTTGCACGTCTTTATGGCGTTATCGTTCATACAAGGGCGTGGATAACGGGAATGTTTTTTTGCCTGATATTTCCCATATCCATGCCGGCGCCGCGGCCGGGCTGGGGGATATAGGTTACAGCGGTCTGTTGATCACCCCGGAATATGGTCCGCGCGTCCGGCTTGCTTCAATAATAACAGACGTGGCGCTTGAGCCGGATCCGCTTTATGATGGACCGCTTCTCTGCGACCGCTGTAAAATGTGCGTCAAGGTTTGCCGCAACGATTGCGCCCAGGCCCTGTGCAAGGACGTGGATGGCGAGTGTACTGTGCAGATTGAAAACAAAGTCTGGAAATACGCAAAAATCAATAAATGGCGTTGCGCCTGGGGCGAACATTTTTCCCTGGATTTGAAAACCGTGCCCATTCCGGACAACGTGTCTGAACATGACGTCGTTAAGGCCATGGAACATAACGACGTTAAAGGCTGGCTCAATGGCCGCTGTCAGAAATTCTGCCTTCCGCCGCATTTACGAAGAAAGGATGCGGAATATTGCGTCCCATGGCGCAGGAAAAGGCAGTTTGGCGTTCTGAATGAATTTCCGAATCATAACCGCACCGTTACCACAGCCGTCAAAGGCCTTGCGATCAATAAAGGGGCGGACATGGTGAAAATCATTTCCGGCGCTGATTTTCAACAAATCACCGGTCTTAAACTTAAAGATTATCTGCCTGATGCCGCCACGGCCATTTTAGTGGGTGTGGATAACGTGATGGGCGCTCTTTCTGAAAAAGAAATCGCGACGCGCTATGTGCGGCCGGATTATCCGCATAAGGAAGAACTTCAGCAAAACATGCAGGAAAGCTATCTGCCTTCCGACATTGCCCAACAAAGAATCGTTTTTATCGGCATGGACATCGCCCAGCACCTGGAACGTTTGGGTTATTCTGTTTTATGTTGTATCCAGACGCTCGGAATATTTGCCGATAAAATAACTGCCTTTGTTGATCCG
>Ga0074199_1001224_pt1 | contig 24899 bp, 18 predicted proteins | sample EPASupsiteSAE347_FD_64528 | JGI IMG/M metagenome (GOLD analysis project Ga0074199, IMG submission 64528) | Bioremediated contaminated groundwater from EPA Superfund site, New Mexico - Sample SAE3-47 | ecosystem: Environmental > Aquatic > Deep subsurface > Groundwater > Contaminated ... | reverse complement strand
TTGCGCACCCTTACTTCCTGTAATATTCACTCTTGCAGGATTCTTTTCAAATTCTTCTGAGCAGGTTTTAATAACATAATTATATAAATCCTGCTCATTTGTTAACTTAAAATATTCTTTAGTCACGAACTCATTACCATGAAATTCCATTTTTGTTAGGACAGAAAAATCTTCTTCTCTGTCAAAGGAAATAACGTCAATGCTCATAAAAAATTTATTATTAAGGGTTCCTTGTTCTATCAAGTAATCTATATAATAATCTAAACCATCGGTGATTCTGCCCGAGTTATCAATATTGTATTTCTTTTTGATAACCGCCAGTAGATTTTTTAGTCCAGTATCAAAGTTGTCCCGAAAATCAGCAAAGAGTTTGTCTCTTAGTAAAAGCGGTATTTTGCAATCATCAATAACAACCGGAAGTATTGTTATTTTCTTATCTTCAATTTCTTTTAATAGCCCTGCATTAATTTCCCTTTTAACCCACTCGGACTTTATTGAGTTATTTGAAAATACAACACAAATGTAGCTTGCTCCTTCAAGACCATCCTGAATTTTATTGATAAATGAATCGCCAACACTGATTTGCCACTCATCTTTCCATACCTTGACATTATGAGAAATGAGAGACATAGCTAGTTTATCAACAAATTCGCTGTCTCGATGGTTATAACTTATAAATACTGACATAGATTCTCTTCATTATTTCGTCACAGTTATTAGACGGAAGTAGTCTTTTCTCCCGAAACAGCCTCTGAGCCGGATTCTGGATGCCCTGAATTCCTCTCCTTATTTCCACCCTGATCATCTCAAAACCTCTGTAAACCTTCATTACTCATGCAAAAAACAAGACACCAATCCCACACTCACTTCCTGGCAAGTCTGGCCCTGAGCTTATCCTTGCGCTTCCGCATGTCGTCTTTCGTAAGATACGAGTGAGGAGAGGGGATACTCGGGTGATCGATCAGGCGCTGACACACCTCGATCGCCTCCTGGAGCTTGCCCTGCTTGGTCAGATTGATGGCCAGCTTCTCGTAAGCCATGCCAGTGGGATGCTCGAACTCAATAGCCTTGTGGTAGTGGAAGTTACTCTGGTCGATGTCTTTCTTCTTCGAGTAGGCAATCGCAAGGTTGAGGTGCTTCATGGCAGCGGAGTTTCTATTTATAGCACTGTCATCCAGTGTCTCCAGAAGGCGGATGGCCCCGTCGAAGTCTTTTCTATAGATTAGGTTCGCAGCCTCTGTAGTCCTATCCATCTTCTCCCTCCTAGATTAGCATGCTACCTAACGTTGCTTGTGAGCGGCGCAGCCAAGGAGCTTTCCACATAGCGCCACCTGCTTTCTCGGCGTTCTCAATGCCCCGAATAACGATGTTGCAGTAAGGCATCCGCTCTTCCTTATTTTAGTGTGAGTTTGCTCAGAATGTGTTTAAGGAAGTCCTCGGCCAATTCGAGCAACTTGAGATGTAGTTGTTGAAAGTGGTGTGTGTCCGTGGGATGTTCGTCGAGTCCTAACCATCGGAACTTTGAGGCCAACTCCGTCCACGATTTTTGGATTTCCTTTTCCTTCCCGTGATCGGCATCGTGGCGAGACCACTTGTTCCGCAAGTGCTTGATGCACCAAATCAGGTCGCAGTCTGCTTCGGTCAAGGGGCCGCCATTCTTGTCGAGAAAGCGTAGATTGTCCTTGCCTGCTCCCTCGTAGAAAATGAAGTACAAACAGTCGAGCACGTTGCCGAATTGCAATCGGTTGGTCGCGGAAAGCCACGGCAGATCGTTAGAGGCTGTCATCAAGCGTGTCGTCGGCTTAAAGATTTCCACGCCGAATGTGGATGTTTTCCCAGCCTCGTTGCACTGTGTTACCAGCTCCAATACCCGACGAGCTTGCTGTACGCTCTGGGCAGTCTGTGAGACTAACGTTAACGCTGCCGTATCGTTTTCGTCTTCGACGATTCCGCAACTTAAGAGTTCGTCCTGCTGCGTATACGGGGCATCCAAAATTCGGATCGCGTCTGGTTCCTCTTCGACTTCCGGTACCGCGACGAAGGCGCTAGCGGAATCCGCGATTTCTAGTAGTTGATGCTCGGCTAGATTCAGACTACCCCGCAGTCGAGCCGCAATATCAGGCTCCGGGCCAGTGGCCAAACGGTCAATGGTATGCCGAAAAAATTCGGCATAGGCCCTAAAAACCTCGAACAAACGGGGTGAGAGCATCTCCCGTCGGGCCACCCGACCAATGTCCCTAATCCGGTTCGTCAACCCGATGGAAGGTACGTCCCATGCCAACGTCGTCTGTGAAAATTGTGGAATACTGAACTTGATGGCATCCAATGTGGCAACACGCGCCCGCCGATAAAGCGGCTCAGCTTCCGCCAGCCGGTTGGTGGCCTGGAGCAACGCCGCCAGATTATTGAGGTCTCTGGCCACGTTGGTATGGTCGGGCCCAAAACTGGCTTCATCAATCGCCAGAGCCCGCCGATAAAGCGGCTCAGCTTCCGCCAGCCGGTTGGTGGAATATAGCAACAGCGCCAGATTGTTGAGAGCTGTGGCCACGGAGGGATGGTCGGGCCCAAAACTGGCTTCATCAATCGCCAGAGCCCGCCGATAAAGGGGCTCAGCTTCCGCCAGCCGGTTGGTGACCCTTAGCAACTCCGCCAGATTATTGAGGTCTCTGGCCACGTTGGTATGGTCGGGCCCAAAACTGGCTTCATCGATCTTAAGCGCCCGCCGATAAAGCGGCTCAGCTTCCTCCAGCCGATTAGTGGTATGTAGCAGCGCCGCCAGATTATTGAGGACACTAGCTACGTTGGGGTGATTTCCCCCGAGGCTTTTCTCCCAAATCGCCAGTGCCCGCCGATAAAGCGGCTCGGCATCCGCCCGTCGGTTGCTGGCATATAGTAACTGCGCCAGATTGTTGAGGTCTCTGGCCACGGAGGTGTGATCGAGCCCAAAACTTTCTTCATCGATCTTAAGTGCCCGCCGAAGAAGCGGCTCGGCTTCCGCTAGGCGGTTGGTATCCTTGAGCAACTGCGCCAGATTGTTGAGGTCTCTGGCCATTGAAGGATCGTCGAGCCCAAAACTGGCTTCATTTATCGCCATCGCTCGCCGATAAAGAATCTCAGCTTCCGCCCGACGGTTGCTGGCATATAGCAACTGCGCCAGATTGCTGAGGGCTGTGGCCACATGGGGATGATTTTCTCCGAGGCTCTTCTCTCCAATCGCCAGCGCTCGCCGCACCAGCGGCTCAGCTTCAGGCCGCCGGTTGGTATCCTGGAGCAACTGCGCCAGATTGTTGAGGTCTCTGGCCACGGAGGTGTGATCGGGTCCAAAACTTTCTTCATCGATCTTAAGCGCCCGCCGAAGAAGCGGCTCAGCTTCCGCTAGCCGGTTTGTATCCTGTAGCAACGTGGCCAGATTGTTAAGGTATCTGGCCACGTTGGTATGGTTAGGACCAAAATTTGCTTCATCAATCTTAAGCGCTAGCCGAAAAAGCGGTTCGGCTTCCGCTAGCCGGCTGGTGGCTTGAAGCAACAGCGCCAGATTATTGAGGCCTCTGGCCACATTGGTGTGGTCGGGCCCAAAACTGGCTTCATCGATCTTAAGCGCCTGCCTAAAAAGCGGCTCGGCTTCCGCTAGCCGGTTTGTGGAATATAGCAACAGCGCCAGATTATTGAGGCCTCTGGCCACGTTGGTATGGTCGGGCCCAAAATTGGCTTCATCGATCTTAAGCGCCCGCCGATAAAGCGGTTCGGATTCTGTCAAACGGTTGGTGGCCAACAGCAATGACGCCAGATTATTGAGACGAACGGCCACATTCGGGTGATCTGGACCAAAGCTCTGTTCATCGATTGCTAGGGCATGGCGCATCAGTGGCTCGGCCTCTGCCAAACGGTTGGTGGCCAGCAACAAAGACGCTAGGTTGTTAAGACATATGGCCACTTTCGGGTGATTTGGACCAAAGCTTTGCTCGTCAATCGCTAAAGCGCGGCGCATCAGTGGCTCGGCCTCTGCCAGTCGGTTCGTGTCCTGAAGTAGCGCAGCAAGGTTGTTAAGGCGGATGGATACGTTTGGATGGTCCGGTCCGAACGCGCGTTCATCAATCTCCAGCGCTTGCCTTAAGCGGGCATGCGCTTCACTAAACCGGCCTAAATCCCGGGGAACTGTATTCTCTGATAGATCAGCCGTCATCCCTGTTCGCTCATCCCCCGACATTCGTTCTTCTAATCTGACCCCGTAACCCGCACGCCATAAGTGTGGCACCTAACAATTATTAGACGTAAGTGGTCTTTTCCCCGAAACGGGCTCTGAGATCTATTCTGTACGCCCTGAATTCTTCCTTTTACCATGAGGAATTGAGTAAGGTATCCCTATAACCATGCTCAAAATGTCAAGACGCGGTCCGTTGCCCACGAACAAAATAGGGACAGCTCGTTCACTCTGCTTTCAGAAAAAACTCCAGATTATCTAGGCTCACGCGGCTGAGAGTCATAATCATTGTACCGGGCGGGAAAAGTGGTTCCTTCGTCGTCACAGCCAGGTCATTTTCACCTTCGGCTACAACAAGGGCAGGTGGAACCTCCGTTTGTGCGGCATACTGCTTAACTATGTGTTTATAGACGAATGTCTCCGCTACACACGAAAGCGCCAATATACGCCGGAACAGTCCGCCGATATAGCAACGTAGATCGCTGGCCGACAGAAATGGCGCAATTCCACCACCGGCCCGGAGAACATCGCTCAAACGCGGAAATGTTGCATTTCGAGCCTTATCATAGGCCGTACGATGACAGATGTCATCCCGCACGTCACTAATCTCTTCGAACCAAGGTGCTTCTTGGTCGAGGAAGATCTTGAGTGGCTCATCTGATTCGAGAATCCGTTCTCTAAGTCGTCTTGACAGTTTTCGGAATGCGGCTGGCATCTGGTGTCGCTCGCTGTGCGGCAGAGACATTCTGAGGATCAACGCGAGATCCTCAAGATACTGCTGAATGAAGAGGAATAGGCTCTGCGTGTCCAAGAAGAGTTCATAGAACGGGACTTCAACCCAAGAATCATGGCGGTACGTCTCAAGGTGCGTACGCATTCGGCGGGCTAAAATCGTAAGGCTCACCAAAAACTGTGCCGTGTTTTCGATGGCTCGACGTTCTTCGTTTGACGGTGATTCACCCTGAATGGACAGGTATAATCCTACGTGGGCGAACGGAAGTCGCAAGTGTCCATCTACATGCCGATACAGTTGTTCGTAGTCCTTAACAGTAATAGTATCACCCCATTTACAAGCCGTCTACCGTTACGGCTGAGTTTTGTTTTTGCCACCCCGGCAAAAACGAAAACTCTAGCCGTTGGTTGGCCGCTCCTATCTTAACATCTTCCTGATTTCCACAGTCGGAAGAGGGGGCTCCTCTGTGTGGGCTACTGCGTGACAGTTTGGGCAGAGGAGAGCTATATCATCCACAGTAGTGGTTGATGCCCGTTTGCGTCCCCCGATCGGTTTCTTATGATGAGCCACAAGACAGGATTCTTTAATTTCGTATGTGTCTGCGAATCTCATCCCGCATACTTCGCATGTTCCGTCCGAAAGTGCTTTCTTCGCTGCGATTATCGTGCGATTTCGTTTCCGGAAGGCCGCCTCAGCCCTAAGTAGCTCCCCTTCGGTCACTTCAAGTCTGCGTATGTTTTCTCTTGTTTGGATAATCCGACTTTCCAGGGCTTCAACCTTATCTTCCGTCAGGGGTATGACGGTGAATTGTTCCGCGCCAAGTAGGATCTGAATGGGAGGGAAATCTATTTGCCATTTCACGGGAACTTGGTGATTCCATGGGTACCCATTTGGATCAATAATCCTGTTCTGTCTGTCGTATGTGTATGGCCCGAGAACAGTACCCTTACCGATGATGTACTTCCCTTCTTTTACGTAGATCGTATCGCCTTTCTTCATCTCGTAAGCGACGCGTTTGAGACTGGCCTTCTGGGCGGATGCTAGTTCCGCCCACAGTCTCTTGGGTTCGCCCCGTTCATGCTTCCTGAGATCTGTGTTGTGGAGCGGGTTATACGTTAGGGCGGCTACGTCATACTTTAGGCAGTCCGGCCACATTTTCGGGCCTTGATTCCCACACCGAAATGACATTCGCCAGGTTGTGTTCATCTTCATATAGGCCAACGCCTAAAATCAGCCGCCATTTGGTCGACTAGATCTGATTGTTGAAAATTTGAATTATTAAATTGAATCACATTTCTCCCATGCTACAAAAAAAGTTACTGGATAAAATTTGTAGCCTTCTTGTAGAAGAGCTGCAAATGGGAGCAGCCGTCCCCATCCATCTACAATTTCATATGTTCCAGGCATAATACATTCTATAAGAGGCTTTTCAGTAGAAGAAATCACATTTTCAAGCGAACCTTTCTCTTTCCAAGCGCAGAAATATTTTTGCTGTTTATCTCTTGCTAATTGATCGAAATACCCCCGACAAATAAAAAACTTTGCCAAGTCTTTCAATTTCCTTGTGTAAGGTTCGGGTACTAGACATTTATCTTGCATCCATTGATCACAGGGCATGTAATCATGAATGAGTAGATTTTCTACTTCTTCCAATTCAAGTTCAGCAATTTTAATTACAACATCGTGCCAACGAGGTAGTTTGAAGGAGTACTTTTCTCTTAACCATTTGATTGGATCACCACCTATATTGATGTCGTCTAATGCTTCTTTATCTTTCGGATCATTTTTTGTTTGCTGCCTATTCCAGAACACGCGAGCGTATTCATCCAAGGTGCTATTGTCAACAATCCGCATTTATCCAAATCCTATGACTTGTTTTGCCAACAACGATTTGACGGAAGTGGTCTTTTTGCCAAAATACTCTCTGAGCCTTATTATGCACAGCCTAAATTCCTCTACTTATTTCGTCTCAGCGTCAAAGGGAACAGACCCCTTTCCTTATAATCAATAGGCCGACGGAGTCGGCCTATTGAAAGCTGCATTAATGATGTTTGTTAGCAGGTTCAGGAGGCTTGGGAGTCCTCTTTGGCCTTGTGCTTTCCGGCGATGACGTTTCCGATGCCGTTGACGACGGCTCCGGCCACCGAGCCGGCGATGCCGCCCGGGGTGGCCCACTCGGCCATATCTTTCAGCTTGTCCTCGACGGACTTGGCCTCCTTGGGCTTGGGATCTTCTTCCTTATTGGCAGCCTTTATCTTCATGTAGGTGTCAAAGACCGACTTGGCGATGGGGAGGGCCACGGCCACGATCCCGGCGGTGGTGACGATCCCGGCGGCAGCGGCCACGGCCATGCCGACACAGGCGGCAGTAGTGGCCGCTCCGGTGGCGGTGTCGAGGGCCCCGTCAACCAGTTTCTGGGTGCGGCCCTCTTCAGGCTTGGCCTGGAGGCCTTTAAAGACTTCCACGGCTCCATTGAAGGCCTTGTAACCTCCCCCGACGGCGCCCAGCTTGGCGGCCAGCTCGGCTCCCACCAGGCCCCATAGATAGGGACTGGCGCCTTTGCCCTTGGCCGCGCTCCAGGCCTCCCAGCCGCCGATGTTCCCCGTAGCGCCCAGGGCCAGCTTGACCGGCTTTTCGACCAGCAGGCGGGTGGAGTGGAGGCCGTCAATGACCTTGTCGGAAACTCCGAGGTTGCGCAAAAATTCATGGAACTTGGTGTCCTTGGCCACGGAGGTGAGGAACTCGTCCCACTGGGTGTCCTTGGCCATGGGCGTATCCTGGTAGTGATGGGTCTTCTGGTAGGTGGCCGGCGGGAATGCCTTGGGCGCCTGGTCGAAGCCGTAGTTGTCCGGAAGGTAAATGGACATTCCGTGGGAATCCTTCACCAGTTTCCCGGTGTGCTCTTCGGCGATGACCGCCCCCTGGACCGAGGCGATGACGTCCTGGGCCGCCTTTTTGACGGCCTGATCGCCCACCCTCGTATCGGCGGTTATTTTTTCAGCGAAGTCCTGGAGGTCGCGGTAGTCCACGTAGGGCTTGTAATAGACGGCGTTGCAGTAACGCTGGGTATTTTTGATGATCTCCCGGGTCACTTCCTTGTCTATATTGCTCTCCTTGAGTGACTTGGCCAGGTTGTCTATCGAGGCTTTGACCCCGTCCATCTTTTTAAGATCGATGGCCGACTGGGTGGGGGTGAAATTTTCGGCCATGGGCTGCTTGGCGCATTCATAGACGTAGAGCTTGGCGACTTCCGCAGGCGTCAGGGTCGCGGCGCCATCCTGGATGTCTTTCATGATGGGGGCGAAGGGGGTGGCGGCCCCGGCTTCGTTCTCCTCGGAACCGATCAGGATCTTGGCACTGTCCTTGAGCTGGTGGGCGACTTCGGCCTGGCCCATGAGGCAGGCGTCGAAGGCCACGATGTCAATTTCCTTGCCGGCGGTCTTCCCGGCGTCTTTCAATACTTCGGCCATTTTTTCGTTGGAGATTATATGGCCGGTCTTTTCGTCCTGCATGGAGCCCAGGTATCCGGCGCCGTGGTCCATGAGCACCACCATGTAATTTTCAGCGGGATAATTCTTGATGCCCCAGCGCAGGAAATCCTGGAGGTTCTTGGGGTCCCCCATGTCCACCGTTCCGAGATCCTCCTTGACGGGGGAGATGATGTTGCTGGTGAAAGGAGGCACCAGCCAGTGGAGCATCTCTTCGTTGGGATCGAGGGGCTTGGGATTCTTCTGGATTTCGTAGCGCTTGGCTCCGCTCCAGTCATGGGTATATTTGTCGTAAAACTTGGGGCCCCTCGATAACTGGGCCACCAGGTTGACGTCCTTGTTGGTTCCGACGGTCTCCAACTGCCGGACGTTGGCCGTGGCCAGGCCCTGGAGGTTGTTGTTGCCGTCAAGGTAGAAAAGGACGGTCCACTTCTTTTTGGGCGGGCCTTCCTCCTGGGATGGGAGGGCTTTCATTCCCTTCATTTTCTTGGAGGAGATATTCACCGTGTCGGGCGCCAGCCGGGTCGGGTTCTCAAGCTCCTTGGCATACCCGTCTTCCGCTTTGGTGGGATCAATGGGGCTGGGTCTGCTGGACATGTAGTCCCGTACCAGGTTGCCCTTGATTTTGTCTAACTCCATAAAGTCAGCCTCACTTCCATCACAGTCTTAGATACTTTATCATTATACTGGGAAGCTGAACCGAAAATCAATTGTTTGCCCCTGAAAATTGTTAACAAATTGTTAACTTTTTACAGGAGTTTCTTATTGGAGGGTGGAATGATCGCAAAAACTCTTCAAAAAAGAGGTGCTCCTATGCAAAGTGACGACATATTCCCCGTCCTGGAACGTGCCGTGGAAGTCGGCGCCTCGGACATCCACCTCGTAGTCGGCCGCCCGCCTATGGTCCGGATCAAGGGCTCCGTCGGCCCCCTCGAAGAATTCCAGCCGCTCTCTCATGATAACATCAAGGGAATGATCTACGGGATCCTGTACGACGAGCAGAAACAGAAGTTCGAAGAAACCCTCGAACTGGACTGCTCCTACCATATCCCGGGACTCTCCCGATTCAGGCTTAACGTGCACATGCACAAGGACGGCATCGGGGCGGTTCTCAGGATCATCTCCTCCCAGATTCCCACGCCCGAACAGCTCATGCTCTCGGATGCCATAATAAAACTGACCACTCTGCAAAAAGGATTGGTGCTGGTTACCGGGCCGACCGGAAGCGGAAAATCCACGACGCTGGCATCCCTCATCGAACTAATCAACCAGACCCGGAGGGATCACGTTCTCACGATCGAAGATCCCATCGAGTTTGTATATGACCAGAATTATTGCGTCATCACGCAGAGGGAGGTGGGGAGCCAGACCCTGTCCTTCGCCAATGCCTTAAAGTCCTCCCTGCGCCAGGATCCCGACATCATACTGGTGGGGGAGATGCGCGACCTGGAGACGATTTCCCTGGCCATCTCGGCCGCCGAGACGGGGCACCTTGTTTTCGGAACCCTGCACACCAGCGATGCGCCGCAGACCATCGACCGGATCGTGGACGTCTTCCCGCCCTACCAGCAGCAGCAAATCCGGGTTCAGCTCGCCAACTCGCTCAAGGCCGTCGTCTGCCAGATACTGCTCGCCAGGGCCGACGGGAAGGGAAGAGTCGCGGCCCGGGAGGTTCTGATCGTAAACTCCGGAATTTCCTCCCTCATCCGCGAGGGCAAGACGCACCAGCTCTACGGCGCCCTGGAAACCGGGGGCAAGGTCGGCATGATCACCATGGACAAATCGCTCTCCAACCTCTTCCTCCAGGGCTTGATTACCAACGAGGAAGCCCTGGCCAAGTGCCACGATCCCGACCAGCTTAACGCCTATCTGAGATAGTTCTAGAGAGGAGGAATACGGGATGACTCTGAACGAGGCCCTCAGTTTTCTGATTCAGGTCAAGGGTTCCGATCTTCACATCAAGGTGGGTCTGCCCCTCATGATTCGCCTCAAGGGGGAACTGACCCCCACCAAGATGGATCCCCTGACCGAGGAGAATGTGAGGGAGATGCTTTTCTCCGTTCTTACGGAGGCCCAGAAGAAGAAGCTGGAGGCGGAGCGGGAACTGGACTTCTCCCACCACATCGAGGGGGTCTCCCGATACCGCGGCAATATTCTCTTCCAGAAGGGGGTTATGGGAGCGGTGTTCCGGGCCATTCCATCGGAGATCCCTTCCCTGCAATCGCTTGCCCTGCCGCCGGTGCTCTCCACCCTGGTGGAAAAAGAGCAGGGGCTGGTCCTGGTTACCGGCCCCACCGGATCGGGAAAATCCACCACCCTGGCGGCGATGATCGACGCGATCAACACCAGCCAGTACAAGCACATCCTGACCATCGAGGACCCCATTGAATTCGTGCACGAGGACAAGAACTGCGTTATCAACCAGAGAGAGGTCGGCTCCGACACGCTCTCGTTCGCCGAGGCCCTAAGAAGGGCCCTGCGCCAGGATCCCGACGTCGTCCTGGTCGGTGAGATGCGCGATCCCGAGACCATCAGCATCGCCATGACCGCCGCCGAGACCGGGCACCTGGTTTTTTCAACCCTGCACACCAACGACGCCAAGCAGTCCGTGGACCGCGTCATCAATGCCTTCCCGCCGAACGAACAGCACCAGGTCCGTATGAAACTGTCTCTCTGCCTTCTGGCGGTCATCTCACAGCGGCTCGTGAAGAAGGCCGACGGATCCGGGAGGGTCGCCGTCCAGGAAATCATGATCAATTCACCCACCATCCGGAAGCTGATCGAGACGGACAAAATCGGCAACATAGACAAGGCGATCGAGGAATCATCCAGCTATTACGACATGCAGACCTTGAACCAGTGCCTCGTCGGTTTTATCCGCTCCGGGGCGATCAGCGAGAGCGATGCGCTGGCCATCAGCAACAATCCCAACGCCCTGCGAATGCAGATGAAGACGGCAACATTTGCCTCCCAGCACCCTATTGAGCCCGCCCAGAAAGCCGACACCACCGCTCCAGGAGGTTAGAAAGCCATGCCTGAAAAACAAGAACTGTTGGAAAAAATGAAGCAGATCCCGCTCTTCCAGGGCCTCGATGAGGGGGTTCTCCGCGTCCTTTCGATGGGAGTCACCGAGCGAACCTTCCCCAGGGATGAACACGTCTTCGAAGAAGGGGAGCCGGGCGACGCCATGTACTTCATTCTCTCGGGAGAAGCAGCCATCCTCAAGACGGTGGACCGCGAGAAGAACGACTATAAGTCTCTGGGTATAATCGCCGAGGGGGAATTTTTCGGAGAAATGGCTCTTTTTGACAACCAGCCCCGCTCGGCCACCGTCATGGCCCGCACCGACCTGGATCTCCTGCGCATCTCGCGCCATGATCTCATGGAACTTCCGGACATGGACGCCAAGACCGCAACCGACGTCCTTTCCGGCATGATCGTGGTTCTCTCGAAAAGGCTCCGGGAGAGCGCCCGGGAACAGGTGGCGGTCTATGAAACGGGAAAGGTCATCGCCTCCTGCCGGAACATCGGCGAACTGATCGAAGAGATTTTTACCATTGTGATGCGGGCGGTGCCGGCGGCGGATTCAGGATTCCTCGCCCTCTACAATAAATTCACCGAGGAGTTCGAGATTAAAAAAAGCATGGGTTTCAAGGATGAAGAACTGGGGGACACGGGCCTTTCCGGAAAGGAACCGCTCCTGCGCATCATCAGGAAGAGCCGCGTTTTCCACGAGGGAAATCCCTCCGAGGAGGAACTTTTCAAAGACGGGCGTTTTTCCGACGCCAGGGAGCTGATTGCCTACCCCCTTCTTTCGGGTGATAACTTCCTGGGATTCCTGGCCCTCTTCAGCCACAGCCGCGAGAAGACCTTTACCTCCGCCCAGAAAAATCTTCTGATAGGCATCTCAAGCCAGATGGCTCCGGCCCTGGAAAATGCCTCCTTCAGGAAAGAAGAAGATGACCGGATGAGGCTCCGTCGAATCAGGGTGTAGTTCCGGAGCCGCTTCGGCTTCCTGCTCGAAATCAGGTCAGGAAGGCCGGGTGTGACCCTGTTGCTGAAAATGCCGCTAATACGATTCCCCGGGTTTCTGGTACACGACCCTTCCCTCAACCAGGGTGAGAAGTACGAAGTGATCCAGGCTGCCCGGGTCGGATTGGTAGGCTCGTAGAAATTCCGGCGAGGTGATATCGAACAGGTTGATGGAGAACATCACCATGTCGCCGTATTTGCCAACCTTGAGCGAGCCGATCTCTTGCTCCATCTTCATTGCCCGGGCCGAGCCGATGGTGTAGAAATTGATCCCATCGGCAACACTGAGCGCCTCGTTTGGCCCCCAATTTGTCTCCCACTTATAGTTGATGCGCAGTGCAGCCATCATCAGGCCTAAGATGGGATTGAAGGGTACAATCGAATAGTCGGTGCCGAACGCAATCGGTACGCCGGCATCCTTGAGGCTTCTCCATGGATGAGATCGTTTCATCCTCGTTTCACCCAGGGCATTTTCGGTGGTCGCGGTTCCCAGGAAGTGGGTGGGCTGCATGGCAGCGTAAATGCCCAGTTGAGCCATCCTTCCCCAGTCATTCTGAACAGGGAGCGAGCAGTGCTCTATGGTATGACGGGAGTCCCATCCGCCGTTTGCCTGTCTTGCGCTTTCATAGGCATTGATCACGCGGGTGATGGCGGCGTCGCCGGTTGCGTGCGTACAAATCTGGATCTTCATTCCATCAATGATTTTGACAATCCGCGTGAAGTCGTCCTGGGTCCAACTGGCAATGCCGTAATTGCCGGGAGCGTCATTGTAGGGCTCGTTAAGGAAGGAAGTATGCGTCGGCGAGACGCCGTCCATGCCGAGCTTTACCGACAAACCGAGTGTGAGGTGCGAGGTTGAGTTTGAATTGCCGAATTGTGTCCAGTAGTTCAGGTCGCTTACGAGTCGTTCCGGATCTTCCAGCGAATAATGGTCCAAAAAATAATCGCCCTTCACACGTGCGTTCTGAAAGCAGCCCTTATCGCTCATTTCTTTCAAAAGGGGCATGACAGGTTTGTGGATCATCACGTCGTGGTGAGTGGTAACGCCGACCGCAAGAGCCTGATTGAGGAGTTTCTTGAGACCCTCAGCCATCCTGTCCTTGATTTCTGATCCGATCTCTTCAAGCGCCCAGTAATCAAAGGGATCGATGGAATAAAAGTGGAGGAAGATCCCGTTGGGTTCCCCGGTTGCCGGGTCGAAGACGGGGGTCAGGCGGCGGAAAGCGTCCGGATTGGCGGTCCTCATTTTTTCGAGGGCGGCCTTGTTCACCCAGCCGGTGTGCCCATCGTGGGACCAGAGGATCAACGGGCGATCGCTGAGGATGGACTCGGCCATCTGCAGAGTCGGAATTCCATTCGGAATGTAGTCATACTTCCAACCGATGGCCATGATGAACGGCAGGGATGGATTTTGGCTGGCGAAGTTCCGGACCATCGTCCTGATTTCATCCACCGATTTTGCCTCATAGATGGATGCCAGCATTGGACTCAGCATGCCGAGCCATGCCGCGTGGGTATGAGAGTCAATGAAACCGGGATAGATGAATTTACCTCCAGCTTGAATAGTCCGGGTACCCGTCCCGATGTAACCCGAAGCCGCTTTGTCGGTGCCCACATAAATGATGTGCCCGTCTCTGACCGCAATAGCCTGGGCTAGCGGTTGCTGCGGATCGCAAGTGAAGATGAGGGCGCTCTTTATAACCAGATCCGCCTGTTTCTCCCCCACTGGAGAAGATGGGGTCGAGTATCCGCATGAAAAAATCATGCCTGAAATCATGATCGCCAGGAGGAATAAAATCCATCGAACAGGTTGCGTCAGGAACTTCATGTCAATCAATTTCTCCTTCATTTGTAAATTTTCCGAGGTGGAAACCTAAGATCGCCCCGCTTCCTCCTCTCACTCAGTTTGAGAAGGGCTGACCCTGTATCCTGTATTCCCTGATTTCTCATTTACCAGCCTGACTTTTACCGGTATTCCCGGCGGGATTTGGACCCGGATGCGCAGGGAGGTGGAGGCGCCGTCCGTAAGGGTTTGTTTTTCGAGAATTTCGGCCGAGGCATTCCTGAAGAAACGTTTTGACCTGAATGATTCGGGCATGGGAGCCATATCCACCGCGTAGTCGCCGGGGAGGGCGTTCAGGACGACGCCGTCCAGGGCGACCGACTCACAGTTGGTATTCAGGAGAATCACCCATGGGGCGGCATGATTCCCGTCGTTTTCGTGAAACTCGGAAAAAAGGTGCCAGGGCTCAATAACCCGGGTCGTGACCTCTCTTCCGTCCACGGAAACGAGAAGGTAGTGCAGGAAGCCGCCCTTTTCCGGGGGAGCATACATGGGGGCCCCGAGTCCCGCGGTGGTGGTGTAACGGACGCCCTGGTGAACTTCGGTGGCATAGAGATGCTCGTGCGCGGAGAAGACGGTGTTTACATGATATTTCGCAAAAAGGGCAACCAGTTCGTCGCGGTTCTCCCGGGAGGCGAAATCCATGTGCTTGTGCTTTACGGTGTCAAAGTCCGGGTTGAGAGGCGCAAAGGGCGGGCGGTGGAAGAATACGAATATATGTTCTTTTGCCTTGTTTTTCTCCAGGTCGTTTTTGAGCCAGACCATCTGCTCCCCTCTTATCCAACCGGCGTCCCCTTCCATGTCGGTGTTCAGGATGATGAAGTGGGAATTTTGGAAGTCAAGGGAATAATACGATTTCGGGCCGATCATCTTTTTATAGATCTCGCGTCCGCCAGCTCCATTGAATTCATGGTTGCCGGGGGCCAGGTAGAATGGGACGGGCAGTTTATTGATGACCTCCAGGGAATTGCGGTACTGCTTTTCCGTTTCCTCGGCGGTCCGCCCCCCTGAGACGAAGTCTCCGGTATGAAAAACAAGGTCCGGGCGAAAAAGCGACACTTCGCTTATGATGCGCGGGAAAGACTCGGGCAACGGGGCTTCAGGGCCGGCCGACCGGTTGTCGCCGAATACGACGAAGCGGAAGGAGCCCTCCCCGGCGGGCGCCGGGAGGGTATTTGCAGCCAGGCAGCCCCACAAAATCAGGAAAATGACCAGGAATCTTTCTTTCAGATGTGCCGTTTTTATCACCGGAAATATCTCCCTTCAATAAGGCGAAATTACTCTGCCTTCCGGCTTCTGACTCCCGCCTTCTGAATTCCAACAAAGGATTTCTCTTTTTTTTAGGCGAAACCTCCAATGAAAAATACTTCCCGTCGCCATGAAGCCATTCCCGGAGGAGCTCTGTGAAAGCCAACGAAGTTCTGCTCGGCCAGTATATACGCCCCATAGATGCGCGGGGACGGGTCTTATTGCCCGAGCCATTTAAAAACGCCATGTCACCCCAGTGCGTCGTCACTTTGGGGGAAGGCGTTTTTCTGCGCCTTTTTTCCCTCGATCGCTGGGAGGAATACCTGGAGCGTATCCATGAAAGCGGGAACCTAAGCGACGAGGAAATGGACGAAGTCTCCAGGGTGGTCGCCATGAGCTATATCACGAATCCCGATCGCCAGGGACGCCTGGCGATTCCCATGGAACTTCGGGAGTATGCAAGGCTGACGGGCGACATTCTTTTCTCCGGAAATCTCTACTGGATAGAGATCTGGAACCAGCAGCTCTGGGAGAGCCATATCGCTCTGAAGAAAAGTTAACATCCTGTTAACAAGGTTTTCTTTACTCTCTTTCATTTCAATGGTAGAATAAAAAGCAGAAGAGCACTATAGGTTTTTTACTACAACCCATAAAAACGGAGGTCTCTGTGGGAGAAATAGATAAGCTTTCGGTCCATTCCCTCTCGGGGAGGGAGTATCTCGATAAAAAGAAAGTGCCTGAAACTTCAGGGCCGGAGGCTCCATCCACCCCGGTGGATCGGGTCACCCTTGATTCCCGGAAGCAAAATGATTCAGCGCCGCTTCCCGGAACGGGCGGAGCGGGGCAGCCCGATCCCTCGGCAAAGAAAAAATGGACCGTTCTTTATTACTTGGCAGGGAACAACAATATATCGGGAGACATGCTGACCAAGATGTCGCGCCTGGAGCGCTTCGGCAGCGATGAAAATGTAAACATAGTGACGCAGGTAGGGCAACCCGAAAATTCTCCCTATCCCGGGACCACCCGTTTCTTCGTAGAAAAAAATCCCAACCCAGGTCCGGAGCCGGTGCCGCTTCAGTCCCGGAAGAGGCCCGTGGTATACGGTCCCTCCCGGGAAGTCGCTCTCCGCACGGCCCCCGCCCTCGTCTCCCCGCCGCTGGAGAAGCTCGGCCCGGTGAACATGGCGGAGCCCGAGGCTCTGGCTGATTTTGTTTCCTGGGGCATGAAGACCTATCCGGCCGAACACTACATGGTCGTACTCATGGATCACGGCTATGGTTTCGTGGGCACCATCCAGGATGACAAGTCCGGGAAACTCATGTCCACGCCCGGGGTCGGGGAAGCCCTGGCCTCGGCTGAAAAGAAGACCGGTCAGAAAGTCGATATCGTAGGTTTTGATTCATGCCTCATGCAGCAGGCGGAAGTTGCACACCAGCTGGGGGACAGCGCCGGCTATGTCGTCGGTTCCGAGGAAGTCGAGTATCCCTTCGGATTCCCCGAGGGCCGGATGGTGGGCCGCCTGGAAGAAGAATTAAAAAACGGCGAAGTGGAGCCGGACCGCCTGGCCCGCCTGATGGTGGAGGAGGGCGCGAAGGATTCTTCCATGAAGACCATCTCCGCCGTTGACTTGAGCGAGATGAAAGCCCTGGAGCAGTCCGTGGACGGCCTGGCCGGGGTCCTCATGAATTCCTCCGTCTCTAAGGAGACCCTCAGAAAAATTATCACCTCCACCCAGGCTTACTGCAGCGTTTTCCCGGAGGACAAGCTCTGCACGAACTACCGGGATCTCTACGATTTCTGCCAGAAACTCATCCAGAGCCCCGATATTAAGGACCCTAAGGTGATGGAGGCGGCTCTCAAGACGGCCGACGTCCTTCAGAAAGCGGTCATCGCCCAGAAGCAGCCGGGCGAAGGCATTGAAAATTCCCACGGCCTCTCCATCTATCTTCCCGCCGATGGCCTTTTGGAATCCTACGATGAAAAAAGCAACCGCCTCAGCGCAAAACCGAAGGAAGCTTACCTTGACCTCTCCTTCTCTCAAAAGACCCGCTGGGACGAGTTCCTGCAGTGGGTGGGAGCGGACGGAAAGTAACCTGGTGAGATTTCCCGGCGGTTTCTTTGGAAAATGTCTTTCCGTTTTTTTGTTGTTCTTTTTTCTTTCCGCCTGCATCGCCCATTCCAAGGAGCCTCTTTCCTACGATTCCCTGCAGGTCTATTTCTCGCCGCAGGGAGGATGCCAGCAGGCGATTATCGGGAAAATAGGGAAGGCGAAGAAGACACTCGACATCGCCATGTTTTCCTTCACCAACCGGGAACTCGGCAATGCGGTAATCGCCGCCCGGGACAGGGGGGTGGAGGTCAGGGTCGTTCTCGATGAATCCCAGGCTGCAAACAAGTACTCAAAGAAAAACTACTTTTTAAACAAAGGTATTTCCATTCGCCTGGCCCGCGGCCTCGGGCGCGGCATCATGCACCACAAATTCGCCGTCATCGACGGGCAGGTAATTCTCACCGGCTCCTTCAACTGGACGGCCAACGCCGAGGAGAACAATTTTGAAAATCTCCTCGTCATCTATTCCCCGGTCCTGGCCATGAAGTATGCCGACGAATTTCAGAAGATCTACGGCGCTGCCGGTGAAGCTACCATAGAGCAAAAGAGAAAGTAGCGGATGGCGCAGTAGTCCTGGAGGAGAAACTCAACCGGCGTGGAAGATTTTTCCGTGAGTATTCTGGTTCTGGCAATAGGGTTCGCCGTCATCCTTCTCCTCGCGGGAGCTAAGATCGCCTGGAAATTTTACAGGCGCCATGAGGAAATGAAGGAACTATTATGCCCTATGCTCTCACCGGAAGGAGCTCTTCAGGCGGATCCGCAGCTCCTCCTGGCTGAGACGGAAGTGGAAGCACCCCGGGAAGGTTCTGCCCCTGACGAAGCGCCCCAGCCCGCCGAGGAGAAAGCCCCCCCGGAGCCGTCCTAGACGGTCAGAATTATTTCATCAATTACGAGATTAAAGGCATCCAGAACATCGGAGTCGAAGTGGGTCCCCCGGTGTTTTTCCATCTCATCCAGCGCCTGTTGAGGTGTGAAGGCGGCGCGGTAAGGCCTTTCAGTGGTCAGGGCGTCGTAATAATCGGTGACAGCCAGTATTCTGGCTCCAATTGGAATTTCGTTTCCCTTGAGGCCGTCGGGATAGCCGCTCCCGTCCATTTTTTCGTGATGCCCGCGCACCAGGGGAATCATGGCTTTTAGAAATCCGACTGGGGAGAGCACTTCGGCGCCGATCTGGGGATGCGTCTTTATCCTGGTGGCCTCCTCCTCGGTGAGCGGACCCTGCTTGAGCAGGATGTGGTCCGGGATGTTCAATTTGCCTACGTCGTGCAGATAGCCGGCGACCTCTATTTCGTGGACGCTCTCTTCGTTCAGACCCATGCTTTTCGCCAGGATGGCGCCGATTCTGGCGACACTCTCCGAGTGGCGATTGGTATATGGGTCCCGGGCGTCAATTGCTTTCGAGAGGGATTTGACCGTGTCCACGTAGGCCTGGTCGAGCCTTTCATAAGAAAACTGAAGCTCCTGACCTCTCTGAGCGCTCTCGATGCCAACGGCCGCCTGAAGCTGCAGGGTGGCGAAGAGTTCCAGGTCGGACTCGTTCGAGGGAATCATGGATGAAGCTGTTTTATATTCCTGAATGGCCAGATCGAACTGTCCCCCGCGCGAGTAGGTGGCTCCGAGATTGAAATGCGCATAGACGCTGATGGGATTGAGTTCCAGGGCCTTCTGGTACTCCTCGATCGCCAGATCGAGATGGCCGATCCTGAAGTAGGCCGCCCCCAGCGAGTAATGGGCGAAAGCGTCACGTGGATTTAATTCAAGGGCTTTTTTAAACTCGCTGACGGCCATAGTCAACTGGCCGCTGGTGATATAAGCGATTCCCAGCCCGTTCCTGGCGGCGGTATCGCGGGGATTTGATTCCAGAGACGCTTTGTATTCCCTGATGGCATCATCATGCTGTCCGGCCTGGAAATAGGCCTGAGCCAGGCTGTAACGGGCATAAGCATGATCGGGAGAGATTTCCAGGGCCTTCCTGAACGATTTTACGGACTCGGGGAATTTTCCCGTCTGCGCATAGACCAGGCCCATGCAGTGATAGGCTTCGCTCTCGTTCGGGTTGAGCTGAACAGTCTTCTGAAAGTGTTCCAGGGCCAGTTCGTATTTTCCCAGATTTTTGCAGAGCATGGCGATCTGGAAGCGGGCGTCCTTGTTCTTCGGGTCGAGCTCGATGCACCTGTTATAGGAAAGCAGGGCCAGGTCCATGTTGTACTGTTTTTCATAGACCCGCCCTTTCAGATAATAGGCCGGCGCGAAACAGGGCTTGAGTTCCAGAGCTTTGTCGAGGTACTTGAGCGCAACATCCAATTGTACCTGCCGGGCGGCGGCAAAGCCGAGGCGGTAGTGGGCCTTGATGTGTTTCGGACTAAGAGACAGGAGCTTTTCGAAACACCCGACAGCCTGGGCGATCTTACCCGCTTCCAGGTAGCTGTTTCCCAGGGCGTAGAGTACCTGATGGTGGCTGGGCCTGAGTTTCAATTCTTCCACAAAGGCATGATTGGCTGGTTCCGCATTGGATTTTCTGGCGTGACAGAGGCCGATGTGGAAATGGCCCAGCTCTATTTTGGAATTTATCTGGAGAGCCCGGTTAAAAAACTTGAGCGCTTCGTCAAGGCGGCCCAGGCAGGCGAAGGCAAGTCCTGCCGAAAAATGATTGTAGGCGAGATCCGCCATGGAGGCCGCGTGATTTTCCCACTCCCTGAGGGCCAGTTGAACCGAGCCGGCCTGAAGAAAATAATCAATCCCTTCAAAGTCGAAATCCCCGTCCTCATCGAGCATTCGCTGCCACTCGCGTACGGCCATGTCATGCGATTTCAGGCGGGAGTAAACAACGCCGAGTTGAAAATGGGCCTGGGTCATAAGGGGGTTCAGATGAACCGCTTTTTCATAGTGTCTCATCGAAGAGGAGAGGTCCCCCAGCTCCTCCTGAAGCTTCCCCATTTCAAAGCAGGCGGCAGCGTCCTGCGGATTTTCCACCAGGGTTCTTTCCAGCTTTTTTAACAGAAATTCCTGCTTCATCTTGCAATTACCTTATCACGACAGGGAGAACAAAGTCAACAAGAGCCCTGCCTGAACTGGAGAGATGCCGGAGGAATTGAGAGACGAATGTTTAAGAATGAATCTGCAGATTATGCAGAAAGCAAGGGGAGGAGCGTGGAAAACAGGTGAAACTGATCGTATCAATGGCGCAGATGGCCGTCGTCAATTCTAACCCGGAAGAAAATCTCAGGAAGGGCGAATCTTTCATATCCGAGGCCAGGCAAAGGGGAAGTGATTTGATATGCTTCCCCGAGATGTGGACCACGGGCTTCAACTGGGCCAACAACGAGCGGACGGCCCGGGAGCACCAAAAGGTCATAGAGCGGGTGGCCGGCCTGGCGCAGAAGTACGCCATCTGGATCAACGGCTCCATGCTCACCCTTAATGAAGACGGGAAAGTATCCAACACTTCCATACTCTTCAATCCCAGGGGAGAGAAAGCCGGCGTATACAGCAAAACGCATCTCTTCAGCCTGATACACGAGGATCAACACATGGCCCCCGGGCGTTCCCTGTGCACGGTGGAGACACCCTGGGGCCGGGTGGGCCTTGCGATCTGCTACGACCTCCGTTTCCCGGAGCTGTTCCGGACCTATGCCTTAAAAGGCGTGAAAATCATTTTATCGCCCGCGGCCTTTCCCTACCCTAAAATTCATCACTGGAAGATCCTGGTGCGCGCCCGCGCAATCGAAAACCAGTTATTCATGATCGCTGCCAACCAGGTGGGCGGCGAGGATTTCGGCCCGGACGGCAAAGCCACCTATTTCGGAGATTCAGTAATCATCGATCCCTGGGGCGAAACGGCCATCGAGGCCGGCGAAACAGAAGAGCGACTTCTTACCGCCGAGATCGAGGTGGACCAGGCGGACCAGGTCCGGAGCAGGATGAAGGTTTTTCAGGACCGCCGCCCGGATCTCTACGAGCTGGGATAAAACACGCAAAAAATTCAGATGTTTTTCATCAGCCACTGCCGTCCGCACATCACTTTAAAGTCGCAGGCGGGGCAGGTTTGAGCGGGAAGAGAGGCGGGAACAAAAGGCAGGTCCGGGCGCCGGATTTCCCGTACCAGCGTTCTTATGGCCTCCCGGTAGGAGAGAAGCGTTTTCCGGCGGTCCTTTTCATTCTTCCAGAGAAAGGTCTCCTGGATGGCTTTTCTTCCAAGAAACATTAGTGAGGCGTTTACCTTGTCCGCCGGAATTTCCCGGTGGACGGCCAGGTAGAGGAGAATGTAAAAGGGCAGTTGGACGGAACGGAGGGTTTTGGGCCAATCCTGCCTGGAGGACGAGAGAAATTTGTCTTTACGGGGCAGGCCGGCCTGGGAGCCGGTTTTGTAGTCCAGAATGACAATCTCTTCCCCGCGCCGATCCACCCGGTCCAGGCGGCCTTTGGCCCTGATCCGAAGCCCCTTCCCCAGGTTCAGGACGGTGTTCGCCTTCAACTCGCAGGCCAGAATTATCGAGGAGCCCCAGGGCTCTTTTTGATGCAGTCTCAGCACGTCTTCCATCCGGGTTTTGATCTGGGATTTTGCCAGGACGAGGCGACCCGGAAGGTGCAGCCCGTATCTTTCCTCAAAGGCCTCCTCCACCAGGCGCGGGATCTCCTCAAAGTCCTTATCTTCGATGAGGAGAGCCTGATTTATTCTCCTGCTGAAAAAACGGTTAAGAACCGCATGGACCATCTCTCCCCTCTCATCGGCTTCAAGACCTTCATGCGCCGTTTCCCGTTCCTTGAGACGAAGGACCCGGCGGTAGTAAAATTTCAGGGGGCATGAGAGGTAGTCGTCCAGGGCTGAGGCCGAAAAGGTGAAGTTCTTAAGATGCCTCACCACCTCGGGGCTCTTGGGAATCGCTTCCACCTCGTCCTGAGAAAAATCAGCCTTGAAATAAATGTTATCGAGGCGCTCAAGATGCAGCGTTCCTTCTTTTTGCTGCTCCTCCCAGATCAGCTCTTCAGCCAGGCGGCTCTTCTCTTTCTCGTTCGACTCGGCGAAGAAGAAGTGAGCCTCTTCCGCGGAACGCACCAGGGTGTGAAAAAGATACCGCTCCAGCTCTTCTCGTTCCCGGTAGGTTGAAAGGCCCAGATGCCGCCGCAGGGGGATGGGCAGGAGGCTGTCGCTGCGGGCGCCCTCCGGGAGAACTCCCTCGTTCAAGTCGAGAAAATAAACCTTTTTAAAAAGGATATTTCTGGCCTCCAGAAATCCCAGCACCTGGAGACCCTTAAGCGGGGTCCCCTCGAAGGGGACCCGGACGGTTGCCAGAAAGCTCCGAAGAAGCCCGAACAAGTCGCGGATTTCAGGGAGGCGCTCCTCCCCCAGAAGGCTTTCGCCCAGCTCTTCCAGGCCCACCAGCATGGATTTTAAGAATCGTCCGGAATAGGGATGCCGGGAGGCGGAGCTCTCCTCGGCCAGGAAGCTCACCGCCTCTGACAGGTTCCGGCTGAAACCGGCCAGGGAGGTGACACCGGCAAAGGAGCGGAGGAGAACCCGGTGGATTTTATGGAAGTATTCTTTCAGGACTTCCGGCGTGACGCTTTTCTCGTCCGCCTGAGACAGCCTGGCCAGGCAGGCCGAGGTCAGAGCGGGCGAGTCCTCTATTTCTTCCAGGGAAATAAACGAAGCGCCGCGGGGAGCGAGTTCCTCCTCGATCGTATGCCACAGGATTCGGGCGGCGGTGGAACTTTCGCCCAGTTTCAGATTCTTGACATAGGGATGTAGAACCAGATCCAGGTAATCCGGCAGGGAGAAGAGGCCCTTTTCTTCCCCCTCCAGGACGCGGGCCAGAATCTCAAGCAGAGCGTAGATGGGCGTTCGGAGCAGCGGATAGCCCATCGAGATGTTGTAATCCAGGACCCCGGGCAGGACCTGCTGTACGAGTGGAAACAGCGTGCGGGGTTCCGGCAGGACGATGACCTGGCCCTGATCCGGGGGCGTCTCTCCCTTCAGAGCCTCCTTCAGGCCGAGAACTTCTCCGTGAGCGTCCGACGCCTGGTGAAAGAAGAAGCGGGGATGCTCAGCCGTTCCCTCCGGCTCTTCCGGAGTCACCTTGAGCTCTTTTAATATCTCCGCCATTCCCGGCCCGTCCTGAAAGAAAAAGACGACATTCTCCCTTTCGCCCATAGCTGAAATGATCTCTCTTTCGGATCGGGTGAGGCGGTAAAGCCCGGCCAGGATCATCTGCTCGATATCCGGAAAATGAAGAGCGCCGATGTTTTCCGCCGCCAGATTGTACCGGCTGGAGCGGGTCGAGAGGGAAGAATCTTCAAGTGTGCGGTAAAAGTCTTCGTAGAGCCGGTGGATGCCGCCCATAAGAGTCTTGAGGGCGCCAGGCATATCCTCGCCGAAGACTTGCCCGGCCCCTTCGATAGAGCGGGGAGAGACCCGCTCTATCTTGAGATTTTCCAGATCGGAGAGCAGGCGGAAACCCCAGGGTAAAAATTCCTCAAGGGAAAGAGGAAGAAGGTTTCCGGGGCCGGGCGACTCCCGATGCAGGCGGTAGAGGATGGCCAGGGAGTCCAGATCCGAAACTTTTCGCTCCCCGCCTCCGCTCCTCTCGCAGATGAAATCCGCCAGGCCGTCCATTGAGAGAATGAATGGAGGCCGGAAGGGGCGTCCCAGTCGTCGGGCCAATTCCTGGCGCAGGAAGTGGCCGGGCCTCTTCCCGGGGAAGACGACCAGCTTGTTCTCCAGGGCGCGCCCGTCGGAAAGAAGCAGGTCCGCTGTTTCCCTGACCAGGTTGCTCCCAGGCTTAAAGAGTATCGCCCGCGCTTTCATAACTCATCCATCCTTGTAAATGAACCGTCAGCGGTAGATATCGATGATTTCAGATAACAGGCGGAGGGCATCTTCTTTTTTTCTCTGGAAGGTGTTTCTTCCGATGATGGAGCCGAATCCGCCGCCCTCGCGGATGGCCCGGGCCTCCTCCAGGATGCCCGCGTCGTCGTCCTTTTTGGCCCCCCCGGAGAAGATGACGACCCGCCGCCCGTTGAAGGCGCTTTGAACGACATGGGCCACGCGCTGGGAGAGAGTCTCCCTGGGAACGTCGTATTTCTCGTAGACCGCTTTGGCCTCGGGCTGCTCCAGGAAGGCGGTGGGGAGCTTGACCTTGATGATGTGGGCTCCCATCTGCGCGGCCAGGTGGGCCGCATAGGCGCCGACGTCCAGCGCCGTCTCTCCCGCCTTCGAGAGCGAAGATCCCCGCGGATAGGACCAG
>Ga0074199_1001223_pt1 | contig 24941 bp, 14 predicted proteins | sample EPASupsiteSAE347_FD_64528 | JGI IMG/M metagenome (GOLD analysis project Ga0074199, IMG submission 64528) | Bioremediated contaminated groundwater from EPA Superfund site, New Mexico - Sample SAE3-47 | ecosystem: Environmental > Aquatic > Deep subsurface > Groundwater > Contaminated ... | reverse complement strand
GAATTCTGACTTCTGGATTCTATTTTTCGCCGCTCAGGCAGACTCTGTTCCGTCCCTGTTGCTTGGCCCGGTAGAGGGCGCTGTCCGCTTTTTCAATCAACTCCTCCGGTGTGGCGGCCTCGGTTGGGTAGGAGGCCAGACCTAAACTGGCAGTCAACATTAATTCGAACTCGCCTCCGGAGCCGGGGAACGGGTGCTCGGCTATCCTGAGACGAAGGCGCTCAGCCAAAATTTTTGCTTCATCGGAACTCGTCTCGGGCAGAATAAGGACGAATTCCTCCCCGCCATAGCGGGCCGCCACGTCCACCGCCCGCCCGGAGTTTTTCAAAATTTCTGAAAATTCCCGCAGGATGGTATCGCCGCAGGGATGGCCGCAGGAGTCGTTTATCCTTTTAAAATAATCAATATCCGCCATGATGAGGCTCATGGGGTGGTGGTAGCGCTCGGAGCGCTTAATTTCCTCCAGCAGCCTCTGAAAAAAGTAGCGGCGGTTGTAGAGCCCGGTGAGGGAATCCGTGATGGACATCTCGGTTAAGACGAGGTTCTGGTCCTCCAGGGTCTCCACCATTTTTTCCAGTTCCCTGCCTCTGAACTGAAGGAAGATATGAAGATACCCGCCCAGCCAGGTTATTCCGTAGAGCACGATGAGAAGCTGGAAGACTGATAAAAGGATTGCCTCCATGTCCCAGAAGCGGTAAGCGCTGACGGGCTCCGGAACGTGCGGAAGAATGGCGAGTGATTCGAGGAGGAGAAGCAGAAAATAGGCCATCCAGGCGAGGGTGGCCTCCAGATAGCAGTCTTCCTGGGGCATGAGAAAGTTGGAGATGAGGACTTCGAGCACAAAGAGAAAGGTGTAGAAGCTGTTGATTCCGCCCGTGAAATGCACCAGCGCTGATATGAGCAGGAGATTGAGCACGGACTGAAAATGCTTGAAAAGCCGGAGCAGCCACCGCCTCTTGAGGGCTATGCGGTACAGGAGGTGGAAGACAAAGCCGTAATAGACGATGCAGACGGCGAAAAGAACGAGGCTCTCCCGCAAGGGGACCCCCGCGGAAAGCTGGGGGGAGCTGAGGATCGCCAGGGCCATAACCGCGATGAGGGTGACGCCTCGAATGAGCTCCATATGGGCCATCCAGGCGTTTTCCCGGAAGTTTTCCCCCTTTTGTTCGGCCTTAAGAGTCACCTAACTCTCCAGCTTGACCGAGTAGTCGGGGCCGCCTTTCTTGAGACCGGCCAGGGGGAAGTAGATCAGGATGAGAGCGATCACGGGAATAAAGAGCAGGCCTACCAGAGGATTGTCCCCCCACACGCGGAAGAGGGATGAGAGGGCGGGCAGTTTTTCCTTGAGGACGAAAAAGGCGGCCAGAAACACCCCGATAATCGCCTCGCCGGCCACCATCCCCGAGGCGATAAGAGTTCCCAGATTTTCGGTCCTGATGACATCGGAGGCCGAAAGACGCCTCTTCTCCATGATGGCCTGGAGCACCCACTTGGTCAGACCTCCGAGAAAGATGGCCGTCGTCGTGTTGAAAGGCAGATACATCCCCACGGCGATCAGCATCGGGGAGGGCGCCTTGACTATGACAAGGCCTATACCTAAGGCCACTCCGATGAGAACCAGGGGCCAGGGCATCTGCCCTCCCACTATTCCCTTGGCCATGAGGGCCATGAGACCCGCTTGCGGTGCGGGAAGGCTTTCGCCCCCCAGGCCGCCCGGAGTGCCGACGTGCAGCCAGTGGATTGGAAAGAAGAGAAAGAATGAGACCATTACGACACTTATGAGGACCACGACCTCCATCTTCCAGGGTGTCCCGCCGATGATCTGCCCCACCTTGAGGTCCTGGATCATATCCCCGGCCATTGAAGAAGAACAGCAGATGACCGCCGCCGTGGCCAGGGCCGCGGCCACCCCCTCCGGGCCCTTGATCCCCATTACAACCATTACCAGGGCCGCGATGATGAGCGTCGAGAGGGCCAGCCCCGAGATGGGCTGATTGGAGCCTCCGATGAGCCCTACCAGGTATCCCCCCACCGCCGAGAATAAAAAGCCGGTAATAATCATGATGATGGTGGCCGCCAGGGAGCCGCCGACGTTATGGGAGTAATGCTGGTAGAGAAAATACATGGGCACGATCATGGCCACGATTCCCAGGATGATCCAGAGAATGGGAAGGTCCTTTTCGAGGCGGTTTTGTGCGGCCTTTTGTTCCCTGGCCGCCCGCATGTCCTCCAGCGCCCGGAAGAATCCGGAGAAAAGGGATTTGCGCATCTTCCAGAGGGTATAGACCGCACCGACGAGCATGGTTCCCACGGCCAGGGGGCGGATGGTCGAGGCCCAGACCGCCTGCCCGATTGTTATGTAGTCCACGCTTTCTGATGCCGCCACGTTTTCGAGACCGACGTTGAAGAAGAGGGCCAGGGGAATGAGGACGAACCAGGAGAGGATCCCCCCGAACCAGTTGATCGCGGACAGTTCCGGTCCTATTATATAGCCGACGCCGATTAAGGCGGGGGAGACCAGGGGAGATTGGAATACGATGCCGCCCTTCTGCAGGAGTGCCTCTCCGAGTGGTTTTCCCTCGCGGACGAGCTGTATGGCGGAGGGTTTGAACGGTAAAAACCGGGTGAAAGAATCAGCGAAGAGCTTGATCCCGTTTTCGTTTTTGAAGAATTCGAGGACGGCGGCGAATCCCATGGCTCCAAATACATACTTGGCGCCACTCTCGCCTTTCTGGCCGGCTTTAACGATCTCTGAGCAGGCGACGCTTTCGGGGAAGGGCAGGGTATAATCTTCGCAGAGAGCCCGGCGGAAAAAAATAACGAATAGAACGCCGATGATGCCGCCGATGAGCATGATCATGGTGCAGTCCCAGTAGCGGAGCTCGGTCCAGACTCCCGCCATGAAAAAAGCGGGAAGCGTGAAGATGGCTCCGGCCACCAGGGCCTCGCCCACCGCGGCGGTGGTTCGGGTGATGTTCTCTTCGAGGATCGAGCCCCGAAGCGGCCTCAGGATGGCCATGGCTATGACCGCCGCCGGGAAGGTGGCCGAGACGGTCATGCCGGCCTTCATACCGACGTAGGCGTTGGCGGCCCCCAGGATGGCCGCGAAGATTAGGCCGAAGAAAAGGGCCTTCCAGGTCAGCTCCGGCAGATTGCTCTCAGCCGGGACATAAGGGATGAATCCGGGTTTTCTATCGTCTTTCATGCGGCTTTTATTCTCTGTCGTCTCTTATTTACCTCTCTTTCCACTCTTTCCACAAGGAAAGAATTTTATTTCGTCGTATTATCTAAAAAAGCCGGCGGCGAAAATTTTCGGCTGACAGTTTTTTATTAAGGAGTGTGTCATGGCAGAAAAAAAATACGTGCCCTACGTCCCGTCCCAGACCGACATGAAGGAGTTCACTTTCCGGGCGCTTTTTGTCGGGCTTATCCTCTGTGTGATTCTGGGGGCCGCCAATGCCTATCTCGGCTTAAGAGCCGGGATGACGATTGCGGCGACCTACCCGGCGGCGGTCATCGGGATGGCCGTGCTCCGGCTTTTTAAGGGCTCCATCCTGGAGGAGAACATCGCCCGTACCGTCGGCTCCATCGGCGAATCCGTGGCCGCCGGGGCCATCTTCACCATTCCCGCCTTCCTCCTCTCTGGAGTCTGGGATGATTTCACCATGAAAAATTACCTGGCGGCCACCTTCATCATGGCCGTCGGCGGCGTGCTGGGCATCCTCTTTGTGACTGTTCTGCGCCGGGCCATGGTGGAGGACGTGGACCTGCCCTACCCCGAATCGGTGGCCGCCGCCGAGATCCACAAGGCGGGGCAGTCCGAGGGCAAGGGCGCCAGCTATCTCTTCGGGGCCATGGGCATCGGCGCACTCATCTTTTCGCTCGGCAAACTGGCCATCTTTTCCCCGAAATGGGAAAAGCTGATAAACCTGGGGCAGAAAAGCATCAACCTTAAGGACACGACCATCTCCGCCGGGGGCGCCTCCTCCCTGGTGATGGCCCCCGAAATAAGTCCCGCTTACATGGGCGTCGGCTACATAATCGGGCCGCAACTGGCGGCTCTTAACTTCAGCGGGGGGCTTCTTTCCTGGGGCCTCTTTGTTCCGCTTCTCATGTATTTCCTGGGGCCGCAACTGGCCGCCAGTCTCGGAACGGCAGACTGGGCCACCCTCTCCGTCGCCGTCTGGAAGAATATTGTGCGCCCCATCGCCATCGGAGCCATGCTCACCTCTGCTTGCTTCACTCTCTATAAAATGAGAAACAGCCTCATTACCGGCCTCAAGCGGGCCGTGGCCGACGTGGTGAAATCCGCCTCCTCCAGCAAGGACACAGACCGACTGGAAAAAGACATGAGCTTCAAATTTGTGGCGCCGGCCATACTTCTTACAGGCGTGGCCACTTTCTTTCTGTACTACTACTTCAGCAAGAGTCTCATGCCCGCTCTGGTCGCCACGTTCGTCATGATAGTGGCGGGATTCTTCTTCGCCGCCGTCTCCGGCTACCTGGTCGGGATCATCGGCTCCTCCAGCAACCCCATCAGCGGCCTGACCATCTCGGCCATCCTGATTTCGGGCCTTCTCCTCGTCGCAGTCGGAATGTACAAGGACCCCAACGGAGTGGCCGCCGTCCTGGGGGTGGCGGCCGTGGTCTGCGTCTCGGCGGCGGTCGCCGGAGAGATGCTCCAGGATCTAAAAGTTGGGCATATACTTGGGGGCACTCCCTGGAAGATGCAGGTTGGGGACCTCATCGGCGTCCTGGCTGCTTCGGCGGTCATGTTCTTTCCGCTTCTGGTCCTCCATCAGGGGGACATCAAGGCCGGCGGCACCGGTTTCGGCGGAGCAGCCCTTCCGGCGCCCCAGGCGGGGGCCATGGCGGCTCTTTCCCAGGGAATTATCCAGGGAAACATTTCCTGGGAACTCATCATCATCGGGATCGTCCTGGCGCTCGCCATGATTCTCACCAACGTGAAGAGCCCCATGGTGGTTTCGGTGGGGATGTATCTGCCATTTGAAACCTCCGCCGCCATCTTCGTGGGCGGCGTCATTCGCCTCATCGCCGACTCCCTGGCCAACCGCCGGGGCTTTGACGGCGGACAGAAGCAGCGCCTGGAGAACAACGGCACTCTGATTGCCTCAGGGCTCATCGCGGGAGAAGCCCTCATCGGGCTGGTCTTTGCGGCCCTGGCCTTCTTTGAAGTCAAAGTACCCCTGCTGAGGGATAATCCTTCGTATCTATGGGGCCTGCTCATTGTAGCTGTCGTGGCGGCCATGCTGATCTACTATCCGCTCAAAAACGCCGGACCGCCGGCTGAAAAATCGTGAGATAATGTTTGAAATAATCTGAAAAGACGGGGGGCTGGAAGCCTCCCGTCTTTTTTATCCGACCACACCGGAGCGGCGGTGGGCCTGTAGGGTTTTCTTTTTCATTAGCGAATAGAGGATTTATGCGCAAAGGCAGAAGAAATGCAAGGAAGAAAGAGAAACAGCCGCCCTATAAAGTGCCTGTTTACGGGGCCAAGGCCGGGACGCCCTGGCACGAGCTGGCAGCGGTCTTCTTTCTGGCTGTCGGAATTTTTTTTCTCATCAGCCTGCATTTTCCCGGGATTGCCGGTTCGGCGGGTCATTATCTAAACAAATCCCTGGGAGATCTGCTGGGCTGGTCGGCCTACTTCCTTCCCTGGTGCCTGCTTCTCCTGGCACTTGAACTGTTCACTCTTCCCTCTCCTCTCTTCATGGCCGGGCTCTTTGCAGCCCTGCTGATCTTTATCCTGGATGCCTCCGTCTTTTTCCAGATCGCCCGCGGCCGCAATGACGCCGGAGGATTGGTGGGCCAGGCCATGACGGCGCTCCTTAAGCCCCCCCTGGGGCTGGCCGGCCTCTATATCCTGACGCTGACCGTGGCCCTGCTTGACCTTCTGGCCATCACCAAGCTATCCTTGAAAGACGTCTTTGAGAGCTTTCTTATCTGGATAAAAAGGGTGATGCCGGAAAAAATGTCCTCCGAAGAAACTTCAGATGAGGAAAAAGCTCCCGATTATTCGAGTCTCTATGCCTGGCAGCCGGAAGATGATTTTGAAGAACTGCCTCTCTACCCCGACTACAAGAACTTCATGAAGGAGGTTCCCTACCGGGGAGAAGAGAGGCCGCTTTCTCAGGAACAGGTGGAAGAGACGGTAATGACGCCGCCCGCCGTGGCCGAACAGCCGCCGGTGGAAGCAATGAGTCCGTCCCCCGTAGACAGCCCGCTTTCCGTGGAGAGCCCGCTCACGTCGCTCATCCCGGAAGACACAGAGCAACTCTCCTTCTTCCCGGTGGAATCCGCCCCACCTCCGAAGAAAGAGACGCGCAAGGGCAGCCGCCTGCCACACTATACAGCTCCCAATTTAAACATCTTCAATGTTTCCAGCGAGGAGGAAAAGAAAAAAAAGGCGCCCGAGGATTATTCAGAAGTGCTGGTGGACGCCCTTCACAGTTTCGGTGTCGAAGCCCGGGTCATCAACATCATGCGGGGCCCCACGGTCACCCGCTATGAGCTGCAATTGGCCCGCGGCACCAAGATCAGCAAGGTAAAAACACTCTCCGGGGATATCGCCATGGTACTGGCGGCCCTCTCCATCCGCATCGAAGCGCCCATCCCCGGCAAGTCCGCCATCGGCATCGAGGTGCCCAACCTCAGGATCGACCCCGTGCACATCAAAGGCATCCTTGAGAGCAAGGAATACAAAAGCGGCTCCAAACTCACGTTCGCCCTCGGCCGCGACATCACCGGGAGGCCCGTCGTCGGAGACCTGGCCAAGATGCCCCACCTGCTCATCGCCGGGGCCACCGGCTCCGGAAAGACAGTCTGTCTCAACACCATCCTCTCCAGCCTTCTCTTCCGGGCCACTCCGCTGGAGGTGCAGTTTCTGATAATTGACCCCAAGCGGGTGGAGCTCATCGCCTACGAGGGCATCCCGCACACGGTGGACGTTGGCGAAAAAATAGAGCTGGGCGGGCATGAGGTAAGGAAAGTCGTAACCGATCCCAAGAAGGCCACCCTGATCTTAAAGCTGATGACGGAGGAAATGGATCGCCGCTACGATGAGTTCGCCCAGCGGCGTTCGCGCAATATTGACGAGTTCAATCAGGAATGCCTTCGGTTAAAAGAGATGACTATGGCCCGCCTGGTAATCATCATTGACGAACTGGCCGACCTCATGATGCTGGCGGCCCGCGAGGTGGAAACCAGTATCTGCCGCCTGGCCCAACTCGGGCGGGCCTGCGGAATTCATCTAATCGTGGCCACCCAGCGCCCCTCGGTGGATGTCATCACCGGTCTCATCAAGGCCAATATCCCTTCCCGCATCGCCTTCGCCGTGGCCTCTCAGGTGGATGCCCGCACCGTCCTGGACCGTAGTGGCGCCGAAAAGCTTTTGGGAAAGGGAGACATGCTGTACCTTCCCATTGATGCGCCTGAAGCCCGCCGCCTCCAGGGCGCCTACATAGACAAGATGGAAATTCAGAGCCTGGTCTCCTCATGGGAAGGTCAGGAAGACCCCCCCAACCTGGTCTACGTGGTCCCGCCCCTCATCGAGCAGGGGGGAACCAAGGAGGCCGGGGGCGACGATGAACTCCTCCCCGAGGCAATAAAAATCATCCTGGCCAAGGGCAAGGCCTCGGCCTCGGACCTCCAGCGAATGCTCCTGGTCGGCTACCCCCGCGCCGGAAGGCTGATGGACATTCTTTACAAAAGAGGTGTCGTGGGTCCCCCCGACGGCTCCAAGCCCCGCAAGGTGCTGCTTTCCCCCGAGGAGCTGGAGCAACTCATCAACAGGATGGAGAAGGTGGTTAGATGAAGCGGTTGCTTTCGATATTTTTCTGTCTGGTTTTCCTCGGCGTTGCAGGGGGTTGCAGCCGCCCGCCGGCTCCGTCTCCTTCCGCCCCGCCTCCCGTGAAAGTCGGCATGGTTGTGGATACCGGCGGCCTGAACGATTATTCCTTCAACCAATCCGCGCATCAGGGTCTGGTGAGGGCCATGGAGAGCCTTGGATGCGAGATAAAAGCCATTGAATCCAGGACCGATGCGGACTACGGGAAGAACCTCCACCTGTTGGCCGCCTCAGGTTACGACCCGGTGATCGCCGTGGGCGTCCTTCTCTCCCAACCTCTTGCCTCGACGGCCCGGGCCTTTCCCAACGTCAGGTTCGTCTCCATCGATGGGGAGGATCCAGCCCTCCCCAACGTTTCGGTATACCGCTTCCGGGAGGAGGAGGGATCTTTTCTCGCCGGCGCTCTGGCGGCCATGGTGACCCACCGGAAAAAAGTCGGCTTCGTCGGAGGGCTTAAGATTCCCCTGATCGAAAAATTCGAGGCGGGTTTCAGGGCCGGCGTCCGGACCATCAATCCCTCCATCCAGGTCAAGACCGCCTATTCCCACTCCTTCAGCGATTCTGAAAAGGGGAAGGAGGCGGCTCTTAAGCTGTTCAAGGGCGGTGTCGATATCGTCTTTCATGCCGCCGGAGGCAGCGGCTCCGGCGTAATTGACGCGGCGCACGACATGGGGCCGGGATTCTACGCCATCGGGGTGGACAGTGACCAGGACAGCATGGCTCCGGGCCGCGTGCTGACCAGCATGATCAAGCGGGTGGATCAGGCGGTGTTCGACGCGGCTAAAAGAGCCAAGGACGCCACTTTGACCCCGGGGGTGGTGACGCTGGGCCTGGCGGAAGAAGCCGTGGCGCTAAGCCCCATGCGCTACACCAAGGACATAATCAACACCCTGAACAGCACCATCCTTCCCCGCATAAGCCGCCTTTCTTCCATGATCCGGGCCAAAAAGCTGATGGTGCCCGATTCTCTGCTGAAACTTAAAAACTATAAAGCGCCGAAAAAATTCTAGCTAGAATGGAGATGTTCCAACCATGATTCACAGACTGGCCGCCCTTATCGGTTTCGTCGTCATCGTCTTCATCGCTTTTATTCTCTGTAACAACAAGCGAAGGATAAATCCCAGAACTTTTTTCTGGGGGATCGCCCTCCAGTTCATCTTCGCTTTCATGGTTCTGAGGGGCGCGGACATAATGTCCTTCATGGGGGTCTTCCTGCCGGGACGGGGCCGCTATTACACGGTCTTTTTGCTCCTCCAGATCGTCGCGTTCTTCTTTATAGGACGCGCGTTTAAGGCAAAGGAGGCATCCACTGAAATGGGGATGCTCTGGTTTAAACGGGTGATGCTCTTTGAAGGCCTTATCATCATGCTGCGTTGGAACCTGCTGGAAAAATTCTTTGTAGGGGCCCGCGAGGTGGTTACCCGGATCATCTCCTTCAGCGTGGAGGGGGCCACCTTCGTCTTCGGCTCCCTGGCCACGGATAACAAGCCGGTCGGTTTTATTTTCGCCTTTGGCGTCCTCCCCACCATCATCTTCGTGGCCTCCATCTTTGCCATCATGTACTACTACGGTATCATGCAGGTCGTCGTTCGCTCCTTCGCCCGCCTCATGGTGAGGATCATGGGAACCAGCGGCGCCGAGTCCACCTCGGTTGCGGCCAGCATCTTCATGGGGCAGACGGAAGCCCCGCTGACCATACGTCCCTTTCTTTCCAAAATGACCATGTCGGAACTCATGACCGTAATGACCGCCGGGATGGCCCACGTCTCCGGGGGGATAATGGCCGCCTACGTCATGGTGGCCCATGTTGATATCATGCATCTTCTGACCGCCGTCATCATGACTGCTCCCGGGTCCATCTTCATGTCCAAGATGATGGTGCCCGAGGTGGGCAAGCCCGAGACCGGCGAGGACGTGGAGGTAGACGTGGAGGTTCATGACGTCAACGTGATTGACGCCGCCGCCCGCGGCGCCTCCGAGGGCGGCATCCTGGCCCTTAACGTGGTGGGGATGCTCATCGCCTTCATCGCCCTGGTGGCACTGGTGAACGGCTGCCTGGGTGGAGTCCACCAGATACTTGAAACGCTTCTTTCGAAATGCCAGGCGGCCAACGTCCTCTGGATTCAACCGGCCCTGCAGGGTCTGGTGAACTATTTTCCGTCCAGCCTCCAGCAGATTCTGGGGTGGATTTTCTCCCCCCTGGCCTTCGTCATGGGCGTGCCATGGAAGGACGCCGCCACCGTGGGCAACCTGATGGGCATCCGCATGGTCTTAAACGAGTTTGTGGCTTTCGCCCAGCTGGGTCCGCTCAGGGATTCGCTTGATCCGCGTTCCTTTGTCATCGCCACTTATGCTCTCTGCGGATTCGCCAATTTCAGTTCGGTGGCCATCCAGATTGGGGGTATCGGCGCCCTGGCCCCGGATCGTCGGCATGACCTGGCCAAGCTGGGGATAAAGGCCATGCTGGCCGGGACACTGGCCAACTTCCTGACGGCGACCATCGCCGGGATTCTTCTTTAGGAGTTATTTTGGAAAAAGCCATTCTTGTAGCCCTTGAACGCGGAAAGTCCTCTCTTGATACAGAGGAATTTCTCGATGAACTTCGCCTTCTGGCCGAGACCGCCGGAGCCGAGGTGCTTGACCGTCTTGTACAGAAGGGAAAACGGCCGGAAGCAGCCTCCCTGATCGGCGCCGGCAAGGTTGAGGAACTGGCGGAACTGTGCGCCCGGCACCAGGCGAACCTGGTCATATTTCTCAACGATCTGCGCCCGATGCAGGAGAGGAACCTGACGGAAAAACTCAACCTCAAGGTCATTGACCGGCAGGCGCTCATCCTGGACATTTTCGCCCAGCGGGCCCGCACGCGCGAAGGCAGGCTCCAGGTGGAACTGGCCCAGCTCAACTACCTGCTTCCCAGGCTGACCGGCTACGGGATTATTCTTTCGCGTCTCGGCGGCGGCATCGGGACCAGGGGGCCGGGAGAGACCAAGCTGGAGACGGACCGGCGCCACATCCGCCGGAAGATTTCAACTCTTAAGCGTGAATTGGAGCATGTCCGGAGCCATCGGGGGCTCCTCCGAAAATCCCGCCATAACAAGGGATTTTTTTCCGCCGCTCTCGTCGGTTACACCAACGCCGGGAAATCCACGCTCTTCAACGCCCTTACCCGCTCTTCCGTCTTCGTGGAGGACAAGCTCTTCGCCACGCTGGATCCCACCGTCAAAAAGGTCAATCTCCCGACGGGGGAACCCCTGCTCCTGGTTGACACCGTCGGCTTCATCAGGAACCTGCCTCACGATCTGGTGGCGGCCTTCCGGGCCACCCTGGAGGAAGTAGAGGAGGCCGATCTCCTGATCCACGTGATGGATGTTTCCCAAAGCCGGTGGGAGGAGCATGCGGAGGTCGTCCGCGGCGTTCTGGAGGAGATGGCGGTTGACAACAAGCCCATCCTTCATGTGATGAACAAGGTGGATCTTCTGCCGGATAGGGAAAAGATTGCTTCATTCCGGGAGCGCCTCCCAAACTCCATCCCCATTTCGGCCCTCCGGAAAGAAGGCTTTCCGGTACTGCTTCAGGAGCTCCACCGTGTGACCTCTCTCATCGAGGCGGGAGGAGGAGAATTTTCCTGGAACCAAAGCCCCTGAGAGGTCATCATGAAGCGGCGGTTACTTTAAACAAGAACAAAATGAAAGGCAGGTAACACATGTCAACTTTAAAAGAACGCATCGGGGAAATCATCGGGCATCCGCAACTCTCCGCCCTGGCTACCGTCACGGCGGAAGGCAAACCGTGGGTTCGATATGTCATGACCGTAGCGGATGAAAAAATGAACATTCGCTTCTCCTCCTTCGTAGGCGCCCGCAAGGTGGAACAGCTCAAGCGCAATCCTGAAGTCCATCTCACCTGCGGCATAACGAATCCCATGGAAATGAAGCCATACCTTCAGATCCAGGGCCGCGCGCGCTTCACGACCGATCGGGAAGAGCGGCATGGATTCTGGAATGAAATGCTGGCCAATATTTACGAAGGTCCCGACGATCCCAAGTACGGCATAATCATCGTGGAACCCTACCGCATCGAGTACAGTTCTCCCGGAAAATTTGAGCCCGAAGTCTGGACCCCGGACACCGATAAAGCCTGACGGCAAGTCTCTACCCGGTTCAGCACTCCTCTGGATACTTAACCTCTACCAGGCACAGGCCGTGAGCGGGGGCCGACGGCCCGCCTAATGCGGGGTTTTTAGACGCCAGGATGTCGAGCACGTCCCGTGGTTTAATCTTTCCGCGGCCGGCCTGCACCAGGGTTCCCACGATCATCCGCACCATCCCGCGGAGAAAATTGTTAGCCTCAATCTCGATGAGAATCATTTCCTCCTCGGAGAAGAGGCGGTGCCAGAATAGCCTGGGGCCTGGATTTTCCCGGGTGACTTTGAAATTTAGAATGGTGCAGTGAAGGTTTTCACGATCGGACTTTCCTGATTTAAAAGAGGAAAAATCATGCTCCCCCAGCAGGAGGTCTCCCGCTTCCTGCATTAGATCGGGATCCAGATGATCCCGGATCTGCCAGCCCCATTTAGTGGCCAGGGCCGAGTGAACTTCCCGGTTGATCAGAAAATATTGGTAAGTGCGGCTCAGGGCGGAAAAGCGCGAGTGGAAATCAAGAGGGACCTCGCACACCTCCCGGACGGCCAAAGACGGCCGGACGGCCGCGTTGAGAGCCCGCTTGAGAACAGGAAGAGCAATCGGGTGCTCTGTTTTGAAATTTGCGACCTGCCTGACCGCATGGACCCCGGCGTCGGTGCGCCCGGCTCCGATGAGTTTAACAGGCTCCTTAACCAGGACGGCGATCTTCTCCTCAAGGAGGGACTGGACGGTGAGCGTCCCCGCCCTCTGCTTCTGAAAGCCGAAGAAGCATTTCCCATCATATTCCAGGACGAGCTTTATATTCCGCATGAGCCCCCTTTTTCAGTGAAAGAAACCGCCGGGCGGGTGGAAGGTGGCGATTAAGACCAGGATCGCCCCGGCCCAGAGACAGGCCCAGAGATCCAGGGAGGAAACCCTGAGCGTTTTTAAACGGGTTCTTCCCTCTCCCCCCCGGTAGCAGCGGGCCTCCATGGCCACGGCCAGTTCCTCGGCATGGCGGAAGGCGTGAACAAACAGGGGGACGAGGATGGGAATGAGGCTCCTGGCCCGCCGGTAGAGGCTGCCTCTTTCAAACTCGGCTCCCCGCGCCATCTGCGCCTTCATGATCTTCTCCGTCTCTTCCAGCATGAGGGGAATGAATCGAAGCGCTATGGTGGTCATCATGGCCAGTTCATGGGCCGGAAGTCCCACTCTGCGGAAGGGCGAGAGGAGGGACTCCAGGGCGTCGGTCATCTGGATGGGGGAGGTGGTCAGGGTCAGAAGTGAAGTGGATAAAATAAGGAGGATCAGCCGGAGGGACATGGCCGCGCCCAGGTGCAGGCCTTCGGCCGTTAGAGTGAACTTCCAGAATGATACCAGGGGCCTTCCTCCCGCAAAAACAGCGTTGAAGAAGAAAGTTATGGCGATGAGAATCAGGATCGGCTTTAAACCGCGGATGAAAAATTTAAGTTTCAGTTTCGCCAGAACGGCCGCCAGGAGGATAAAGACCATGAGGAGTCCATAAGGCAGAAGACGATCCGTCGCGAAAATCTGGACCATAATCAGAAAGAGAAGGGCTATTTTTACCCTGGGATCCAGGCGGTGCACGAGGGAGTCACCGGGGATGAACTGGCCCAGCGTGATATTTTTCATCAGCTCCATTTTGAAAGAATCTCCACCCTGGCCTCTTCCAGCGTAATCACGTCAGCGCGCACCGGCATATCCCGCCTGATAAGAAGGTGCATGAGGCGGGTATACTCCGGGATTCCAAGGTGGTGCTCCTCGAGGAATTCTTTCTCAAGAAAAATCTCTCTCGGAGGCCCGAACTTTAAAATTTTTCCGGAGTCCAGGATATAGACTTGGTCCACCAGGGAGGCGATCTCCTCCATGCCGTGGGAGACGATGACGACCGTCATCTGCATATCCCGGGAAAAAGAGTGGATTCGCCGGAGCATCCGTTCCCGGCCCAGACCGTCGAGACCCGCGGTCGGCTCATCCATCACCAGGATTTCCGGCCTCATGGCCAGGACCCCGGCCAGGGCCACCCGCCGCATCTCACCCCCGCTCAGGGTGAAAGGGGAACGATCCTTAAGAGAGGCAAAGTGGAGATCCATGCTTTCGAGGGCCTCCTGGACGCGGAGGGGAATTTCATCCCTGGACAGACCCATGTTCCGAAGGCCGAAGGCGACCTCTTCGAAGACCGTCTCCTCGAAGACCTGGTGCTCCGGGTACTGAAAGACCATGCCGACCTTCCGCCGGATTTCCCTTAAGTCCAGGCCCGGCGCGGCCAGATCCGCCCCATCGACAAAAACCTTCCCCTGCGAGGGCGTGAGCAAGGCGTTTAAATGCAGGGCGAGCGTCGTCTTGCCGCTCCCGGTCGGCCCGACGATCCCCGCGATGGAACCACGGGGTATCGAAAGGTTCACACCCAGAAGTGCCTGGCGCTCCCAGGGGGTCCCCGCCAGGTAGGTATACCCCAGTTCCTCGGTACGGATAACAGTGCTTTTCATATCCGCAAACCTTCTTTGTAGATGAAGCTCATTCCTCCAATGGTTGATGGCTCCTTAATAAACTTGTATTCTCACGGGATCACTATCCGATTGGTGAGTTTCGGGAATAGCGATTGCCCTGAACGAGTGGGTCCCTCTCTCCAGTTTCCAGCTCAAAGTAAAGGGGACATCAGCTTCTTTGACTTTTACCCCATCCACCCACCAGCCCACTTTTGAGATTCCCGCCGGAACGACGGCCTTTATCTGAAGATTTTGATATTCACGCCTGAGGTCGGGATCGATTTTAAAAATTTCTCCTTCCAAAGGAAAAGAAATGGCTATCTTTGTTGAGGATTTTTGACTTGGTCTTTTGGTAAAGGCGGGCATTTCAATGCCTTGATCTTTCATCCAGGAGTAATACTGGGGCGGATAGGCTGTATATATCTTCTGGGCGGTGCAGGAGATCGGGGTATACGGCATTGCCGGCAAACCGGTTCGGCGGTCTATTGTGACCGACCGGTGCATGGAACAAAAAGTTCCGGGCACTCTGCCCCGGATGAATATTTCCTCTATTTGCTGCCGGCAATAAGGGCCGGGAAGTTCGCCTGAGACGGGGCAGATTTTATAAAGCACCAATCCTGCCGGTCTCCGGAGTTCCTGGGGAAGGCTTCTTTCATGCAGGAAGAGCATTAGGTCCCTGAAAAGGGGACCGGCGCCCGTGATGCCCGAGACGTTATTCATGGCTCTTCCTTCGAAATTGCCGACCCATACCCCAACGGTATATTTTGAAGTGTACCCCACCGTCCAGTTGTCTCGAAATCCTTTTGAAGTTCCGGTTTTTGCCGCGCAGGGGAAGGGAAGATGCAGGGGGCTGAAAGCCCCGAATGCCGGAACCCGGGCCGTATTATCGGCGAGAATATCGGTGACCAGGTAGGCGACCTTAGGAGAAAAAACGCCGTGAGGAACGCGTGGCTCCCGGGGTTCGACACTCGAACCTTTTGAATCCTTCAAAGAAAAAAATATTTTTTCGGGGGAATAGAACCCTCCGTTGGCCAGACAGCGATAGGCATTCACCAGTTCAAGTAGGCGGACTTCTCCATTTCCCAGCGTAAGACCCAGGCCGTAGTGAGCTGCGTCTTCCCGGAGACTTTCAACTCCTAAAAGATGCAGTCGCTCCAGGAGGGAAGCCGGCCCGAGTTCCCGGAGAATCCGGACGGCGGAAACGTTGTAGGAACAGGCCAGGGCGGTTCTCAGCCTCACCGGCCCATGATACTTTTCGTCGTAATTCAAAGGGGTGAAGTCTCCATTACCCGCAGGGACATGAGTTTCTATATCGGCAACAAGATCGGCGGGAGTCTTCTTTTTCTCGAACGCCAGAGCATAAGTAAATGGTTTCAGGGCGGAACCGGGCTGGCGAAGAGCCAGGGTTCCATTGACCTGTCCCTGCCTGTTCTTTGAGAAATAATCGTAAGAGCCGGCCATCGCCAGAACTTCTCCGGTGGCGTTGTCCATGATGAGAACCGCACCGTTAGAGACTCCGCAGTCCTTCAGGCGATCGATATGATACTTTAAAAGCCGCTCGGTCTCTTCCTGGATGAGGAGGTTCAAAGTGGTTTTTATTTCACTCAAACCCCTATAATTTTGTTTATGGAGTTCCTGCAAAATATAGTCGCAGAGATGAGGCGCCTGAAAGCATATTTCAGGTGATTGGAGCCGGATCTTTTCACCGATTGCCCGCCGCAATTCCGCTGCACTGATTTCCCCGCTTTCCCGCATTTTTTTTAGGAGACCGAGCTGGCGCTTCCTGGCTTCCTTAAATCGGGAAAAGGGATCATACAAAAGGGGGGAACGCGGGATGACCGCCAGCAGCGTGGATTCCGCCAGGGAAAGGTGGGCTGATGATTTTCCGAAATAAAGGCGCGAGGCGGCTTCGATTCCATAAGTCTGATTCCCGAAACTCACCCGATTCAAATAGAGCTCCAGGATGTCATTTTTTGAAAGCCAGGCTTCCAGCCTGAGAGCCAAAAGCATCTCGACCACTTTATTGAAAATGTTTCTGGCTTTCAAGCCGTAAATATTTCGCGCCAGTTGCTGGGTGATTGTGGAGCCTCCCGAGACAATGCGGTGTTCCCGCAGATTGTCCCGGGAAGCGCGAATAAGCGCCAGAACGTCAACTCCCGGATGGCGGTAAAATCTTTTATCCTCGGCCGTCAGAAGCGCCGATATAAAGAAGGGTGAAACCTCGTCGAGAGGAGCCCGGAAGCAGGTTCCTTCCTTTTGAGAAAGCACTTCTCTTAAAAGGACTCCTTGTCGATCCAGGAGTCGCAGAGATACCATGTTTTGAGGATGCAGCTCCTTTTTTTCGAAAAAAGGAAAAAACACAAACAGCAGCGCAAGCCCTGCGGGAATGAGCATGAGAAAAAGGACTGTCTTCAGCCTGTGCCTGCGGGTCTTCACTCTCTTATTTCCACGGAGCCGTCCGGCGTGCGGCCAAAGACTTCCGGTGTGTACATTTCCTCGGCCTGGCAGGCTGGGAAATAATACTTGCCCGGGTGCATGGCCTTGATGCAATAGGTAAACACATGTTCGCCTGAATAAAGTCCATCGGCAAAGAGCAGAATCCGATCGTCGTAGATTTCCCAGTGGTCGAACGTGGTGCCCCACCAGTAATCGGGACTTGTGCTCTGTGAACGCAGAAGTTTTCTGGCCGTGTCCTGGCTTTCCGTGGAAAAGGATGTATCGACGATTTCAAAGCCGGCCGGAATAGGATCGTCCACGACGACGAAATGTCTCTCCTGCGGCGTCAAAATACTGAGAATTACTTTATAAAGAGCCCCGGCCCGGTAGGTTTTCAGTTCATTTGTTTTTCCTTCGAGCGGCTCGATGCGCTTAAGGACCAGGATGCCCTCATCCCGCGGAAGGACTTTGAGGGGGGCATATTTCATGCGTACCTCGTAATAAAGCCTCCCGCGGCCCTTCTTGCTGATGTCCAGGCTGACTTTCTTTTCGCTGTTGTCCACCGGCAGAGTCCTTGAGCGGACTTCCAGCTCTCTGCCCTGGAAATTTTCCTGCATGATTTTTTTATTTTTGAAAAGCAGCACGGCGCTGAAGTCGGGTTCTTCTTTTTCATACACTTTGTAATAAGTGGAGAGGGCGTCGAACAGGTAAGCGTTTTCTTGAGTGGTTCTCCATCGTTCAGCTTTACTTCCCTCCACCAGCCACCTTGCGATGCGGGGCGCCAGAGGGAAAGCCCCCCGTGTCTCAAGGAGGGACTGAAGGATTAAAGCAGTCGTGCGGACATTGCTGTGCATCAGCCAGGGCAGATCCTCTTCTTCTTCGAAGTGGGCGCTGGTGGGAGCCACCTTCGCTTTGTTCAGTATCGCCTTTGAAATGGCGCCTTCGATTTCTTTCTCTTTCTGAATATGCGCCGTTTTCAGGAGGAGGGTCTTTCCGAAAAGGGAGATCTGGCCCAGCCTCTCGTAAAGCAGGTTGAGGTAAGACGGTTCAGAGTTTTCCCACAGGGCCAGGGCATAGAGAATCAGGCATTTGGTGGTCAATTGCTCGTTATAGCTGTAAGGGTAGTTCCATTTCACGTCATGCTCGCGCAGCACATTCTTGAGGTAGTGCTTCCCTTTCCGAATCAGGGCGGGGTCCGGCTGATAACCGTTCCTTTTCGCCATAGCCAGGACGTACATTGTATAGGCGCTCAGATAGGGGCTTTCAGGCAGATCGGACTCCGAATGGCCCCAGTAGCAGAATCCACCGTTTGAAGTCTGGAAAAGGGGCACCTGTTGGAGTACATCGTTGACTCTCTGCCGCAGCTCTCGGCCCCGAACGGAGGGAATATCGAAGGTATTTACCAGGTCTTCGGCCAGAATAAGGGGGATAATTTTAGAGAGCCTTTGCTCGAGGCATTCATAGGGATAGGCAATCAGGGCTTCCACCCCGGATTTTAAACCCACCAGGGCACTGGAGGAAAGGGCGATGTTCAAAGTCCCGGTTCCGGGGATCATGCTGCCGGGCAGCACCAGCTCCTGGCGGGCGTCCCCGGATGTCTCCTCAAAAAGAGCAACGGCCTCAAAGAGGCGCGGGGCTTTGATGGGCAAGGGAAGCATTAAACCGTCCTTTGCCCCACCCAGGACGGCCCCGAATGAAAGGAGCGCCTGGCCGGTTTTATTGGCGTGGAATGAAAAGAGCACTTCCTTTTCCTCTCCGGCGGGAATCTCGATTTCCTTTTCCGTCTCGCCTGAGACGGCGATACCCTGCGCTTTCACCGCAACTTTGACTTTTCCGGCCTTCCCCGTGTCATTGAAAACCAGCACGCCGCCTTTGAATGTATCTTCGATCAGGGCAAAGCGCGGGAGAGAAGGTTTTAAAAGCAGAGGCTTTTTGACTATAATCTTGTTCTCCCCGGCTCCGAAGCAGGAATCCTTAGTCTGAGCGGTGGCCATCAGGCGGAAAGTGGTGAGATTCTCGGGTAGAACAAATGAAAGACTCGCCCTCCCTTCGTTGTCCGTGAGAATTTCAGGATTCCAGTAAGCCGTAGCCTTGAAATTCTTTCTAAAAGCGAAATCGGAGGCTAATATCCCGCCGCCCCCGCCTCTGGGCACCCCTTTCTGCCCATAATTTCTCTCTCCGATGACATGCAGGCGGCTCTCGGCGGTGGCCACCGAGAGGAACCTGTCGTAGTAAAAAGCATCGAAATAATCCGGGGTTTGATAGCTGATGAGATTGAGGACGCCGAGGTCCACGGCCGCAAAACAGACTTCGGCGCGAACCCCCCGTTTATTGGCATCCGTGACCTGAATCCCGGCCTTGACTTTCTCTCCGGGGCGGTAGGTCTTTTTATCACTTGTGATATTCACGAGAAGTTTCTTTTCTCCCGTTTCAACCGGGAGATTGAGGTAGCCGATCTTGAACGCCGGTTTTCCCAGGTCTGCTCCCTGGGGGGAGTAATGCCCATGGCCCGTGCGCCCTTTCAGGAGGATCACGGATACGAAAATATTGGGCAGATGGGCGCTCTTGATGGGGATTTCGATAGTAGGAGCACTGCCGGTAAGATTCACCACGTGCTTTTCCATGATGTATTCCCGCTCCAGGGTGACCAGAGCCCGGGCTTTTTCATAAGGGGATTTGACGAGTATGCGGGCGACGTCTCCGGGCGCATACTTCTTCTTGTCCGAGACCAGCTCGATGCGGTCATCATCCCGTCTGAACCAAGAGACATAGCCGGAGCCCGAGGCGTAGAAATCGGTGGAAGTCAGTATCTTGTTTCCCCGGCGGTCTGCCCCCTCCGCCTGTATGATGTACAGGCCCGGCGATTTTGGGCTGAAATCTATTTTTGCGGGGGTTTTCAACCGGTTCGAGAAAACTTCCTGGTCTTTTTTCTCGCAGATCCATTCGTACCGGCCCTCGAACCCCGCCTTTCTCACAGAGTTCCATTCTCTTCTAAAAATTTTAAGAGAGATTTTCTCGCCGGGGCTGGGCTTTCCCAAGGTATCCACGCTGATGACATCCAGGGACAAATTTTTCTTTTCCTCGAGGAAAGTCGTGGAAGGCTTAAGGCCGATGTAAAAATCACCCGGGTGCCGCAGGGCTTCGGTCCGCCCGGAAATGCTCTGGCGGTTGGCGGCCGTGACGGTTCCCTCGAGGACCAGGCCCATGCATCTGGGACTTTTTGAAGGGGTTATGATTGCCTGCACGGCAATGTGCCCCTGGGAATCAAGAGTGCCTTCTCCAGAGGCCAGCAGGTGGTCTTCATCCTCATAGGGAGAAGATTCTTCGTCCCAAAAGTAACTTGGTCCGAACGCGAAACCTTCCCAATCCGGCGGATTGAAATATCCCGGACTTAACCTCAGGCTCCAGGTAATCTTGTCGCCGTTCATCGGGGCTCCGAAGAGGTACCAGCCTTTGAGGACTCCGGAGAATTTATCGCCTACGATATAGCCTTTTTGGTTGGAAGTGGCGGTAACTTCGAAAGTGGCGGGCTGGAAGGCTTCCACCCGGAAAGAGTCGTAAAAAGCATACTTATTGTCCGGCCGGCCGGCTTTCACGGAATAATACCCGGAGGGCGCGTCGTTCTTAAGAGAAAATTTCAAATGAAAAGAGCCGTAGGAGGAGAGAGACACCCGTTTCTTAAGAACTTCCTCGTCGCGGGAATTTGATATGATTACCGAGACGGCTTTTGCGGAAGGGATCTCCCATCGGCCCCACTTCTTCTCCCTCAGGGTGCCCTTGAGGCAAACCTCTTCACCGGCCCGGTAGAGGCCTCTCTCGCTGAAAAGAAAGCCGCAGAATTCCCTGGCTTCCTGCCGGTAGCTGTATGGGATGCCGAAGGAATATGGCTCAATTCCCCAACCCCAGTCTGAGGTGATGAGGGAGAGGTCGTCGCCGGATGAGGCAAAGACCCACTGGCGGGGCGCGCGTTCCCTCCAGTATTCAAGTGCTTTTTGACTGGGATTTAGTTTGGCCCATCCAGGAGATTCCACTAAACCCTGGGCGTCAGTGCGCCCGTTCCAGAGCACCCGGTTGTCGTCATCCCGGATTTCCACCCGGGCATCTGGAACGGGCTGGGCGTCCTGGAGGCGGGTAACCATTAAAAGATTGTTCTCGGGAGAGAACTTGCCCGTTATCCCCAGGCCGGTCACCTGTAAAAGTGCTTCTTGGGAATAATTCGAATAGAATGATTGCCCAAAGTCATAAAGCTTCACCCAGACGATTCCATGCCGATTCGCGGGAAGGATTTCGCGTAAATCGAGGGGGAGAACCCTCTCCTGATTGCGCGGGATGTTCAAAAGCCAGATAGTGTCAATACTGAACGGGACTGCGAGCATCTTCCCATAAACCCGCTCATACTGAGAATTCCCTATTTTTTGTGGCAGGAAGAGGGGGATGATTTTTTCCCGGGGGATGAGAGCCAGTTTCTTTTGAACCTTTTTTATGTTCATGAAGTCAACGGGGTGTTTTAGATCACCATCGGCTTCCACAATGCCTTCACCCTGGCTCATTGAAAAATACGGGTGGAAAGAGATCGTACGGAGGACGATTTTAATTTCTTTTCCCAGTCTGTTGCCAAAAATATCCTGGAGTTTTGGAGAAATAGTCAGTCGGTATCTTTTTTCCGCCTCAAAAGGAAAGAATAGAGAAAGCCTGTCATTATGATCCTCATAAAAGTCAAAAGAGGATGGCATTTTGATTTTTGGTTCAATTGTCAAATTTTTCAAAAGCTCGGAATATTTAACAGGGTTGCTGAATGCAAAAGGAAACGCATCGTCCGGGGAATGAGCACCTTCTTTGAGAGATCCGGTATAGCGGAATTCATTGTAGGTGGAAAATGAAGGCGCACGATCGTTTTCCAGACCCAACTCTCCTTCGCGGGCCGGCAGTCCGTGCAGGAGATTCACTTGATAGGTATATCCCTTTCTTAACTTCTGCCTGGGCACAAGCACCAGAGTCTTTTCAGGCTCCCACCCGCTCATATCTTTGGTGGCTTCTTCTTTTTTCAACCCTCTGAGGAAGAAAGCCACTTCTTCTTTGCCGGTTTTGCCGCTGCCAATCCAGCGGATAAAATTGTAGGCTCTCTCACTGGACATTGCCTGATTGAACCGCAGGTAAACATTATGGTCCAATACCACCCATTTCAGTTCGTCTGCAGGAATTGACTCCACCAGGTCCGGGCGAAGAGTCTCGAAAGTCCAGAGAAAATCCCGGTCGAGATATTCTCCGGTCAGGGCTTTGGTGCCCGCCGGAATATTTACCCTGAAAACGCCGGCCTGAGGCAGGGGTTTGTCCGGCGTAAAGACCAGGGTCGTCGTTCCCCGCCAGCGGTACTTGCCGGACACATGAGGCTCGATGGAAAAAATGCCGGTCTTTTCTTCCTCCGAAAGAGCTTCCAGCGGCACCATGGGATGATTGAAAGAAACTCCTATTTCCCGGCTTTCCCCTTTTGCTTCGACCGTTCCCGTCGGGAAATTCAGGAGCACTTCCAGGGTGCCGGCTTTTTTCCCGGGTTGTTCCACCGGCAGCTTTTTCTCTTCAAAGAGACGCTGTGAACAGGAAAGGTTCAGTAACAGTAGAAGGAAGGCGGATAAAAGCAGAAATCTGGGTTTCCAAGATGCAAAATTGTTGCCCATGGGACACCCTCCTTCTCAGTATTTAGTTTTTGGGCTTTTCCTTACCTTATTTTGTTGTCTTTGTGTTTCCGGGCTTGAGTGCCCGCCCGATCAACTCCGGAGAATACCCGGAGAGGCGCAGTTCCTGGGCCGTGAAAGACTCGTCGCTCTTCCAGGCCACGTCCTTTATGGCTCCGCTCTCGTCCATGACCAGCTCGAAACGCGGCATGAGGAGGGCGGAAAACGGCGGAATATCGAGCTTCTTGAAACGCGCTTTGGCCTCGTCCCGCCAGGTGGTGTTGATTTTTATCGCATACTTGTTGACCAGCTCCCTGGCCTGATCGTAATCGCCGTTGGACTTGATCTCCATGAGCCGGGAAAGGAGTTCCCCGACTTCTATTCGCATCCTGGCAGGGTCAGTCACCTTCATGTAGGTCTTACCATTTACCTCAACAACCTGGAAAGCTCCGGCCTTCTCCCTGAGATACGTATCTATTAGCTGCAGCGCCCGCATGTGGTCGTCCTGGATTTCATCGCCGTCTATCCGCCTGAGCATCGTCAGTGCCCCGGTGGCGTAACTCTTAAGGGCCGCCTCCCCGATCTTTTTGACTTCTTCTCTGGTGAAGAGGCCCTTCTCCGCCAGGGCCGGATCGGAGGCGAAGTAGAGGGCGACCAGCTCGGCCCGGGCCTCTTCGAGAGTGCGGGCGAATTCCTTGAGGTGCCCGTCCGGATCGTCCACGTAGATCTTCCCGGAGGCATGACCGATGACCTCATGGATGGCCGTGTGGACCTCCTCGGCCCGGTCGCCGTATTTGAGCATGAGTTCCCGGTCCTCAGGCAGGTAAAATTCTTTCTTGGCCTTCTCTCCGCTCACCTTCTTGTAGTACTTGAGGACATTGGAAAGAGAGACGCTCTTGGAGCCGTAGGTCTGCCGCAGTTTTTCATCGTTTGGCAGGTTGACCCCGATGGGCGGCATGGTGCCGCTGTCGCCGGATCCCAGGGCCACGTTCACGGCGTTGGCTGAAGGCACGGAGCCGAAGTTGCTGCGGCAGTACTTTTTGTCCCAGGGCATCCGCCCCTCGAAGTACTGCACTTTTTCGCCCAGGAGGTTCATCAGCCGGGTCCCCTCCTGATCCACATAGTAAACCAGGCCCTCGAAGGTGGCTTTTACGCCCCGGGGGTCCTTGTAGGATTCGATGAAACCCAGGATCATATCCACGTTTGAGCGGGTCTTGACCCACTGAATGTTGTAGTCTTCGAAATCCTTCGCCTCGCCTGTCTTGAAAAACTTGATCAGGAGTTCGAGAGTCTTCTTCTGGTTTTCATCGGTTGCGGGGACGAATTCCACCGCCTTTTCAAGTTTGGCTGCCATTCTTTCCAGTTCGCGGGAATAGCGGCCCCCGACGCGGTAGACATCCTCTTTAATTACATCCCCATTCTTGACGACACGGGAATTCAACTGGTATTTTTCCTTGAAATTCTCCAGGTCTTTCATGGTCACCCCGGGAGCATAGTAGTTGTGGGCACTCTCGGCCACGATGTCCTTCTTCGAGTCCTTGCAGACGCTTAGGGGCTCGTAGTTCGCGTCGAAGATGACGCGACCGAGATCTCCGAGGAGATCCTTGAGGGATTCCTCGCTCGGCACGCCGAAATCGGCCCTCTGCCTCATTGCAGAGAGGGCGGCCGCCTCAAGCTCCGCTGGTGTGAATTCGGGGACAAATTTCGCCTTGGTCCTCCCGTTGTACTGGCCGCCGTTGATCCAGAAGAGCTTGGTGTAGAGGGCGATTTTATTAAGGACGGCTGGTTCGGTCCCCTCCGGGTGTGTAAGGATTTCCTCCAGGATGCGGCGGATCATCAGGGCGTCCCGGTGGTTCTGGTCATACCAGATGTCGCGGCCGGAAAGCGCCGCCTCGGAAAGATAGTAAACTTGCATCTTGTCCGGCAGAGAAAGCGTATCGAAGCCGTCCGGCAGAAGGCGCACCACGGCAAAATCCTGCCCGCAGGCCGTGACCCGCTCCGCTATAAAGTCCGAATCGGCCTTGCCTCCCTTATCCTGCGCGGGGGGAGCCGAAAAAGCGACGCCCCCGCACCATAAAAAAGTGAAGGCCGCCGCGACGAACAACTGCACCATATGTTTATTCATATCCATATCAAACCTCCTTTGTTTCCCTCAAAGTTCATTTTCCCGCGCAATATTCCTTCTGAACCTCATGCGTGTTCGGTTAAGCGTGTATATTTCGGGGCTGTCGGGGGTGTTCCCCACGAACCCTCGCCCCGCCATCGGCGGGGGGGGGCCCCGCGGCTCCCCCCCCCGCGGGGGCCCCGCCCCCCCACCCCCCTCCTTTGGGGACAC
>Ga0074199_1001220_pt1 | contig 24982 bp, 22 predicted proteins | sample EPASupsiteSAE347_FD_64528 | JGI IMG/M metagenome (GOLD analysis project Ga0074199, IMG submission 64528) | Bioremediated contaminated groundwater from EPA Superfund site, New Mexico - Sample SAE3-47 | ecosystem: Environmental > Aquatic > Deep subsurface > Groundwater > Contaminated ... | reverse complement strand
CCCGGTCTCCGGAAAGCGGCGGCACCGCCGAACGCAGGAGCAGGTAGGCTTCGCGCGTCGTCGGCGAAAGAAGCTCGATGGCCGGGATTCCTCCCATCTGTGCGGCGCGCAGGTCGAGCGCCTGGCAGGCGGCCGTCAGTTCCATGGCCAGCACGGACTGGACGTTGCCGATTATGGAAGCCGCTTTTCGCGCGGCGATCGTTCCCATGGAAACGTGGTCTTCCTGGTTCGCGCTCGAAGGGATCGAGTCGACGCTGGCGGGGTGGGCGAGGACTTTATTCTCCGAAACCAGCGATGCGGCCGAATACTGTACGATCATGAAGCCGGAATTGAGGCCTCCCGAGGAGGTCAGGAAGGCCGGCAATCCGTTGGAGAGGGCGGGGTTCACCAGCCTTTCCAGGCGGCGTTCGGAAATGTTCGCGAGTTCGGCGCAGGCTATGGCGAGGAAATCCATGGCGAGCGCCACGGGTTGGCCGTGGAAATTGCCGCCGGAGATGATATCGCCCAATTCGGACGTGCCATCGGCCGGCGAGGGGAAAATGAGCGGGTTGTCGGTAACCGCGTTCAGTTCGTGTTCGACGGTGCTGCGCACATAGCCGATCGCGTCGGCGCTGGCGCCATGCACCTGGGGTATGCAGCGCAGAACGTAGGGATCCTGCACGCGCAGTTCGCCCTGTCCGGTGACGAGGGCGGAATCTTCGAGCAGGCGGCGCATCCGGGCCGCACAGGCGATCTGGCCGGGCTGGCGCCTCAAGTCGTGCAGGCGCGGATCGAAAGCGTCCCTGATACCCCGCAGCGCCTGCAGGCTCAAAGCCGCTACGAGGTCGGCGGTTTTGAGCAGGTTCAGGGCGTCGATAGTGGCGAGCGAGCCCACGGCCGTCATTGCCTGGGTGCCATTGATGAGGGCGAGGCCTTCCTTGGCTTCCAGGACGACGGGTGTGATGCCGGCCGCGTTCATCGCATCGGCGCCGGACATCCGCTCGCCGCGCAGGTATGCTTCGCCCAGACCGATCATGGGTAAGACCATGTGCGCGAGGGGTGCGAGGTCGCCCGAAGCGCCGAGCGAGCCTTTTTCGGGCACTACGGGCACAAGATCCGCCTCGAGCATGGCGAGCAGGGTGCGTACGGTGGAAGGCCGGATGCCCGAATTTCCCACGGCGAGGGCGTTGGCCCGCAGGAGCATCATGGAGCGCACCACTTCGCGAGGGAGAGGAGCCCCCTGTCCGCAGGCGTGGCTCATGATCAGGTTTTTCTGGAGAAGGACGTTCTCGCTGCCCGTTATGGCCACGTCGCAGAATTTGCCGAACCCTGTCGTGATACCGTACCGGACGAGTTTTTCCCTGACGCAGCGGTCCACCACCGAGCGCGATGCGTCCATTCTGCGCACGGCATCGGGGTCGAGTACGGCCGACCTGCGGGATCTTGCCACTTGCGCAAGGCTTTCAAGGTCGAGAGAGCATCCGTCCAGAACAAGTTTTTCCATGGCGAGCAAGTATAGCACGGCTTTCTGGTTCGCGGGCGCATGACCGCGTTTCGGTCCTTGACTTTCCGCTTTGTTTTTAGGCCCGATTTTTCAGGCCCGAACAGGGGGGCCGGACTTCGGCTGGACAAGGTTTCATCGGTTCGCTACAGTGCCGCCATGAAGAAACAGCCCTCCTCCGGAGCGCAGACCGCCGGCCTTGCCGTAGCTTTCCTCTGGGGACTCACCTTTCTTTCGATCAAGGTCGCGGTACGCGAACTTCCGCCCATGACGCTCGCCCTGGCGCGATTCATTATCGCTTCCGCCCTTCTCCCTCTGATCGCCCTTGTCCTCAAGCAGAGCCTTGCGGTCCGCGTGCGCGACCTGCCCTTGCTGGCCGCCGGCGGCTTCGTGGGCATTACGCTGTATTTCCTTTGCGAGAACAACGGCATCATGCTGCTTTCCGCCTCCGAAGCGTCGATCATCGTAGGCACCATTCCCGTCGTCACCCTGATAGCGGAAGTTGTCGTCTATCGGACCAGGCCCGGAAAGAGGGTCTGGGCGGGCGTGATCCTGTCATTCCTCGGGGTTTCGATAATGGTTCTGCGTTCGGAAGGCGCCACTACCTCGCCGCTGGGGTATGTGTACATGATAGGCGCCGCGCTCTCCTGGACGCTGTATTCCTTTTTGACCAAGCCTCTGTCGGGCAGATATCCTCTTCTTGCGCTGACTTTCTGGCAGATTTTTTTCGGCATGATTTTCTGCATACCGTTCGCCGTCGCCGAAAGGCCAGTCCTTGCGATGCCCTCCATGCCCGTCGTCCTGAATGTCCTTTATCTGGGAGTTTTCGGGTCGGCCATCGGCTATTGGCTCTATGTCGTGATGCTCGAAAGATTGGGCGCGGGCAGGGCGAGCGTTTTCATCAACCTGATTCCCGTTGTATCGGTCATCGCGGCCTTCATCGTGCTGGGCGAAAGGCTCGGCGCACTGCAGCTGGTCGGCGGAATCGCCGCGGTGGGGGGCGTCTATCTCGCGACGCTTTCGCCGCGCAGCGTACCCAAGTAAGCCATAGCTGGTTGGTACAGCCAGCTTGCCCAAAAGGCTCCAATTCGATATAATTTTAAGGCTTTTCCAAAAGTTGGAAGACTTTTGGAAAAGCTACCAGAACTTGCGGCATTTGCGCACGGTTTCGTAGAAACCGGAGCAAATGCGAGTCAATTTCAAAAGTAACCGATTTTTGAAATTGGCTCTTTCGGTTGGTTTTTCCCGTCCACCCGATCGTGGCGATCGGGGAAAAACAACCGGGTTCCCGTCGGGAACCCATCCCGCGACAGGAGGGCAATAATGCCGGATTCCGACTGTAGTCATAGTCGTTCGGAACCCCCGTCTACGTATTTACGAATGCCCCGGCGCGGGACGACCGCGCGCGCCTGATCGATCAGACGCGTTCGATTCCGAAACCCGCCTCCGGGGCCTTGCCGCGGCCGCGTGCCTGCGCAGGCACGAATTTTCCGTTCGCATGAATATGCGCCTGCGCATCCCGCCGCCGCTCGACCGGAGGAATATATGATCACCTATCGCAGCACCGAGGGCGGCCGCATCATTGCGACCAAGGCTCCGGGAAAGAACTGCTGGATCGACATCCGCAATCCCGACAGGGATGAGCTCGACATGCTCGAGCGCGACTACAAAGTAAATCCGGAACATCTCGTCGATATCCTCGATGTGGATGAACAATCGCGAAGCGAAAAGGAAGACAACTACACTCTCATAATCTGCCGTCTTCCCGTATTCAATGCCGGACAGGAAGTGCCGTATTTTACCGTACCCTGCGGCATCCTTTTCTATCCCGACCGGATTGTGACGATCTGCGGCACTGAAAATGAAGTGCTCGACGAAATGGCGGGCGGGCGCGTGAAGAATCTCGATACGATCAACCGCTCCGCCTTCGTGCTCCATCTTTTCGGTCGTGCCGCCATCGTATATCTGCGTTACTTGAAGGATATCAACCGGCGCACCACCGCGATCGAGCGCGAACTCGAAGGTTCCATCAAGAACCACGAACTCAGCCAGCTTCTGTACATGTCGAAGTCCCTTGTCTACTTCACGACGAGTATCAAGTCGAACGAAATCCTCATCGAGAAATTCCCCACCTCCCGCTTTCTCAAACTGGGCGAGGAGGAGGCCGAATTGCTCGAGGACGTCATGACGGACAACAAGCAGGCCATCGAAATGTCGGGCATCTATTCCGACATTCTCTCGGGAATGATGGACGCCTTTGCCTCGGTCATTTCGAACAATCTGAATATCGTGATGAAGCGGCTCAACGTGATAACGATCGTCCTGATGATCCCGACTTTCGTCGTGTCGATCTTCGGAATGAACGTGCCGCTGCCTCTCGTCGACAACCTGAACGCCCTTCCGATCATTCTGGGGATAGGTGGGGGAACGAGCCTCCTGGGTGCCTTCCTCTTGCGCGACAAGCCCAAACGCCGCAACAGGCCCCAATGGCGGCGCATCAAGGCGCCCAAGAAGCAGGCGGGTGTCGCCACTCTCGCGGTGCATGGCACTGTCATGGCGCGCAAGCCGTAACTTCACTTCGGCGGGGCCCAACAGAAAGGCCGGCGGAAATTTTTCCGCCGGCCTTTCTGTTGGGTTCTATTCAAGTGGCGGTTCAGCGGGAGGTCGACTCCAGTGCCGCCCAGGCGGCTTCCGCGTCTTTCGCATGCAGGAGTTTTTCGCGCACGATATCGTCGCCCAGTACCGTGCCGAGGCTGGCCAGAGCCTGCATGTGCGGAGCTTCGTCGTTGGCCGGGCTCGCGATCAGCGCTACGATATGGGCAGGTGTTCCGTCGATCGTCTGGAAATCGATTCCCTTCCGGATGATTCCGAGGGCGATGGCAGGTGCCGCAATGCCCGTGCTGCGTGCGTGCGGGAGGGCGATGCCGTGCTGCATGCCTGTGCTCATGCGCGCTTCGCGTTCGAGTATGTCGTGCAGCACTGCGGCTTTGTCGGTCAATTTTCCCGCGGAGGCCAGGAGTTCGACGAGCTGGCCGATGACGGCTTCCTTGGTTTCTCCGGACAGGTCGACTGCAATGCAGTTTTTGTCCAGAAGTTTGCGGAATGCGCCGTTCTTGCGTCCGCCTGAAATGGTGAGATCCTGTCTGAGCCGTTCGGGGTCGTAGCTTTCCTTCAGACTGTCGAAGCTGGCGTCGAGTTTCACGAGAGTCTCGTGGAGCGACGCTTTCACGAAATTCATGTCTTCGGGCGAGGTTTCGAGCACGAGGGCGCGCTCTTCCTGGATGAGGGAAATCGCGACATCGTCCTTGCGGATATGGGAGATATCGTCCTGGATACTCATGAGCTGGACCAGGAAACCTTCGCGCTCGAGGTCGCGCAGGAGGGTTCCGGACACGAGTTCGGAAATTTCCCGGGAGGGAAATTCAAAGCGCACGCTTTCGGTATCGGTACCTTTGACGGGCTTCCGCGTGCCCGCCCCACCGTGCCCCAGCGCCGCGCTCAAAGCCGGCGGAGCGACAATACTGGTCGCCATGATCATGAGGATGGCGACTCCGAAGGCGGATGCGTCGAGGATTCCGGAGGACAATCCGATGCCGGCAATGATGAGCGCCACTTCGCCGCGCGGCACCATGCCGACGCCGATACGCGTCGATCCGGTGAAGTTGAAGCCGAGGAAGAGTGAAGGCACTCCACAGCCGATTATCTTGGCGACGATTGCGAGCAGCGTGTATGCAAGGCCGAATCCGAGCACTTTCGGGTCCAGGATCAGCCGGATATCCACGAGCATGCCCATCACGGCGAAGAATATCGGCACCAGAAAGTCGTACAGGGGCCTGGTTTTGTCCTGGATCGAGTAGGCCAGATCGGTCTTGGAAAGCGACAGGCCTATGATATAGGCGCCGATGATCATCGCCAGGCCCTGCATTTCGAAGAATCCGGCGAGCAGGAGGGCGAGTCCCAGCGCGAGTACGCTGAAGGAAGCCGGGCCTCCCGCCTTTTTGAGCGCGGCGGCGATCTGTTTGCCGAATATGAGACCGAGCGCCGTGAAGCCGAGCCAGATTCCGAAGGCTTTCAGGGCGATGCGGACGATGCCCCATGTCGAAAGCCCGCCCGAAGCGTGGCCCGTCATGACGGCGGTGACACCCATGACCACGGCAAGGCAGACAATGCCCAGCACATCGTCGAATACGGCGGCGGCCAGTATCGTGACACCTTCCGGCGAGTCCATTTTTTTGCGATCCGACAGGATTCGCGCCGTGATGCCGACGGAAGTCGCCGTACACATGATGCCGAGGAACATGGGCGCGGGAGAGAAGAAAGGCTGGCCGAAGGCAAAGGAACCCAGTCCCGCGCCGAGGCCGAAGGAGGCCACGACGCCGCCAATGCCGATTATGCTTCCCGCGAACGAATAGCGGAGGAAAAGCTTGAGGTCGGTTTCAAGCCCCGACGAAAAGAGCAGAACAATGGAGGCGACAGTCGCGAATCCGTAAAGAACCGGACTGACGGGGAAATTGCCGGCGATGGGAAATAGTCCTTGCGGCAGGTTCGGCAGGGAAATGGCGCCGAGGGCGTAGGGACCTATGATCATGCCGGCCAGGAGTTCGCCGACTACAGAAGGCATTTTGAGGCGTCGGGCGGCGCTTCCGCCCAGTTTTACGGCGAAGATGATGATCGCCAGCTGAAGGACCAGCATTGTCATCATTGAAGTCATATCACTGCCCTGAGATTCCTGCGCGAAGGCGCCGAAGACTGCGGCGAAAGCAAACAACACCGCCAAACCCTTCCTGGATGCTCTCATATAGTACCTCTTCGCATATAGTGTAGTACTTTGCGTTTCCTTACTCAAGTAGCCTTTTTTCGACAGGCGGGCGCAAGACTTTTCAGGACCTGAAGGGCAAGACAGGTACATGTGGTGCTTGCGCGCCTGACAGCGCGCCCTCTATGCTTGATGGAAGAATGCTTACGGCACTTTTTCAGGATGATGAAATACTCGTTGTGGACAAGCCTTCGGGCCTGCCCTCCCAACCGGGCGAAGGCGTCGGAGTTTCTCTCGTGTCGGCGGTCGAGCGTGATTTCGGATTCCGGCCTTTTTTGGTGCATCGCCTGGATCGCGAGACCGCCGGCTGTATCATTGTCGCAAAATCTTCGCGAGCCGCTTCGCGCTGGTCGGAATTGATCGCCGGCAGGGAAATACGGAAAATCTACAGGGCGGTCTGTTCAGGCATTCCGGTCGAACCCGAAGGCGTCATCCGGGATGCCCTAAATTCGGGCGGCAGAAGCCTGTCGGCTTCCACATCGTACCGTACGCTCGCACGCTTCGGAGCCGATGAGGCGAATCGCGGAGAAGTTTTTTCCTATCTCGAACTGGAACTCGGCACAGGCAGGACGCATCAGATCCGTCGCCATTTGGCCTTGCACGGGCACCCGATCCTGGGCGACGACCGCCACGGCGATTTCACGCTGAACCGCAGTCTGAAAAAAATGGCCGGTCTCAAGCGCCTTCTTTTGTGGGCACATGAACTCGACTTGCCGGGGGGGGTGTCGCTTCGGGCTTCGGTCCCTCCCCATTTCATCGCATTTTTCGCTCATTTTCCCGATTCACCTGACCCGGAGGTTTTCTGATGCCCGTCCAGCCCTATCTGATCCGTCACGGCGCTTCCTGGGTGACTCCGGATGGCCGCGTGATCCATTTGCAGGGATTCCATGATGCCTGGCTCAAAGCCCATTCCGGCATAACTTCCGGCGCCAAAAACACGGCCGAATTCGTCCGTAATTCAGGCTGGGCTTCGGCGGTGCTCCACGAAGAAGGCTACCTGGAAATCATCGTGCGCGAGTATGAAAGCGGGGCGGCACGCGATTTTCTCTGGAACATGCTCAAGGCGAATGAAGGCGAACTCAGGAAAATCGTCGTGATGCCGCTGGGCGGGGAGGGGTATATTCTGCTTTCGCCGGCCGATCTTGCGGACCGCGAAATCTTCGAAAAAGCGCTCAAGCCGGCCCTTTAATTACCGGGCAAATAATTTCCTGGCAAGTACTTAACAGGTAATTAGTCATGAAGGGCTGAAGGCGGGAGCAATTTCTTGAGCATCCCGGTGAGGGTCTGCGCATTGCTCACCGCCCGCCCGTCGGCGTAGTTGTTGAAAGCGACGAGGACCAAAGAAGTTTTTCTGGCGAGCGCCGCGATCATCTGAGCCCGGGCGGAGAGTTCCGTGTCCGAATAGTCGTAGTCGTAGCGACTCGTCGCGTCGCCTTTCCACCATTGTTCGGCGTTGCGTCCGTGCAGGCGATAATACGCCAGGGGTGCCGTGATGTGCTGCGATTCGGGCGGCAGTCCGGGCAGATCCGGCCTGTCGACGGTGACAAGCGCTATCCGTCGCCGCTCGAACCCTTCGAAAACGCGCGGCAGATACCATCCGTCGTTGCGGAATTCGACGGCAAGAGGGAATTCTTCGAGCGAAGCGCAGAGTTCGGACAGGTAGCGGCGGTTTTCCGCCGTGTAGGAAAACTGGAAGGGCATCTGGATGAGGATTGCAGCGAGTCTGCCCGTGCGTTGCAGGGCGCGTATGGAGCCGGAAAATTCGGCCGCCCGGTCGCGCCAGTCTTCGCCCACTTCGTGGGTAAGACTACGGTGCGCTTTGAGCGAAAAAAGAAAGTCCGAGCCGGTGCATTCCGCCATGGCGACGAGGTTCCGCTCCTGCGGCATGGCATACCAGGTGAAATCGAGTTCGACAAAGGGAAATACGAGGGAGTAATAGCGCAGGTATTCGTACTTCGGCAATTTCATGGGATAGAAGCATCCCCGCCATTCTTCGTAGGAATAGCCGCAAGTGCCGGTAAGCACCCTCGTTTCGGCCATTCTGGCCTCCTTCCCGGTCCAGTGGATCCGGGACGAAATGCACTCGACTGCGCTTGTTGCCGAAATCCCGCCGGCACGCTATCTTTTCCTTCTGTCCGGACTGTGCGAAAGCTTGCCCGGGCGCATTCCTTTTTCATACAGGGGAGGCGGCGATGGTCGTCACGGTTCTGGCGCGAGTTTTAGGCGCCGCGGTTTCCCTCTACATGCTGCTCTGCACGATCAGGGTCTTCATGACCTGGGTGCCGAATCTCACCGCAGGCAAGTTTGGCGCCCTGCTCGCGAGGATTGTCGATCCATATTTCGCGCTTTTTTCGCGTTTCCGTTTCCTCCGCGCCGGCCAGGTCGATTTTTCGCCGGTCATTGCGTTGATCGCGCTTTCGGTGCTCGGCAATATCTTCACTACGCTCGCCTATGCGGGAACCATAACCGTAGGCTATGTGCTCTCGATCATCCTGAGCGCACTCTGGTCGGTCGTCGGCTTCGTGCTCACGTTCCTGACGATCTGCGCCGTGCTACGCATCATTGTGTACGCGCTCCATTTCAACAGTCTGCATCCTCTCCTTCGAGTGGTCGATTCGATATTGAACCCCGCCCTCCATGCAGTCAACCGCGTCATTTACAGGAACAGGGCGGTGAACTACCTGCAAGGGCTCATCACCGGTTTCATCATTCTGCTCATTCTGAGGGTCGGCTGCGGCGCCTTGATCGGACTGGTCAATTCCCTGCTCCGATCCCTGCCCTTCTGAAAAAGGAGTCCGTCAATGCTTGATTCCAGGACGCGAAGTCTGCTGACAGGCCTCGCTTCGACCGAGGCGGTAACCATGCATCTGGGCAAAGCGGGTGCCGGCGATGCCCTCGCCGCACAGCTCGACACGCTGCTCAATCGCCATGAACTGGTGAGGCTTCGCTTTACCGATTTCAAGGATGAGCGCCGAACGATCGCGGAAGAACTCGCCGGGCGGACCCGAAGTGAAGTCGTACGCGTGATCGGCAATACGGCTCTTTTCTTCCGCCGCAACCCCGATCCCGCCCTTCGCCGGATCGAATTGCCGGGCGACTGAAGTTTCTCAGCCCCTCATCCGTTGTTTTCGGCGTCGGGTATCGCGGTAGCGAGCAGCGGGTAGGCCGCCGCGAGGAAGCGAAGTCCCCGATACGCCAGTGCCGGGTCCATGAGCGCATCGGCCAGCACCAGCTCGGCGGCGGAATCCATGCCGACATCCATAACATAGGCGGCCATCGCGCGCCCGTCCGGTTTGTCCGTCGCAAACAATTCCGTCAGGGCCTTTTCCCATGCCCTGTGCCGCTCGGAGCCCGCCATTGCATCGGCCGCCGCGGCGCGCAGGAATGCGATGCCCTGCGATTCGACTTCGATGAATGAGGAATATAAAGGGTAGAAGCTTCCCATGAATCCGAGGATCGAAGCCATCGAGATGACCAGTTCGTCGGATACGAAGGCGGGCGGATCGTCGTAGCGCAGGCATGAAGCCAGGGCCGGCAACGACCCCCGGGAACCCAGCAGTTCCAGCGCCGCCGCCGCCGATATCCGTACCCGGGGATTGGACGCCCGCATGAGCACCGCTTCGATGAGCGGTACCGAATCGCGGTCGTGCATTTTCGCGAGCGCCATCATCGCCGTCCCTTGCAGCATATAATCTTCGGCGTCGACCGCCTTCCGCAGGATGGGCAGCGCATCCAGGACACTGTGCCCGCCCAGGACCCGCGCCGCGACATAGGCGGTAGTGAAAACATGGCGCTCGACCTCGTGGATCAGGGGTCGTTCGAGGCGTTTGTCCAGAACGGGCATGTGTTCGAGCGCGAGCAGTGCTTCCATCCTCACTTCGAAACGGGGCGACCTCAGGTAGGCGCCCAGTTCGCTCTGCGACAGTGTGGATGCGGATTCTCCTATTTCGTGTATGAGACGCGCTTCCTCGCCCGGGTCTTCGCTGCGGTCCAGTTTTGCGAGCAGATCGAAAGCGCGCAAATCCCTCGGCGAGAACATCACGCCCAGCGACTGGGCTACCGAGGCCGAGCCCAGTTTTTTCAGACTGCGCATCCTGATGATCGCATACACCAGAGCGAGACTGAGGATGGCGTAGAACAGTCGATATGTTCCGCTCTGTCCGACATTGAAGCGGGACAGCAGGTCCAGCGCGACGCCACCGAGTCCCGAGCCCATCGCACCGCCGAAACCGTAGGCGCAATAGTAGATTACACCCATGTTCAGGGTCTTTTCCTTCGGAACGATCGAAAAAAAGTAGGTCTGCCCCGAACTTTCCTCGCCGGCGAAACCGAAAGACGCCAGGAAATGCACGAAGGAGAGGAAAAGCGCGATCGATGCGGGCGAATGGAGGATTTTTCCTCCGCCGGGGATGAAAGCCATCGGCGCAATGCTGAACAGTGCCACGCAGGTATTGATCACGAACAGAGGCTTGGATCCGAGCCTGTCGACCACGAGCCGCATGATGAGCCCCATGGCCACCGAGCCGAGGCTTCCGAGAAGCGCGTAAATCATGATCGCATCGTCGCCCTGCAGGAACACGTCCTTGGCGTAGACCGGCAGGAAGGAGCGTCCCATGCCCCCCACAAAAGCCAAAATCACGAACACTTCGATGAAACGCTTGAAGGACGGTTCCTTGAACGCTTCTTTGACGGAAGCCATGAGGGGGCCGGCCTCGTCGCTCTTGTATCCTGCGGGCTCGGGTGTCTGAAGGAGGAAGATACAGCCCGCATAGCCCACCGCGATTCCGAAACCTATCGCGCCCGCATAGATCCAGGGACTGGCGTTCTCGCCCAGTACCACCGAAAGTGCGAGTCCGGCGATCATCGCCGATATCGAGTTGATAATGGAAATGTTGACCATGTAGGCGCCGCGGTCGGCTCTGGCCTTGTCGCCTCCGCCCGAGGCAAGGTAGTCGAGCACGGGGTTGTTGCCGATCATGGCGATGCCCCGGAATAGGGAAAATCCCGCTACGCCGGCGAGGACGAGGCCGACCGCGGCGCCGGGATGGCCGGCCGCCGAAAGCAGGGGCGCGAAGAGGACGGGCAGCATGGCCGAATATCGTCCTACCCAGGCCCAACCAAAGACCCAAATTATGGGCTTTTTTTTCAGGAATCTTTTACCGAGCGGCAGGAAGAAAAAAGTCGCGTAGCCCAGGGCATTGAGTACGCCGATCATCGCTTTCGAGGCGCCCAGGCGCATCGCATACAGGGTGATGAAAGAGCCCGAAAGAAACACGAACGAAAATGAATTGAGGATATTGAATATATTGAATCCGCGTCTCGCCTTGCTCAGCTTTGCGGGGGATAGGAGTGTCGCCATCGGTCCGATTATACGCTAACGGCGGAGGCAAAACCATCAGGTCCTCTTGACGAAATCGACCATGATTATTATTTTAGCCACTAAACTATAAATCTGCTAAAGATTTTAGTCGCTAAAGGAGTTAGCCGCGATGCTGGACAATCTTGACCCACGGGCTCGTGATCTTCTTGTTGCATCCCGTCGTTTCAGTCGGCTTCAGATGCCGCGGATAGACGCAGGCGACGGGACGGTTCTGAAACCCAACGAGGTTTTTCTCATGATGAGCCTGAGGCATTCCCACAAAATCGGCGCACAGGGCCTCGGCACGGGAGAGACTCCGGATCTTTCGGCCGGGATCAAGCCGTCCGAGCTGGCTGTCCGGTTGGGAGTCACTGCGGGGAGCATTACGCAGATGCTGACTCCGCTCGAGAGTCGCGAGCTCATACACCGTGACCGGGATATTGCGGACCGCCGGGTAGTCCGGGTTCGTCTTACCGAAAAGGGAGTTCGGGCGATGGATAGCGCTCTGCAATCCATGGGGATCGCGTTTTCGGGCCTTGCGGAAGCGCTCGGCGACGCAGAAAGCGCGCATTTCGTCCGGCTTCTCGAAAAGGCGAATGAATATCTGGGTACGAAATGGAATTTCGGGCACGGGCATCATTGTCCTGCCCCGGCCGGCGCACGCGAACCCGATGTGCCCACACGAGGAGTCCGTGGATGAAAAGGCTTTTGGGGTATCTCAAACCCTTCGCGGCGCCGATAACGGGCGTCCTTGTACTGGTGTTCATTCAGGTGATGGCCGATCTGTACTTGCCGACTCTCATGTCCGACATCATCGATACGGGCGTGATGAACGGCGATACGGGATACATTCTGCGCACGGGCGCTCTGATGCTGCTCATAGCCGCGGGAAGTCTGGGCTGCGCCGTGCTGTCTTCCTGGCTTTCGACCAGGGTAGCCACGGGTTTCGGTCGGGACTTGAGGCACGCGGTCTTCGCGAAAGTCGAGAGTTTCACGCTCACCGAGTTCGATCGGTTCGGGGCGGCGACGCTGATTACGCGGACGACCAATGACGTGAGTCAGATCCAGAACATGGTGATGATGGTGCTGCGGATGATGGTAACCGCTCCGATTATGGCGATCGGCGGTGTCGCGATGGCCTATTCCGAAGACAGGCCGCTCACGCTGACGTTGGCCGTCGCCGTGCCGGCATTGTTGCTTCTGATCACTATCCTCGCCCGCAAGACGATGCCGCTTTTCAAGTCGATGCAATCCAAAGTCGACAGGCTCAATCTGGTCCTGCGCGAGGGGCTCACCGGCATGCGGGTCATCCGCGCATTCAACAGAACGAAGCATGAAGAAGGGCGCTTCGACGCCGCGAACACCGATATTACGGACAATTACATCAAGGTCAATCGGGTCATGGCGTTCCTCATGCCGACGGTCATGATGGTCATGAATCTGACTTCCATCGCCATTCTCTGGTTCGGGATCGGTCGGATCGATTCGGGCGACATGCAGCTCGGATCTTTGATGGCATTTACGCAATATGCGATGCAGATCATGTTTTCGATGCTGATGATGTCGATGCTGTTCATCATGGTGCCGCGCGCTCTTGCCGCGGCGGACCGTATCGCCGACGTGCTCGAGGTGGAACCTTCGATCGTCGATCCTGAAAATCCCGTGTCCACCGAAGGTCTGCGCGGGGATGTGGAGTTCAGAAATGTCACGTTCAGCCATCATGGCGCGGAAAAACCGGCGCTCGAAAACGTGTCTTTCCATGCGCGTCACGGCGAGACGACCGCATTCATCGGTTCGACGGGTTCCGGCAAGTCTACGTTGATGAAGCTGGTCCCCCGTTTCTATGATGTCGATTCCGGCGCGATTCTCGTGGACGGTGTCGATGTACGCTCCCTGCGCCGGGAAGACCTGCGATCGCGGATCGGATATGTTCCGCAGAAGGCTTCGCTTTTCGCGGATTCCGTCGCGGGCAATATCCGCTTCGGCGCGGAAGAGGCGACGGACGAGGAAGTGCGCGAAGCGGCCGATGTGGCCCAGGCGACTGAATTCGTCGAGGCCATGGACGGCGGCTTCGAACATGGGATCGCCCAGGGCGGAACCAACGTTTCAGGCGGCCAGAAACAGCGCCTTTCGATCGCCCGCGCCCTCGCCAGAAAACCGGAAATCTACATTTTCGACGATTCTTTCTCTGCATTGGACTTCAGGACCGATGCGCGCCTCCGTGCGGCGCTCAAGTCCAGGGTAGAGGGGGCGACCGTGCTTCTTGTCGCCCAGCGTGTGGGCACAGTCATGAATGCCGACCGTATCGTCGTGCTCGAAGAGGGGAAGGTAGCGGGTATCGGCACGCACGCCGAGCTTCTGAAATCCTGTCCCGTCTATCGCGAGATTGCCGCTTCCCAGCTCTCCGAGGAGGAAATAGAATGAGTGCGCCCAACGACTTCAAGCGCGGCGATAAAGCCGCCATGGGTGACAAAGGCCCAATGGCCGGCAGGGGACCGATGGGTGGCAGAGGCCCAATGGGCGGCGGCCATGGCCCGATGGGCGCTCCCGTCCAGAAAGCGAAAAATTTCAAGGCGAGCCTTTCGAGGCTGATCACGCTGCTCAGACCGTATCGCGGGGCGCTGGCGGCGGTATTCATTCTGACCATCGCCGGTACGATCTTTTCCATCGCCAGCCCCAAGCTGATGGGGCAAGCCCTGGACAAGGTCAAGGATTCATTCATGGCGCGGACGGTGCTCGGCAGGATGAGCGGCGCGCAGGACACGGCGCTGAAAGCGATCGCCGGTATGCCGGGGGCTTCCGCTACGACCGATCGTTTCCTCGGTCTGCCGCTGCTCTCTTCCGTCGACGATCCCAAGCAGAAAGCGGCCATCGTTCGCGAAATGGCGGACATTTTCGCGGCGCTTCCTCCCGAAACGACCGCCGGTATGAAACTTACACCCGAGCAACTCGATGACGCGATTCGCGCCATCGAGGTCACGGGCGGCAAGATAGACTACTCGGGCATAGGTTTCGTGCTGTTGTCGATGCTCGGGCTGTATCTGATATCGGCGCTCTGCAGTTTCGCCACCCAATGGATCATGTCCACCGTTTCGCAACGCACTGTGTACCGTCTGCGCCGCGATGTGGACGAAAAACTCGGACGTCTGCCGCTGAAATATTTCGATACGCGCAGCCACGGCGAAATCCTGTCGCGGATGACCAACGATGTCGACACGATTTCGAACACTTTGCAGCAGAGCCTCACCCAGGCGCTGAGCTCCATTGTCCAGATCGTGGGATTCATCGTGATGATGCTTTCCATCAGCGGTTCTCTTACGCTCATCGTGCTGGCCACTCTCCCGCTCTACATTGCGGTAACGGTCGGCATCGCGAAGCGGTCGCAGAAATACTTCAAGTCGCAACAGGAAGAACTGGGCGCCCTTTCCGGACATGTCGAGGAAATGTATTCGGGTCATGAAGTGGTTTCGGCCTACGGACGCGAAAGGAAATCGGTGGCCGAGTTCGATGAAGTGAACGCCCGGCTCGCCGAATCGGGCAGGAAGGCGCAATTCGTGTCCGGAATCATGTATCCGGCGATGTCCTTTATTTCCAACGTCGGGTATGTCCTCATCTGCGTGGCGGGAGGTGTCTGGATCACCAAAGGCAGGCTCACGATCGGCGATATCAGCGCTTTCATCCAGTATTCGCGCAGTTTCAGCCAACCCATCATCCAGACGGCCAATATCGCCAACATCATCCAGTCGACGGTAGCCTGCGCCGAACGTGTATTCGAACTTCTGGACGAAACCGAGGAGCTTCCCGACCAGGTCGGCTCCACAGCCGCCGCGGTGCAGGGGCATATCGAAGGGCACACCGAAGCCGGCGAAGGGTCGGTATCGATCACAAACATGAGTTTCAGGTACAAGCTCGAGGAACCTCTCATCGAGAATCTCGATCTGGATGTCGAGCCGGGACACACCATCGCGATCGTCGGGCCGACGGGCGCGGGCAAAACTACGCTCGTCAATCTTCTGATGCGGTTTTACGAGATCGATTCAGGCTCGATTCTGGTGGACGGTCGGGATCTGCGGACCATGCCGAGGGCGGAACTGCGTTCGAAATTCGGAATGGTGCTTCAGGATACCTGGCTGTTCAACGGAACGATACGCGACAACATTGCATACGGAAAGCCCGGGGCGAGCGAAGATGACATCGTGCGCGCGGCCGTGGCTGCGCATGCGGACCACTTCATCCGCACCCTCCCGCAGGGTTACGACACGATTCTCAACGAAGAAGCGGGTAATATCTCGCAAGGGCAGAAGCAGCTGCTCACCATCGCGCGGGCTATCCTCGCCGATCCCGAGATCCTCATCCTGGATGAAGCGACATCGAGTGTGGATACCCGTACCGAGGTGATTATCCGCAAAGCCATGGAAAACCTGATGCGGGACAGGACGAGTTTCGTCATCGCCCACAGGCTTTCGACAGTGCGCGATGCTGAACTCATTCTGGTTATGGACAAGGGGTCGATCGTCGAGCGCGGTACCCATACGGAGCTGCTCGCAAAGTGCGGTTTCTACGCGGAATTGTACAAAGCCCAGTTTGCAGGCGGCATTGAGACCGAAACCGTCTGCGCATGAATGGTGGATTCGGCCGAAATCGGCCGAATCCGTCGGCCGATTTCGGCCGGAGAGATCAGCCTTCCGTGACCTCTCCGACCGGTCGCCTGATCGCCGTTTTGGTTTTCCAGCGCCCGGATGCGTAATAGATCGAAGTGAAGATCAGACCGATCGTCCACCCTGCGGGAATGGACCACCAGATACCGTCCGTCCCCATGCCCAGGGGGCCCGAAAAAAGAAGGGCGCAGGGAATCCGGACCGCCCACAGGGCGAGCAGCGTAGAAATCATGGGAATGAACACGTCCCCGGCGCCGCGCATCACGCCATTGTTGATGAACATTGTCCCGAACGCTATATAGAACGATCCCACGATGACAAGGTATCGGGAGCCGATGGCGATGACTTCCGCGTCGGAAGTGAAAATGCGCATCAACTGTTCGCCGAAAAAGACCGAGACGAGTGTCATGGCGATCGAGATCGCGGCGCTTAGGCCGATAGCGGAGAGGTGGCCCCTCTTTACCCTTTCGGTCTTGCCCGCCCCCATATTCTGTCCCGTAAAAGACATCAACGCTGAACTCAGATTCATGGCGGGCATGGAAGCCAGGGAGTCGATGCGCGATGCCGCGGCGTATGCGGCCATGGTTGCCGCTCCACGGCTGTTGACTATTCCGGAAAGGGTCATCATGCCGAGCGACACCAGAATCTGCTGGACACCGGAAGGCAAGCCGATGCGCAGCATCTGCCGGAACATGTCGGCGTTCCATTTAAGGCCTTTTGTGTCGAATCTCGCCTCGGGCACACGCTTGTCCAACACGATAAGGGCGCCAATAAAGGAGATGGCCTGCGCGATCACCGTAGCCCAGGCGGCGCCCGCAACGCCCCAATGGAAAACGACGACAAAAACCAGATCCAGCACGACGTTGACGACAGTGGAGATGATCAGCAGGTACAAGGGCGTTTTCGAGTCTCCGAGACCGCGCAGGATAGCCGAGACGCCGTTGTATCCGAAGGTGGGAAGCATGCCCGCGAAAATGATCCTGAGATAGGTCACCGCTTCGCCCATTATTTCCGGCGGCACTTTCATCAATGAGAGGATCGGTTTTGCCGACAGTATTCCGAAAAAAGTCATGACGATTCCGGCGACAAAAAGAAAAATGTAGGTCGTATCCACGACTGCCTTGATCTTCTCTTTGTCTTTGGCGCCGAAAAACTGGGCGATGAGGACGGTCGATCCCATGAAAATGCCCATGATGAGCGAGATCATGAAAAAATTGACGGGGAAAGCGGTGCCCACTGCGGCCAGGGCGTTGGTGCCGACAAAACGGCCGACCACAAAACTGTCCACCATGTTGTAGAATTGCTGAAACACGTTGCCGAGGAGCATCGGCAGGGCGAAACTTATGAGCTGCGTGGTTTCGTTGCCTTTGGTGAGGTCTTTCATTTTTCTTTACAGGCCCAAGCCCTTGGCTTCGTCCCAGAGCGCATCCATTTCCGTCATGCGTTCGGACGTCATCGGGAGCCCTTTGCCTGCCATGCCCTTTTCGACATGGCGGAATCGGCGCGAAAATTTTTCGACCGCTCCGTGCATGGCGAGCCCCGGATCGACGCCCATATGGCGCGAGAGGTTCACTACCGTGAACAGAAGGTCGCCGATCTCGTTTTCCAGATCTTCCAGGGAAGCCGCCTCTGCCGAGGCCTTGGCAGAGGCGGCTTCCGCCGCATTCCTGACTTCCGCGATTTCTTCTTCGAATTTCTCCCAGACCTGATTCCGGTGCGACCAGTCGAATCCGGCCTTGGCGGCTTTTTTCTGCAGCTTGTATGCGCGTTCCAGAGGCGGCAGGGCTCGCGAGACTTCGTCCAGTACCGAATCTTTCCTGCGGCGACCTTCGACGGTTTCCTTGATTTCGTTCCATTGCGCGACGACGCCTTCCGCGGTATCGACGTCCGACTGGGCGAAGACATGTGGATGGCGCCGCACCAGCTTTTCGCAGACTCCGTCCAGCGCCGAAGCCACCGAAAATGAGTCTTCCTGTTCGCTCATGTAGGAGACCATGGTGGCGAGCATGAAGAGATCGCCGGATTCCTCGCGTACATGATCGCTTGAGTCTTCGTCGATGGCTTCCACCAGCTCGTATGCTTCTTCGAGTATATTTCCCCGTATCGACTGGACGGTCTGTTCGCGGTCCCAGGGGCAGCCGTCGGAAGCGCGCAGCCGTGCGACTAAAGCATAAAGCCGTGCGAACGCTTCGCCTGCGCCTGCGGCCGCCGGAAGAATGCGGGCCGCTTCCATTCCGGCGAGTGTTCCATCGAGAGGAAGGAGCTGGTTCATGTCAATCGACTATATCGAATTTTTCCAGTTTGGCCATCAGGGCGGTCCGGTCGGGCACTCCAAATTTCTTGTAGACACGCGCCATAGTATTGCGGACGGTCGAATCTTTTACCTTGGCGTCGGCCGCGACTTGCTTGGAGTTCGCGCCTTTCAGCAATCCCTTCAGGTACAAAGCTTCGGTGTGACTCAACCCCGCTCCCGAGAGTGACAGGGCCGGTTTGGGTTCGCGCATGTACACAATGATTTTTTCGCTGTACATGATAAACAGGAAAATCAGGAAAACGGTTGTAAACAAAAGGGGCATGATCGAATCGAACACCAGCGCATCCGACCGCCCTATCAGTGGAATGGCTTCGCACAGATACAGATAGAGAAGAAGGATCGCCGCCTTGAGCGTTCTTTTCGTCGCGAAAAAACCCATTCTGAACAACAGCAGTACGCCGGCGATAAAAGGTCCGAGTCCGTACATGGTTGAGCTGCTTTGACTGAACGGGATGGAAGCCGAAATAAGCAGCATTATCGGTTGTATCCATTTGAGGACCGGAACAAACGCCGACAGCAGGAACAAAACGCACAACAGGATAAGACTGAGAATCGTAGTGTGGGAGAGAACATCCAGAACCGAAAATCCTCTCATCAGCATGAGTTCCGCTGTATCGACAATGATCGCCACCACGAATAGCGCAGTGAAAAGGAGTCCGATCCGTCTGTAAATTTTCTCACTGGAAAATGACGGTAGTTTCATACTTCCCACCATAATTTCGAGGCTTCGGACGAACCCAACAGCCCGTCCATCTCAGGCGATACTTCCAGGCCTGCCTGGACCGCGAGCCCGGCAAGCAGCGATTCAGGATTCCATGCAAGAGAGGCTACCGGATTGTATTTCCCGGACTGAATATCTCTTTTGGCGTCGTGAAGATATCCCGACACAAGGACTATTCCCAGCAGAGCCAGACCTTTATCGATTATACGCCTGTCTCCGCCCTGGAAATCGGCTATCGTCGCCAGCCTTGCCAGCGGATTCGCATCGTCCTGCGGTTTGTGGCTGAACGCCTTCCTGGTCGCATTACGCGAAGCCAGAACAAGTGTCGCAAGATGCGAAAGGGCTGTACGTTCCGGATTTTCGCAGGAAGCCAGGTAAGGAATGGCGGCGATCAGCCGGGCGACCTTTGAGTCTGAAAAACGTTCATATTCCAGTGTATCGAAGCGAAACGCAGCGCCGATGGCCGTGAAAAGCTGTATCCAGGTTGTTTCTGCAAATAGAAATTCAGCGTCCGCAGGTTTCGGGGGAAACTGCATCGATTCCTCCCTATGGACCACGTGCCTACGAATGTAGTCATTCATATGTCCTGTAAGTGGGGCATCTCTTAAGGACGTCGTTAATTATTATTGTCAAAATAGACAACTGTCTACCGAAAAAGAGAAAAAAAACGCTTGTGCGTTAGCGATTTATGAAACAGTATGCAATCGAGTTCCAGAAAAGGGTCCCGTACACCCCGATTTGGAATCGTGTAAAAAAAAGTGCGATGAAGCATAATGCAAGTAAAAATGAATGAAAAAGGGCAACCCGAGGGTTGCCCTTTTTCATTTACGGCCAAGCGCGCCGCTTCAGGCCATTCAGATTTTGACCGGCGCCCACGTTGCGGATGAAGCCGATGCAAAAAGTGCATCCAAAACGGCCATGTTGGCGATCGAATCGGACATGGGCGTCGGTGGAACTTGGCTGCCGGAAAGGGCGGCGTACGAAAAAGCTTCAACCATCGACCGGTACTGGTCCGAGGGACCACAGTCGACGATACGTTCGCCAACCCCGCTTTTCACTTCGATCTGAAGTGGCGTGTCCGGATATGCGTTGAAAGGCAATCGGATCAGAATGCTTCCCTTGTCGCCGAGGACGACCACCTGCTGGAACGACGCGGACTGGGTGCCGACCGTAAAAGTGGCACAGGAGCCGCCGAAATCCAGGATACCGCTCGAAAGTCTGTCCGTTCCGAAATCCGGATCATATTCGGAACTGCAAAAAACCCTGGAAGGCTCGGCGCCCATGAGCCATCTGGCGCAAGAAACGGCATAGCAGCCGATATCGTACAGAGCGCCACCGCCGTTTTCCGGACGATTGCGGATATTGCGCGGATCTTTGTTGTTGTAGGAGAACGAGACTTCCACCGCTGTGGGCTTGCCGATTTCACTCGACATGATGATTTCTTTGGCTCTGCGCCACTGGGGGTGGAAACGATACATGAAGGCTTCCATGACGAGCTTGCATGAGGCGCGGCCGGCATCGGAGGCTCTGCGAGCTTCAACCGCATTCAGGCCGAAAGGTTTTTCGCAGAGTACGTGCTTGCCCGCGGCCAGCGCTTTCAGAGTCCATTCGAGATGGAGATTGTTGGGGAGGCTGATATATACCGCGTCCACGTCCGGATCGGCAAGCAGGGATTCATAGGATGCATACGCTCGAACTCGGGTCGGCGATTTGCCCGAATCGGCCATCGATGCGGAGACGACAGCATCGATGGCTTCGGCCGCGGCTTCCGCCCTGGCGCCGTCACGCGAAGCCACGGCGACGATTTCCGCGCCCGCGGCGCGGCTCATGGGTTGAAGCACTCTCAAATTGAAGTGACTGGAAGCGGGTAATATTCCCCAGCGCAGCGTTTTCATGCTTTCCTCCGGGATGTGCTCAGATTTTCGGTCGCCGCGAGGCGGCGATCCGATGGGCGATCGCGGCTATGATGGCGGCTAACGAAGCGCCGATCAGATCGGCGGCCATGTCCTTGGGGTCGAAGGAGCGAGTACTCGTCAGGAGCTGCAGGGCTTCGGATCCCGCCGAAAACAGAATGATAAGGATAGATCCGCGCCAAAAAAGTGGAGCTCTTCCGTGAGCCGCCTTGAATTCGAACTGGAATGCCAGCGTAAAAATAAAAAAAAGCGCCATATGGGCGAGCTTGTCGACTTCGAAAAAACTGGCGGGAACGTACCTGAACGCAGAGCCGGGCAGAAGAAGGGCTACAAGAATGAGCACCGCGGTTGCGATCGTAAACTTATAGTACATTATTTTTTTCATAAGCACTCCGGAGCCTAGACGTTTAGCGCAGAGTCGTCAAGCCGCAGTCATTCCGCCTCGCGGCATGCTATTATTCAGAAGAACCAAGTCGGCAAAATCAGGAGGAATTTCATGTCGAGAACCGCCTTCAGCGCTCAGGGAGCCGTCGCCGTCGGTCCATATTCCCATGCAGTGGGCTCCGGCGAATTTGTCTTTTTTTCCGGACAGACCCCTATCGATCCCGAAACGAAAAAACTCGTCGACGGTGGAACGGCAGCACAGACCGAACGCGTATTCCGCAATCTGTTCGCGGTCCTCGCCGCGACCGGTCTGACTCCGGACGATGTCGTCAAGACCAATGTGTTTTTAGTCGATATGGCGGACTTTTCGGCGATGAACGAAGTCTATGCGAAACAGTTTTCGGCGCCCTATCCCGCACGTTCGACTGTGGCGGTCGCAGGCCTGCCTCTCGGCGCACGCGTTGAAATCGAAATGATAGCACGCAGGCCGCAAATCTGAATCGGAGCGCCGTTCCAACGGCTTATGCGCGAAGCCTCAGCCCTCTCTCCTGTTTCTTTTCCGTCTGGCCGCCGCTGTTCCTCCGCCTGCTCCCGACGCGATAGTGAGAAAAAAGCCCAAGTCATACCACCAACCCTTGTTGCTGGTTTCGTAAATCCTGATGTTTTTGTCGAAAATCCCGACAATCAGCGAAATAGGGGCGATGATCCCGTGCCAGACCCCTCCCCAGAAGCCGGCCGGATCCTGGGCCGTGGCTTTTCCGTCGCCGGGAAGGCAGGACGTCAGCAACAATACCGCGCAAAGAACAATGGCGAGTAACGCAAATCCTTTCCTTTTCATCTGGGTTGGCTCCTTGCCCGCAAATATGCCCAGAGTATATCGCGAATCGTCTCCTGGCGCAGCTGAGGCCAGAATACGCGCCTTTCGCCCTTTTCAGTCAATTTCGTCAGTCAGATTCTTCAGTCAATTTCGAAACAGCTCGGTTGCCTGGCCTCCAGCACCACTTTTTCTTCGCCTGGAATGTCCAATTCCCGATCGGCATCCAACAGGTAATCGGTCCTGTCGTTCTGGATTGTCACCCACAGAAGACCGTTCGTACACAGGAGCCTCCGTTCACGCTCCAGGGAGAACGTGAGCATGTCGTCTTTATCTATGCAATGAGGAACTGCGTCGCCGGCAAAGCGGCCGAATCCGGAGAATCTCTTTGGAACAGCTTTTGTATCGATCATATAGTACCCCTGCGCGCTCTGGGCTGCGCTAATATCTCTTTATTATAATATATTGAAATATTTACATATAGTGAAGCAAATATGAAACACGGGGAGCGCCTGGAATGGGCCACTACGGCCAAGTCCATTCCAGACGAAGCGGTTTCTTTTCATTTTGCCGGGTAGGTAATGACTCGGGTTTTCAGATAACCTAGAGGCTTAAGCCCCTGTAGCGCATATACAGGAAAAGCGAAGCCGTCATCAGTGCGTGCCCGTAGTCCTCAGCGCCGACCAGATCGACCGCTTCGCGTTCGGGTACCAGGAAAGTCTCGATTTCTTCGTGTTCGTCCAGGGCTTGGGGACGGGTGAGTCGACACCCTTCGGCGACAAAAGCATGGAACGTGTTCGTCATGAATGCAGGATTGGGCGACAGATCTCCCAGAGGGAGGACAAACTCAGGCTCGTACCCTGTCTCTTCGGCCAGTTCGCGGACGGCGGCCAGGCCCGGATCTTCTCCCGGATCGACCACGCCTCCGGGGAATTCCAGCGACAGTCTTCCGGTCCCGTGACGATACTGGCGTATCATTACGAATTGCCGGCCATCGGGCGTATCGACCACCGGGATGACTCCCACCCAGTCGTGGCTGTTGATCAGATAGAATCTGCCATGTTTGCCCGTTGCGCTTTCGCGGTCGCTCGACGATACGTCGAATACCCGGCAATCGGCGATTCTGTCCGAACCCGTTTCTTTCCAAACATCAGGCTTGCCCATGCGGGAAGGGTAGTACCGCGCGGCGTGCCGCGCAACCCAGAAAAAAGCGCACCGCTCGAGCGGTGCGCCAAATATCTCCGATTCGCTCTCACCCGCCCAGATAGGCGTTTTTTACTTTCGGATTGTGCAGCAGGTCGGAAGCGGAACCTTCCAGGACCAATTCTCCGGTTTCGATCACGAAGGCGCGATCAGCCACATTCAGCGCCGCTTTGGCGTTCTGCTCGACGAGCAAAACTGTCCGCCCTTCTTCGTGGATTTTACGGACAACCTCGAGGACTTCTTCCACAAGCTTGGGGGAGAGTCCCATGGAGGGCTCGTCCAAAAGAAGGAGCTTGGGTTTGGACATCAACGCGCGAGCTATGGCGAGCATTTGCTGCTCCCCGCCGGAAAGCGAACCGCCTTGCTGGCCGATTCTTTCGCGCAGCCGGGGGAAGAGATCCAGCACATGTTCATAGTCAGCTGCAATTCCGGCTTTGTCTTTGCGCAGGAACGCGCCCATCATTATGTTTTCGCGAACCGTGAGAGCGGGGAATATCCCCCGCCCTTCTGGCACATGCACGAGTCCTCTGCGAACCAACCGGTCGGACGACATATGTTCAATCCGTTGGCCTTCGTATTCGATGCTGCCCGAACGGGGAGGGAGCATTCCTGAAATAGTTTTCAGGAGAGTGGTTTTCCCTGCGCCGTTCGCGCCGATGAGAGCTACGAATTCTCCTCGCGCGACTGAAAAAGTGATGTTCTTGAGCACATGTACGGCGCCATAGCAGCCATCGATATTGTTCAAGGACAGGACCGGTTTTTCCCCGGCCGAAACGCCCGCATACTTCGATTCCGCGGCCTGCATTTTGATGTTTCCGCCCAGATAGGCTTCGATCACTGCCTTGTTTTCCTGAATTTCCCTGGGGCCATCTTCCGCAAGTTTTTTCCCGCAATCCAGAACGGTAATTCGGTCGGCAAGATTGACCACCATCTTCATGTCGTGTTCGATGAGGATGACAGTTATGCCTCTGTCTCGGATTTTTCTGATGAGCGCGGCCAGGGTTTGCTTTTCGGTCGGGTTCATGCCGGCCGCCGGTTCGTCCAGAAGGAGAATTTCGGGATCGGTCGCGAGCGCCCGCGCAATTTCAACCAGCCGTTGCTGCCCATACGCAAGATCCTGCGCGATGCTGTCTTTCAGAGTATCGATCCCGACGAATATCAGCTCTTTTTCGGCCCTGTCTTTGAATGCTTTTTCTTCTGCGTTTACGGCGGGGGGGGGGGGCCGGGCGCCCAACAAGCTGGCTCTGGGCCCGCCTTTCGCGGGGGCGGGGGGATTTTTCAGAAACCTCCTTTCTTTTTTAAACACGCTATGCTGGGGTG
>Ga0074199_1001219_pt1 | contig 25006 bp, 18 predicted proteins | sample EPASupsiteSAE347_FD_64528 | JGI IMG/M metagenome (GOLD analysis project Ga0074199, IMG submission 64528) | Bioremediated contaminated groundwater from EPA Superfund site, New Mexico - Sample SAE3-47 | ecosystem: Environmental > Aquatic > Deep subsurface > Groundwater > Contaminated ... | reverse complement strand
CAGGGTAAAGATACCCCGCCGGGGTCGGGGGCCCCGCCAAAAAAAACCACGGTGGGCCCGGTCCCCCCCCAGAGGCGGGAAAGCCTCACCGGGCGTATGAATCAATTGTGGCGTTAGCCTACTAATTTATTTTTCCCGAATCAGCCGCCCGGCTTCCTCGCGCGCCCAGCTATCGGCCGCCATAATATCCGGCAGATCCGGGTCGGCCAGCGCGGTATGCCGGCTGAGTATCTTTTCCACCGTGCGCCAGATGCCGGGGAAGGACAATTTGTTATTTAAAAATTCCTGGACGGCCACCTCATTGGCCGCGTTCAGGATGACCGGCATGGTGCCGCCCACCCGGGCTGCTGCGCGGGCCAGGTTCAAGCATGGGAAACGCGCCTCGTCCGGTGCGGCAAAATGAAGCGCCCCAAGCCGCGCCAGATCGAGAGCCGGCAGGCCGCCATCCAGGCGTTCCGGCCAGGTGAGCGCCAACTGAATGGCGAAGCGCATATCGGAAACACTGAGCTGGGCCAGAATATTCCCATCCTGAAATTCGATCATGGAATGCACGATACTTTCAGGGTGCATCACCACCTCGATGCGGTCGAGGGGCACGCCGAACAGCCAGTGGGCTTCGATGATTTCCAGGCCTTTGTTCATCATGGTGGCCGAGTCCACCGTCACCTTGCGGCCCATGTTCCAGCGGGGATGCTTCAGGGCTTCGACCACGGTGACTTTCTCCAGGTCTATGCGCGGGTTATGCGCGAAAGGTCCGCCCGAGGCGGTCAACACAAGGCGGCGCACGCGGTCCGCGCCCTGGCCGCCCAGGCATTGAAAGATGGCGCTGTGTTCGCTGTCCACGGGCAACAGCCGCGCCTGTCCGGCGCGGCTGCCAGCCATGACCTTGTGGCCGGCCGCCACCAGGACTTCCTTGGTGGCCAGTGCCACGTCCGTGCCTTGTTGCAGGGCCGCCAGCACGGGGCGCAGTCCCGCCATACCCACGACCGCCACGAGCACGATATCGGCGGAGGAAAGCGCGGCCAACTCCTCCAAGCCTTCCGGCCCGGAAAGCACCGTCAATTCCGCCGGGGCCGATTGTTTGGCGCGCCGCGCCGATTCAAGATCGGCCACGGCCACGCGCTCGACAGAAAAAAGCCGCGCCTGTTCCAGCAGGCGCTCCGTCCGGTTTTGGGCCGCCAGGCCGATGATCCGGAACCGGTCCGGAAACGCCGCCACTACGCGCAAGGCGCTTTCCCCGATGGAACCGGTGCTGCCCAGGATGACAAGATTCTTGAGGGGGTTACTCATTAAACCGCCAGCATAATTTTGGTGTACATGTACAGCGCCGGAGCGCCAAACAGGAGACTATCCAGCACATCCAACGCGCCGCCCATGCCGGGCACGAGGTGGCTGGCATCCTTGCTGTTCGCGGCCCGCTTGAGCATGGATTCGGTCAAATCGCCCACCGTGCCCAGGACCGGCAATAGAATACCGAGGATGATGGCATCGTAAATGTTCATGGCGATGGCGCCAAAATGTCCGCCGAGCAAGAAATACACGCATAGGCTGACCAGCAGGCCGACCGCCACGCCGCCAATAAATCCTTCCCAGGTCTTACTTGGCGAAATGCGCGGAATCAGTTTGTGACGTCCCAGCCGGCTGCCGATGACAAAGGCGCCGATATCCGTGAACTTGACGACCGCGATCAGATATAACACGAGCAGTCGCCCCGTTGACCCGATCGGGTTTATCCAGGAGGGGCATTCCCAGGTAAAGGCCAGCTTGGTGAAATAGTTGAACAGGAACGGCACATACAGGATACCGAACAGCGTACAAGCCATGGTGGCCAGGGGTTTGTCATTGTTTTTTTGCGGAAACTGCCGGATGAGAATTGCAATAATAGTGACGAACAGAATGATCAACTCGTGCTCGCCGGCCAGCACTGCCGTTTGCAAGGTGAGCGAGAGCCAAGTCCCGGCGATCAACAGGATGCTGGCGACCACGCCCATGATGCGAAAACTGGGAATCGTCATGGCGTCCAGCAATTGGTAGAATTCCAACACCGCAATGGTCGCTATGGCGCAAAGCAGCGCACAGATGCTTAGCGACGGCGCCCAGTTGGCAATCAACAGTAAGGCTGCTCCGAGGCACAGTCCGCTGACGATGCGTTTTGCTAATCCCGTCATACCGATTCCTTTTGAATTAGGCCGCAGGAGCGGCAACTGAAAACACTGGATTCCCGATCGAGTCGGGAATGACAAGGACACGCACCCATTCTGTCATTCCCGTGAAAACGGGAATCCAGAATATGTGTTACTTTGAAATTCCTTAACATCAAGTTATCCGACTTGGCCGAAGCGCCGCTGGCGGCGGGCGTAGGCCGCCAAGGCTTTGGCGAAAGCGTCTTCGCGGAAATCGGGCCAGAGCGTTTCCGTGACATAAAGTTCGGCATAAGACGCCTGCCATAATAAAAAGTTGCTGAGCCGCATCTCGCCGCTGGTCCGGATCAACAAGTCGGGGTCCGGGACATCGGGCGCGAACAGGTGCCGGGCGACCATGGCCTCGTCAATATCCTTGACGGCCAGTTTGCCATCCTTGACACGCTGGGCGATGGCGCGAACGGCCTGGGTGATTTCATCGCGACTGCCGTAGCTCAGGGCCAGGATCAGTTGGCGCTGGGAAAAGTGTTCCGTGGCCTTCATGACGCGCTGGAGCGCGTTGCGCACCGGGCGCGGCAGATCATGCAGACGCCCGATTGTGCGCAGCCGGATTTGCTCCTGGAGCATGTCGGCCTCGCGGGTCTTAAGAAACTGCGTCAGAATTTGCATCAGGCCCCTGATTTCCGAGAGGGGGCGCACCCAGTTCTCGGTGCTGAATGCATAGAGGGTCAGGTACTGGACCCCGGCCTGCTTGCAGGCGCGCAGGACGGCTTCCACCGATTGGGTGCCTTCCTCGTGGCCTTTCAGGCGGGGCACGCCACGCTGTTTTGCCCAGCGTCCATTGCCATCCATGATGATGGCTACATGCCGTGGAACTGCATTGTTATTTGTTTTCGTCATGATTGCATAGTAATTTTCCGCCATTGGCGGATCCGCCTCCGGCGGACAAAGCAACACATATTCTGGATTCCCGCTTTCGCGAGAATGACAGCAAAGACGGACATAGTATGTCATTCCCGCGAAAGCGGGAATCCAATTTAATCTGCACCTCTTTCTTGGTTACTTACCCGCGACCGCCTTCAGCACTTCATCCACAACGGCCTGTTGCATGGCGTCCGTTAATTCAGGGTAAATGGGCAGGGCCAGGACTTCACGGGCAGCCTGCTCGCTTTCCGGGAAATCGCCGGCGCGGTAACCCAGATCGCGGAAACAGGGTTGCAGGTGCATGGGCACGGGATAGTAAATTGCACAGCCGATACCGGCCTTTTGCAGGGCTGCGCACACCCGGTCGCGCTCCGGTATGCGGACCACGTATTGGTTGTAAATGTGATGATTCGTCAGAGTATGGCCCGCATACATCGCCCGCGGGGTCTGCACCGCCGAGCCTTGGAAAGCGTGGTCGTAGAAGGCCGCGTGCGCGCGCCGCGCCGCATGCCAACTTTCGAGGTGTCTCAGTTTGACGTCCAGCACGGCTGCCTGCAGGGCATCCAGGCGGAAGTTGCCGCTCAGCCGCTCATGCCGGTATTGTTCCACCGAGCCGTGCACGCGAATGGCGCGCAGGGCCGCATCCAGCGTCACGTTGCGGGTTACGGCCATGCCGCCGTCACCGAAGCCGCCCAAGTTTTTGGAAGGAAAGAAACTGAAACAGCCGATGTCACCCATGGCGCCTACCTTGCAAACACCAGTGTGCGCGGGATACTCCGCGCCGATGGCCTGGGCCGCGTCCTCGATAACATGCAGATTGTGTTGCCGCGCCAGGTCCAAAAGCGGGTCCATATCGGCGCACTGGCCGAACAGGTGCACCGGCAAAAGGACCTTGGTCGTGTGCTTCTTCAAGCGGCGTGGCGGGCTCTCAAGCAAGGAGCGCACGCCGGCCGGACTCAAATTGAACGTCAGGGGGTCAATATCGGCCATGAGCGGAAACGCGCCCAGCCGCACAATGGAGCCGATCGTGGCAAAAAAAGTGAAGGGGGAAGTGATGACCGCGTCGCCGGGTCCGATATCCAGGGCCATGAGCGCCGCCAACAGGGCGTCGGTGCCGGAGGATAAGCCGACGGCATATGGCACACCGCAGTAAGAGGCCGCATGCGCCTCAAACGCCTGGACCCGTGCGCCGAGGATGAATGCTTGCTCGTCGCACACCTCGTCCATGGCCGCGCGAATTTCATCGCGGAGCGGCGCATATTGGGCCTTTAAATCGAGCAAAGGAACTTTCATGGTCACCTTTTATTTTGTCAAGCAAAGCGGCATTATGAGAATATCGGGGCCGGGAAGCAAGCGGATTCCCGAACAGAGATTCCCACGCGGGGTCCTTAGGCGCGACCGTCCGAGCGTTTGTCATTCCCATGAAAATGGGAATCCAGAAAAGCAGAACTGGATTCCCGCCTGCGCGGGAATGACAGACGTATGACATCGTTCAAAATTTCAAATATGTTTGGTTATGGATTGAGCGCCTGGGCGCGCTTGACCATGGTGAGGTAGGTCAGGATGCCTTCGGCAATGCCCCGGGCGACATTATTCAGGTAGGCCGCGGTCATTATTTTGGTCCTGTCGTTGCGGCTTGATATAAACCCGCATTCCACCAAGGCGGCGGGGCAGGCCACATTGCGGATCACGTAAAACCGGGAGCGCCGCACGCCGCGGTCTTCCAAGCGGGTGTATTTAATCATGCTCCGTTGGAGGTAATACCCCAGGACGATATTGGCTTCGTCGTGGCGATTACCGGGAAACGTTACGCGATCCCGGGAACCGACAAAAGTGCTCGCGGTGATGGGACACCCCGCCGGCGGCAGGATGTGGGTCTCGATGCCGGAGGAGTCCGAGTTTGCGGCCGCGTTCAGGTGAATGCTGACGAACAAGTCGGCCCCCCAGCGGTTGGCTAAGAGACATCGTTTGTCCAGATCGGTGGTTTGGTCGTTGCCGCGCGTCAGACGCGCATCCACGTTGTATTTCTGCAGGATGGTCCGAACGCGCTGGGCCAGCTCCAGGGTGATGTGTTTTTCTTCCAGACCCCGGCGCAGATCGGAAGCGCCGCGGTCTTCGCCGCCATGGCCCGGATCCAGGATCACCAGCCGCCAGTTTTCCGACTTGAGCGCATGGGAGGGATTGATCAGCGGTAAAATGGTTTTATCCACGTCCACATCCCGGATGGTCCAGTAACCCCAGTGGCGCGCGACCGGCGCATTCAACCAGATGAGAATGTTATTGAACTCGGCCTTGCGGGTGTCGCCTTCGAAAGCGAAGGTATGGAACTTGGTCCTCAGCGCGAGATGCTTGCCCGTGACGGAGTAGGAAAGGAAGCCGTAGCGATGGGATAACTGGGACAACGAGACCGCGTCGCCCATGATAAAACTGCCGGCGCAGGCCGCCTCTGCCGCCAGCCAGGCGCCGGCGAGCAGGCCGGCGTTAAACATCCGGGAAGCGTTGGCTTTTTTTAAACCTTGTTGAGACTGTAATTTCATGTATAGGAATTTCGGTGTTTGTAGCCGCGCCCGTGAGGGCGTGGATTCTTTCGGCGGCCACGGGCTCACGCCCGCGGCTACATGAAATAGTTACCAAAAGCCTGTTTTATATTCGTATTGTGAACGCGTGGCCCCTTGCCTGTTGACATACGCGAAAGGCAAGTGTAATCTTAAATGTCAGAAAAAAACAGGAGTTTTTTCCATGGCGGATCTATCCGAAGCCAATGTGCCCAAACGGGCGCGCGAGTTGTTTGACAAGGGGCTGGTAGCCACGGAGCATGGCAATCTGCCTTATGCGATGGATATGTTCATGGCGGCGCTGGACATCGAGCCTCATTTTTTGCGGGCCCGGAAATTCCTGCGGGCATCCGCCCTGAAGCAATTTAATGAAGCCGGCGGCGGCAGCCAGAGCGCCCATGTCATGGCCACGCTCAGCGCCGCGCCGCAATTGATCAAAGGCTGGCTGGCCCTGCGTGCCGGGAAGCCACAGGAGGCCCTGCGCCTGGGCGAAGACCTGATCCGCAAAGATCCCCTGAACATGTCCTTCATCCGTTTCTTGTGCAAGGCGGCCGAGGCCTCTGAGATGCCGGAAGTGGCCGCCTTGACGATGGCCATGGTGCGCGATCATTTTCAAAAGGATGCCGCATTCATGACCTGGCTGGGCAATTTGTATATGCAAATGGGCCAGTCCCAGGAGGCGAAGGAATGTTTCGAAACCGTTGTTACCCTGAAACCCCACGATGCTCAGGCCATGCAGGCGCTGAAGAACGCCATGGCCCGCGAAACGATGGCCAAGGGCGGTTGGGACGAGGCCGCGAAGGGCGATGGAGGTTACCGGAGCATTATCAAGGACGTCACGGAAGCGGCCATGCTGGAGAAGGAAGCCATGGCTGTCAAGGACGGCAAAAGCGCGGAATTGCTGATCCATGACCTGGAAGGGCGCGTTAAGCACGAGCCTGAAAACGTGAATTACCGCCGCGCCCTGGCCAACCTGTATATGCAGGCAACGCGGTTTGACGACGCCAGGCATACGATTGAGGAAGCCAAGCGCCTCGGCGGCGCGGCGGACCCGCAACTCGATCAGATGCTGGCGACGGTGCAGTTGAAACAATTCGATTTTGAGATCACCCAGTGCCGCGAAAACGGCGATCTGGCCGGGGTGAAAACCAAGGAAGCCGCCAAACAGGAGTTCGTGTTCAAGAACACCGAGGCGCGCATCGAGCGGTATCCCAATGACCTGGCCCTGCGGTATGATTACGGCGTGCTTTTGTTCGAGCGCGATATGTTGAACGAAGCCATCCAGCAGTTTCAGATAGCCCAGCGCAATCCGCGTAACCGGGTGCGTTCGCTGTATTACATGGCGCGGTGTTTCAAGCAGAAAAAGCAGTTTGATATGGCGCGCGAACAGCTGGAGAAGGCCGCCGCCGAACTGACCGAAATGGACGATCTGAAAAAGGATATTTTCTACCAATTGGGTGAAACCCTGGAAGCCCAGGGTGATGCCGTGACGGCGGTGAATCAATATTACAAGGAAATCTACCAGGTGGATATCGGCTACAAGGATGTGGCCGCCAAGATCGAAAAGTCCTATAAGCCGTCACCGGTATCGTAAGGTTATTGGTATGAGCTTTTTTGATTTGTGATGCTTGAGGGGAGGACGGTTTAATGGCCTCAGCAAGCTGAGGCCCTACAAGACGATCTCCGTAGGGCGCGACCTCGTGTCGCGCCATTGATTACTCTGAACAGCCCCGCGGAAGTGTTATGCACCCATCCTGCTATGCGGCATGAAAAATTAATTGGTTTCCTGGCGCTTTTTGCCGGCGTCGGCTTGTTCAGCACGGTTGAGGTTGCCAGCAAGCTTGTCGGTGCGCGGGTTCATCCCCTGCAAATGGTCTTCATCCGCTTCTTCCTGACCGGGCTCATCCTGCTGGCTTTGGCGGCGCCGGCCCTGCGCAAGCGGTCAACGCCCCTGGCCTTACGCGATTATGGTGTGTTTGCGCTCAATGGGGGTATTGGGTTTGCGCTCGCGCTCGTGCTGTTTCATGCCGCCATCCTGGTATTTGAAAAGGCGGCTTCCTGTGCCGTGGTGTTCAGCGCCAACCCCATTTTTGTCCTGCTCTTTGCGCGGTTCGTCAACCGCGAATCCTGGAGCGCGCCGAAATGGGCGGCCATGGCGACCGGCATCGCCGGGGTGGCCTGTTTCGCCTGGGAATCGGGCGCCTTCACGCGCCAGTCCCTGGCGGCGCTAAGTCTCATGCTGATGGCGGCCATGCTGTTTGCGCTCAGTGTCTGTATCGTCCGGCGTGTGATTATCCGCTATGGCGTGTTTGTCCTTACGGGCTTTTCCGCTCTGTTCGGCAGTCTGATGGTTCTGCCGTTTGCGCTGGTGGTAACGGCCCACCAGGGCCTGGCCGGCTTGGTGAGCGCCTGGGCGCCAACCATGTATGTGGCCCTTCTGGGCACCGCCCTGGCTTACGGGCTCTATTATTTTGGACTCTGCCATGGCACGGCTTTCCAGGCCTCGATGATGTTTTTTCTAAAGCCCGTGATGGCCTCGTTGCTGGCCGTATTGGTGTTGAGCGAGCACATCAACCGCTTCATGGTGCTGGGAAGTGCGCTCATTTTGGGCGGTCTGGTGATTACCGTCAGTGGTCACCTGTTCGCGTCCCGCGGCCCTGGTGCGGGAGAAAGAGCTCCAAATTAATGTTTTGACAGATGAAACCCCGGCGAGGATAATTGCCGGCCAGAAAAGCAAGTTCCTTGGAGATTCTTGAGATAAGGAGGCGCGTCATGGGAAAAAGCATGGATAAAGGCAATAGCGGCCGTAACAACAAGCCGAAGCTTTCGATCGATGAAAAGAAGCAGAAGAAAAAAATGAAGCAAATGGCCAAGATGGCCAGTCTGGCGCCGTCACCGACGCCGTAAGGTTGGTGAGCATGGTTCAACGGTTCACGGTTATGAGGTTCACGGTTAAAAAATTCGAGAAAATCGGCAACCGTTGAACCGTGAACCGCTGAACCTTGAACCATGCCTCACTGATCACTTCTTCACATGGGGCAGTAGCTCAGTTGGTAGAGCACCACGTTCGCAACGTGGGGGTCGGGAGTTCGAATCTCCTCTGCTCCACCCAGACATTAAGCCGAGCGAAGGGTGCCCCCCATCATTGTCCTCCGTAGCCTTGCGCGGAGGGGGAAGCTTTATGCGACGGGGGGCGGATCAATCTCATGGCTGTGGCCGGCTACATGCCCGCCGCTTGTTGGGCCATTTTTTCCAGATCATCATAGAAAGTTCTTTTGATAACCTCGCCGCCGTCAACCGTAAGCTCCGTTCCGGTGACAAACTGCGCTTCGTCGGAAACAAGATAAAGCACTGCGTTGGCAATATCCACCGGCTTACCCACGCGGCCCAAAAGGACTCCGCGCGCCATGATGCTTAACATTTCTTCATTGCTTTTCCCAAACTTACGACAGACAGACTCGAACATGGGCGTATCGACGAACCCGGGATAGATCGTATTAACCCTGATGTTGTCAGCGGCTAACTCTATAGCCGCCACCTTCGTAACGGAAGCGACGCCACTCTTGCTTGCGCAATAAGCGGCCTGCGCTTTACCGGGAATAAAAACGTAATTTGACGATATATTGACAATCGCGCCGCCGCATCCCTGGTTTTTCTTCATTGCCGGCGCCGCGTGTTTAATGCCAAGAAAAACGCTTTCAAGGTTCACCGCCATGACCTTGCGCCATTCCTGAACAGTCATGTCAAGAATCAGCTTTGAAAAGGCAATCCCCGCGTTATTCACGAGCACGTCGAGTCGTTTGAAGTTTTTCAGCGCATACTCGACGACCGCGCTCCAGGAAGCATCATCGGTAACATCGAGTTTTCTGAATAACGCTTTATCGCCACGGGATTCGATGATTGCGGCCGTTTCTTTGCCTTTTTCTTCCTGGATATCGGCAATAATCACATGCGCCCCTTCGCCGGCAAGCACTTCCGCTATGCCCTTGCCGATTCCTCCGGCAGATCCGGTGACAATACAGGCCTTATTTTCAAGTCTTCTTTTTTTCATTTTCGCTCATGCCTCCATAATATTTGCGATATCGGAACATTTCAGCATTTTTGCCCTGGCCGTCAGGCCGCTTTATGTTTCAGCAGATCCCGGATTTCGGCCAGAAGTTTTTCTTCCGCTGAAGGCGGCGGGGGCGGCGCGACCTTGGTTTCCTCCTTGCGGCGCATGGCATTCAAGCCTTTCACGAGCAGAAAGATGGCAAAGGCCACGATGATGAAATCGATGACCGTGTTAATGAAGATGCCATAGTTGAGCGTTGCGGCGCCAGCCGCCTTGGCGGTCGCCAGCGAAGGATAAGTGCCGGCGCCCAGCACGATGAACAGGCTGGAAAAATCCACGTTGCCCATCAGTTTCCCGATGGGCGGCATCAGGATATCCGCGACCAGCGAAGATACGATTTTGCCGAACGCGGCGCCGATGATGATGCCAATCGCCATATCCATCACATTACCCCTCATGGCGAACTGCTTGAACTCATGAACCCAATTCATGATGTCCTCCTTGTTTTATTGATTGCGAGGCAGCCAATATTTGCCGGCGTAAACGGTGTGTCATTCATTTGCCGAATGGATAGCCGTGTAAGGGGAGGGGACGGCCTTAGCGTTTATTTCAACGTTGGTTGGTAGGCCGGGCCGCCGAAAAGGCGCCCGACTAATCAACCGGTTGGTAATCCAAACCACCGAAAGTCTCCGTGATAATGGAATAGCCACTGGCCGAGAACATAATAAACCATTGGCCGTCTGTCTCCCGGTAAAGCGCCGGATCGGCTTTGCCATCGCCGTCATAATCGCCGGTTGCCGGCACATATCCGGGTCCGCCGAATGAAATCCTTGTCGTGCGGTAGCCGGCGCTGGAGAGCGACACAGTCCATAGTCCCGTTGTCTGTTCATAAAACACCGGATCGGCTTTGCCATCGTCGTCAAAATCGGCCGCAGACATATCTTTGCCCGGACCGCCCAATGTAAAGCTTGCGGAAGTGTATCCGTTTCCGGAGAACAGCACGGTAACCCGGCCTTTGGATTCAGAATAAACCGTTGGATCGGCTTTGCCGTCGCCGTCAAAATCAGCCGAAACGAAACTATAACCAGCCCCGCCCATCGAACACGATAACCTTATGTCAAAAGCGCCGCCGTTGGAAAGTATGGCGGACAAAACACCGCCCGTTTCATTATAGACCCCCATGTCGGTTATACCGTCGCCGTCAAAGTCAGCCGCCACGGAATTATAACCATTTCCGCCAAAGCTCACCCGTATAATCGGATTATAACCCATGCTGGAGAACATTGCCAACCACGTGCCGGAGTTCGAATAATATGCGACCGGGTCCGCCAATCGGTCGCCGTCGTAATCGCCGGTTACTCCCTGACTGTTTCCGGCGCCAAGGACAAATATCTGCCGCCCAAGCGCAGAACGCAAAACGTCCAAAACGCCCGATAAGGGGTTGAACAGCGCCAAGTCCGACAGCTTGTCGCCGTCATAATCGTTCATGGCAAACAACGATGTCGGAGATGCGTTTACCTGGCGATGCCCGGTATTCTGGCCATAATCAATGCTTGAGCCGAGTTCGTTGCAGGCTTTCACCTTGTAACGATAATATACTCCGGATTTTGTATAATAGTCGTTAAAATACAACTCGCTCGTTTGAGCAACTTTGGCCAGGTTACCGCCCTCGGAATTACTCCCGGGAATTTCCTCCCGCCACACTTCATACCAGGCCGCATTCGCAACGGAGTTCCATACAACCCGGATATGGTAGGGGTATGAATCATTACTGGCGCTAACTCCGGTTGGAGCGCTCAATCCGCAATAACCGGCGTCGGACTCGCTGAAATCTCCATCTCTATGCGCAGTTCTGGCCTTGAGCCAATAGTAATAATAAATGCCCGGCGTGACGGAATAATCGTCGCAACTCGTTCCCGTCGGCTCGCTGATCAGGCTCGCGGTCGAACGGTTGTTTTCTGTACTGCGCCATACTTCATAGTGCGTGGCGTTGCCGACCGCCGCCCATGTGGTCCGTATCCGGTCGGTGTAACCGCCATCGCTTGCTTGCAGGCCCGCTGGGCTTGTTAAATTGGCAATTGTGCCGCAATAACCTGAATCCGGCAGGCTTAATCCGCTTACGCCCGTCGCGGTGACCGACTGAACCCGATAATAGTAAACGACATCGGGAGTAGTTGAAGTATCCAGATAAAATAACGTCGAGCTGGTTCCGAGCAAGGACGCATTTTGCACGTTGCTGTTCGTCCCCCGCCATACCTGATAGCTTGTTGCGGATGGTATTGAATCCCAATATACCATTACTTTATCCGAATAAGCGCCTTTACTGGCCGTTGGCGCAGTATAAGATACTGTCAAGGTCCCAGTCGTCGCTCCCTGATAGGTGGCGTCAACCACCACGCCGCCAACCGTATACGTCCCGGGATTCGTCGGCGCCCAGCTGTTCCCATCGTAGGTGATATTAACCGTCAAACCGGCGGGCACCGTCGTGGCCGTCACCACCCGCGCGCTGCCGTTATACGTCTGATTCAGATTATTAAGCGTTACAGGCGCCGTTGGTTTATTTACATTGAACGTGTTCGTGACTGCCGGCGCCGCGTTCCAGTTATTGTCCCCGGGCTGATTGGCCGTCACGCTCACAATCCCCGAATTCGTGAACGTCAGGTTTGTCAAACCGGAAATCACGCCCGGCCCCGATATCACCGTAAAGTTCGTCACCGCCAACCCGGAACTTGCCTGTGCCCATAACCTGACCGCATTGGTCAATATTTGGCCGCCGGGATTCGGGAAGTTAGTGATCGTTTGATCCGCCTTTACCACCGTCAGTGTCCCGTTCGTGGAACCGTAATAAATGGCGTCGGCCACCACGCCGGTCACCGCGTATGTCCCGCTGTTTGTCGGCGCCCAGCTGTTCCCATCATAGGTAATATTAACCGTCAAACCGGTTGGCACCGTCGTGGCCGTCACCACCCGCGCGTTCCCATTATACGTCTGAGTGAGGTCGTTCAGTGTTATCGTTGCGGTTTTGCGCACAGTCAGCGTTACCACGATGGTCTGCGGAGCGTTGGTCGCGTCCGAACTGATCGTGTTGGTGGCCACGTATACCCCGACGGTCAGGGAACTGCTGTTCACCGCGCTCGTCAAAACCTGGGTCGCATTTCCCAGCAATGCCCCCATCACCGGTGTGACCGTCAGCCAGTTTGACGCGCCCGCTCCGTAGCTCACCGTATTGCTATACGCGAACTCGGTTTGTCCCAAGTTGGTCATTATTACGGTTTGGTTGGCGGGCGAAGCTCCCGTATAAATCGCCGTATATGTCAGCGTCGTCGCACTCAGCCCGATATACGCTGCCGTACGGTTCGAGATAATCACCGAGACATTGTCCAGATAGGACGTCTCAGACCCGTTATAAACGCCGAATCCCGTAAAATTCGTCAATGTCGGATTGACAAACCTGATATTGTTCGTTACCAGCGTTCCGTTCGTGTACAGCTCCCACTTCTTACGGTTGTAATCTTCGAAAATTCCGATCGTCACCCAGGTGGTCCCGTTCGTGTTTATCACGCTATTCGTCAGTACCACCCAGTTGAGCGAGTTGGAGGGAGTGTCAGTCGTGCCGTCATGCACCACAAAATTACCGTTACTGTTGATGTAGAATATCGCCGCACCGTTCGTGTTTACCACTGGAATATTCGTGTCAGTATAAGGCTGTGGACGCATGTCCATCTGAATCCAGACGTTATTAGTTGGACTCGTGGACACGAATAGATTCGACAGTGTGCAGTCCTCGGGAACCATGGCGGCGTTTGTTCCCGTTCTAACCGTATTGGTTTGCACAATGATAGCGCTGGAATCCCCGTACCAGCCGTTGGTGCCGTCGATCAGCGGGGTGCCGTTGGTGTAGGTTTCGAACGTGTCAATAAAGGGGAAATTGGTGTTGGGCCCGGCGAAGGCGTAGCCCGTCGAGGCTGCCATAGCGGCTACCACCAGGCTTTGCCGAAGGGCTGCGCCCTGACGCGCCAAGGTTGACAAAACGTACGGCCCAACAAGTCGTATTTTTTTTGGCAAGGCGCTCATAGGCCTTATGCTATCGCTATTCATGACAGTGGCGCAGGTGGCCTTGTTTTTTAAAATAGATTGGCCTATTTACTTTCTTCGGTCAAGATAAAAAACCCTTTTTTACGGATCCGCCTACAGCGGACAATCCCGCCGGGTCAGGGGACCCGGCCTACAAAAAATGCTGTAGGCCCGGTGCCCCTCCAGAGGCGGGCAAGCCGCACCGGGCGCATGAATGTTGCGGCGTCCGCCGCCTAATTAAATATTCAGCATAATATGCTGAAAATCCAGCAAGATAAGCGTAGAACCCTCTGGCGTTATTATGATTATATTTGCGCAGATCGCTTACGGTGTGGAATTTTGTCTCTAATTTTGCGCCAAACCGGAAAAGGAGGAAACAGTGGCTGGAAAACATAAGGGCCGGGTAACCGAAAAGGCCATGGAATATCTGAGGGAAGTCATTGATTATGGTTTTAAAAACGCGACCGGTACGGATATGTGCTCGCGTTTTGAAAAGGCCTTTGCCAAAAAGTTCGGTGTCCGATTCGGCATTGCGCAATGTAATGGGACCGCCACCATGCATTCCTGTCTGGCGGCTGCCGGTGTCAAGCCCGGCGAGGAAGTCATTGTGCCGCCGTTGACTGCGGCGGCAACCGCTGTCTGCTGCCTGCACCAGGGCGCGATTCCCATCTTTGCCGATCTTGATCCGCGTACTTTTAACATTGCCCCGGAAAGCATCGAAGAGCGTATGACGCCTTTAACCCGGGCCATTATTCCGGTTGCCCTTTACGGTCTGCCGCCGGATATGGACCCGATTATGGAACTTGCCCGAAAACACAATTTAACCGTGATCGAAGACGACGCCGAATGCTTTTTGGGCGAATACAAAGGCCGGCTGGCCGGAACCATCGGCCATCTGGCCAGTTTCAGTTTCCAGGCGTCCAAGCATCTGACTTGCGGCGACGGCGGCATCGTGATTACCGACAACGAGCAATTGGCCACCGGCGTCCGCCGTTTCGGCGCGGCCGGCTTCCGGATCGGCGCCACGGCCGGCAAAGGCGTGATGCCCAAGGAGGAACGTGGCCACCCCGGCGCCTTGCGGCATGATTTCCTGGGCTGGAACTACCGCTTGTCCGACCTGCAGGCCGCGGTTGCGCTGGAACAGACCGAACGAATGGACATACTGGTCGGTTTAAGAATGAAAACCGGCGCAATGTTCCTGGAAGCGGTCAAAGGGTGCTCATGGTTGATCCCCCAGTACACTCCGCCGGGATACGTCAATTCCTACTGGACCTTTGTCTGCCGTTTTGAAGCCAAAGAAGCCGGTTGTTCCTGGGAGGATTTTCGGAAAACTTTTTACGCGCTTGGCGGGGACTTCTTTTACGCGGCCTGGCAGCTCACCTACAATGAGCCGCTGTTCCAGAACCGCAAATTCCTGGGTGGATTTTTCCCGATTGACTCGGAGATATATAAAGGCAACAAACAGTCATACAAACCCGGCCTCTGCCCGGTTGCGGAATCAATTCAGCCGAAACTGATGCAATTCCGCACCAACTACTATAACCTGCCGGAGGCGGAAAAACAGGCGGATGTCCTGGCAAAAACAATCCGGGCCATCAACGATAAAAAGGTGAAATAGATATCAGACCAGGGAGCCTAATGAAACCAGTCAAGCTCATGGATTTCAGACCCTATGCCGACGGGAGACAAACGGTGGTTGTTCCCTATCGCCTGAACGGCGCCGATGGGTATATGCTGCGCTGGACGGGCGCAGGCGACACGACGGTTACGGTGCCCAGCCCGGTTTCCGGCTGGCACGAAATCCATATCGGCTTCATGGGGTCGACCAGCGTGCGCATCAAGCTGTCGAACGAGCCATATTTCCGCACGGTGGAAAGCACCAATCAATGGCATCGCCAACCCAACGAAGGCGAGGAGGCCTTCTGGCAAATCGCGGATTTGACCGGCGCTTCCTTCGAACTGCGCCCGCGCGAGTGCAATGCCCAGATGCGCTGGGAACCGCGCGACTGCCAGATTGCCTATTTACACTTGGCGCCGATTTCCGCGCCGGAGGCCAAACGACGTCTTGGTTGTGCGCGTGCCGCCACCACCCGCACCGCCGGCGCGGTGCTGGATGGTCATATCCTGGGCTATTCCTATTGCCCGCAAACGGCGACGGAAGTGGAGGGACTGATAGCTCCGTTTATCGAAAGCGATTTCAAGCGCATCTGTATGGGCGTCAGTATCACCTCGTTTCGCCTGATCTGGTTTTCCAAGGCGGGCTACTATTTAGGCCAGGACCAGGACATCGAACGCCTGTGTCAATTCCATAATAAACGCACAGCGCGGGCCATGGAAGCGGCGCGCCGGGGTGGCTTTGACCCTGTTGACGTCCTGATTGCGTTCGCCGCCAAGAATGGCTTGGAGCTTTGGCCGTCGTACCGGATTCAGCAGGACTATCCCCTCGATGGCGTGGGCGGTTACGATTTCAATTCGCCGGTTTCCGTGAATCATCCGGAATGGCGGCACCGGGATAAAAAGAGCGAGGTTTGCAGCTATAAATTCAGTCATTTTCATCCCGGCTGGGAACAATACAAGCTCGATCTGCTGGCGGAACTGGCTGAGAAAGGTCCGCCGGGCATTCATCTTAACCTATCGTGTGGCTGTGCCAATCTCTATGACTGGGAACCGCGCGCGGTGGCGGCATTCAAAGAAAAATACGGCATGGATCCCACCGCGACCGCCGCGCCGCCCTTGGAGTGGTACCGTTTTATTTGCGATCATTTCACCGGGTTCATGCGCCGCTTCCGTGCACAGACGGACCGTATTGGGGAAAAATTGGGCCGCCGGATTCAGATTGCCGTGCAGGTATCGGCCGATCGCGCTTGCGTGGATGGCGATAATATAATGGTTTCGGCCAATTATACGTTTGGCTTCGACCTGAAGCAGTGGGCCGCAGAAGGCTTGGTGGACAGTATTTGCCCGTCATATCGCGGCAATTACGCGCCTATTTTTCTGGAACCGCTGTTCTCCGACCTGGGGGCGGCCCGGTCGCGCGTTAAGATTGTTCCCTCCATCGGTCAGAATCATAAGGCCGTCTATCCTCCGGGATATGACTGGCGGAAATACTTTTTAGAGCAGGAAAAACCATCGCAGCCGTTGTTGCCCATGGCGGATATGGATGCCTGGCGCATCCTGCGCGACGCCAACGACCTGTATCAGCAGGGCGCCGACGCCGTGGATGTATGGGAAATGGCCGGCGCCTATTGGTGCTTGAATCGGTGGCATGTCCTCAAGCGCATCGGCGATCGCGACTGGCTGGCCAGGGAATTTGGCACGCGCATCGGCCCCCTGATAACGCCGGTGGTCAATCCACTCAAGTATGAACTGCCGTCCTGAATAAATCCGGCATGGCATAATAATGATAGGGGAAAATGACAGGCCTATATTAAGTTAGCGGGTATTTGATCCTGAATATTAACTTGGAACTGCCCGGGAATGCATGGCCGTTGCGATTCAATCCCTTGACCGATGGCGTTGCCAAGCCGCGGAAATAATTTTCGATTCATTGACTTGATGCGTGGGAATTTTCCGCCTCGACGGCAGAACAGGGCGGCTTAATCAAGGAGGAAATGAATAATGCTGCCACGGTCGAAATATCGCTTAACGACAGCGCCGGACACCTCGCTGTGGATTCAGGTCTATTACAACGACCAGCACCTGACCAGGGAGGAAATCGCGACAATTTCCGGCGCCTCGGACGTCTACCACGATTGGTGGCGGCGCGTTTCGCCGGATAACGGCCGCACCTGGTCGGAGCCGGTCCCGATAACCGAGGCCCTGCCGGGCGTCCCGTTGGAACAGACTTTGCCGGGTGGGGGGGGAGTTGTTTATCCGCAGATTGTGGCGGCGGATCCGCAGTCAGGAAGGTGTTATCGGTTCTATATGCAGCGGCTTTTTCCGGGCCGCAAACCATTCGAATTCAAAACTTGGAAGTCGAGCGAGCTTGTTGACCATGTGTTTGTGACGGAGCAGAATGGGCCGCCCCGGATGTTGCGTTACGAGGAAGGCGCGGAATGCGACTGGGCGCAACCGTTCGATGAGAGTTATTGCCGTTCCAATCTGGCATATTTTGGCGTCAACGCCGAAATCGAAAAGGATGGCACTGTCCTCTTCCCGGTCACGGCCAGCGTCTGGCGCGGCGACGTTCTCCACGATGGCGTGTGCCTGATGCGCCGCGCTCCGTCCGACGGACAATGGCGCTCGTCGAACGTTACCCTGATCAACCCCGAATGGTCTTCGCGCGGATTAATGGAGCCGAGCGTTGCACGGCTGCGCAACGGGACGATTCTTATAATATGCCGGGGCGATAATACGCCGAGCACGCCCGGCCGGAAATGGTTTGTTTATTCGACCGACAACGGCCGGACCCTGAGCGAGGTTCAGGAATTGCGCTATGACGATAACACGCAATTCTATTCGCCCTCGTCAATTCACCGGCTGATCCGCAGCACACGCAATGGTGTTTTGTACTGGATTGCCAATATTGTACCGACACCGCCGAAAGGCAATTCGCCGCGCTACCCGCTGGTTATCGCGCGCATGGATGAGGAGCGCATGGCGGTGATAAAATCCAGTCTGGAAACGGTTGACGACAAAGGACCGCAGGACCCGGATATTATCCAGTTCTCCAATTTCTGCGTGCTGGAGGATCGCGAGACGAAGGATCTGGAAATATTCATGACCCGCTGGGGCGAAAATCCCGGCCGTAAGTGGCATGCCGATTGTTATCGTTACATCTATTCACCGGTGTGATTATGTTCTGGAACCAAATAGCGATCTTGACCGGTATTTTGATAGGCCTATGGCCCTGGCAGGCGAGTGCTGTTTCAAACGCCGCGTCCCGCGTTTGCGGTTCTGATGGACGCGTATTTGACCGGGGATTTCAAACAAAAGAATTCCAGACAAATTATCCCGGCATGCGTCTTGCGTTCTGCCTGCCGAAAAACTATCGCGCGACAGAGCGCTGGCCGCTTCTGATTTTTTTGCATGGCGGTGCGACCAGCGTTGATGAGCCGTATTTAAACTTGACCAAACGCAACGATCCGGAATGGCCGAACTTGCCTGAAATACTGGCTGATTATCGGATCGTGACCGTCCTGCCTTCGGCATTGCCGAAAAAAACATTCGACCCTTGGTCTTCCCCGGAAACCGAACGTTACCTGGCCGATGTGGTCCTGGAATGTTCGACGCTCTTTAATGTCGATCCTGATCGCGTGTTTCTGGCCGGTTTCTCAATGGGCGGTATTGGGGCCTATCATATCGCCCAGGTCTATCCGGACCGGTTCGCGGGCATTATGGCCATAGCCGGATCATGGATGATCGGAAACTGGGCCAATCTCACGGGCACGCCTTTCTGGATCGTTCATGGCCGGCGTGATGCGGTCTATAAAGTCCGCGGCCGGTTCACCGATGTCGCCTTTGCCCGGCTTTGCGATCGGCAGTTGACCGCGCAAGGTGTTGCGCATCGCTACCTTGAGCACGATCAATTGCTCCTGCATGGCAGTGGACACGGCATTTATGTTCCCGCTTTGCGTGAATTCCTGGCATGGGCGGAAAAAGCCCGGCGCGACAAACACCCGCAATGCATATTTCTCTCAACGCCGGCGGGTAATACCAGGCGCAGGCTGACGCCTGTTCACAGCCGCTTCTGGATTTCCGTGGATGCCGTGTCCACCGGTGATATCCCCGCGCATTACTGCGATGGCGATCCAAAATCGGCGCCCTTCCGCGGTGGTCATCAACCCGGTGATTTTAATTTTTCCGAAGCGGAATGGAATCGGTTTTGCCTGACGAATTCCGTCATCCAATTGCCGGGCGCGCAGATCGAGGCCGTCTTTACCAATAATGCCTTTACGGTTATCACGCGCAACGTGCGCGCCTTTACGGTATGGCTGGATGAAGCCATGGTGGATTTTCGTCAACCGGTGACGGTGACGTGGAATGGTCAAAGTGTCTTCCGGGATATTGTTCGGCCTTCACCCGTTGTCATGCGCGAATCGTTGGAATTGCGCCGTGATCCTGGCCTGTCCTATCCGGCCAAAATAGCGATTACCGAAGCGCAAGTCTTGCCCGGTCGCACCGATCGTTAACTAACGTCTGGCTGGGATCGAATCAATCCCTTGCGCCGTGCCGCCGCAGGACAGCCAAAAACGCGCATTATACAGCAATATCCAAATAGACAGCCCCAGGGCAATGCGTCACAATAGCGGCCAAAAGACTACAGGAGGCGTGAATATGGATAATTTAACCGCGCGTATGCCCAGGCCTAAAATAGGCTTGCTGCCGACCGGCCATAAAATCTATTGGGAGCAGTTTCCCAAGCTGAAGGTCATGGGCGAGGCCATGTTCGCCAAACTGCGCCGTCATCTGGAAGAGATCGGCGATATTGTTGCGCCGGAACTGGTGGATACCCCCGAAAAGGCCTGGCAGGCGGCGGAATTCTTTAAACACCATGACATCGATATCCTGATCGTATTTCCTTTTGGCTATACGACGGGCATGTGCGTCGCGCCGGTTGTCAAGGATTTGCACGTGCCCATTCGTTTGCTGAACGCACATGAGGACAGTTCCTATGATTATCGGGCGGCGGATACGACAATTTATCTGCACCACGAGGGAACCTGCTGTATCCCGGAATATGCCGGAATGCTCGTGACCCTTGGCAAGCGTTTTAAGGTGCGCAGCGGCGCTTTTGGCGATCAGCGCCTGTGGCGCGAAATAGGCGCCGATTGCCTGGGCGCCGCGGTGGGGCGCGTGTTCCGTTCCTCGAATTTTGCCGTTATCGGCAATACTTACACAAACATGACGGACATGCCCTTCGATGAACACCGCCTGTTGCGCGCCACCGGCAAACTGCTGTTGCGTCCGGAAGTGGAGGAAATTATAGCGGCATCTGAACGTGTCCGCCCGGATCAGTTGGAAGCCATGTATCTGCAATTCCGCAAAATGTTTGTCGTGGATAAGACCGTCCAGAACGAGCATCTGAAACTTTCGGCGCAAATCGCCGTGGCCTTCGATGAAGTGATCGAAAAGCACGCCATAGACGCCTTCGGCTATTACTGGTGGGGTGAGGCGGAGGCCGTGACGCAGTTGCGCTCGCAATCTGCGCTGGCCGTGTCGCGTTTGGCGGCCATGGGCCGGCCCGGCGTGACCGAGGGCGACATCAAAACGGCAATGGCGATCAGGATGCTCGACCTGATGGGCGGCGGCGGAATGTTCCTGGAATTCTTCTCCATGGATTTTGACGAAAACTTCATCATGATGGGGCACGATGGACCCAGCAATATCAACGTGGCGGAGGGTCGTCCTGTCCTGCAACATTTGGAAGTGCACCATGGCAAAACCGGACACGGGCTGGGCATCGATTTCAAGATGAAACAGGGTCCCGTTACCCTCGTGAATTGCACCCAGTTTGACGCCGGCGAAACATTCAAGTTGATTTATTCGGTTGCCGAAGTTATTCCCGGCGCTATACTGAACATCGGCAATCCCAATTGCCGTGTGAGGGTCGGTCTACCGATTCATGAATTCATGGATGCCTGGTGTCAGCAGGGGCCGGAACATCATCTGGCCCTGGGCATTGGCGACTTAAGCGCCGTGGTGGAGGCCTTTGCCGAAGCCATGCAATTTAAGTGCGTCAGGATATGATCTTTTGTCGAGGTCATGACCATGCGTAAAGCTAAAATAGGGCATGCTCTGGTTTCCGGCCTGTGCCTGGGCAAAGCAAGTCCTGAACCGGCCCCACTTTTCAATCCGGGGAATCAGGAGCCGGCCGGAGCGTTTCCCCGGCAGAAAGCTTCCGCTTGGTCCACGGTATCGAACTGCGGCAGGGCGCCGGCGATATGGATGGTCTGGATCAATTCCCGGCAATAGGGTTTGAGGCCGACCAGCGCCAGGACACCCTTGCGGGCTTCCGCTTCCTTGGCGGTGATCAGGAGCACGCGGATGCCGGCGCTGCTGATAAAATCCACGTTGGCCAGGTCCATGATAATGGCCTTGGGACGTTCCTGGAAATGCGCATCCAGTGCCTGTTGAACCGGCCCCGCGCCGAAGGTGTCGAACCGGCCATTGATGGTCAGGATGAGAATGCCGTCTTTTGGAGTGGTGATGACGTTCATGATGGGGGAAGATTCATTTTTCTGTTCAGAGACCATGCTGACGCGAATCAACATGCTTTCAAGCCAGCGCAGCGAAGTCGCCAGAGAATAGCTTGATGATATAGTCCGTGTAAATCTTGAAATTGTCCCAGGACTCATTCAAACAATATAGTCAGATACACCGGCGTATAATCGCCTAACGAAAACATAATGATCCATTCATTGCCGGATTCGCTTTTAACGGCCGGATCGGCTAATCCATCGCCATCGTAATCAGCCGGGACGGGGATATAACCGGTTCCGCCCAGGGGCTGGGTCAATGCTGCTTCAATATATTCAATGCTTGATAGTTTAAATATCCAATAACCGTTGCTCTCCCCATAAATGGCCGGATCGGCCTTGCCATCGCCGTCATAATCCGCCGCCACGGCGCGATAGCCGGTCCCGCCCAGAAACGCCAATAGCTCAATCGAATTATAATTGTCCGATGATAACAACATTTTCCAGTCGCCCCGCTCGCGCTGATAAACGCCGGGGCCGGCCTTGTCGTCACCATCGTAATCCGCCGGCATGCCGCTGTACCCCGGCCCGCCGAGGGGTTGCGTCAAGACAACCAGCACCTCGTAATTTTCCGACGAAAGCAAGATGGCCCACCGGCCGGTTGTTTCCTGATAGACCGCCGGATCGGCTTTGTTGTCACCGTCGTAATCGGCGGTAACCGAGGCCATTCCGCGTCCACCCAGCCCACTCAAGGTCGTGACCACCAGAGAATAGTTGTCGCTTGAAAGCCTGATCCGCCATGTTCCCGTGGCTTCATCATAGATGGCCGGATCGGCCTTGCCGTCGCCGTCATAATCGGCGCATACGCCGGCCGACATGCTTGCGCGCCAGCCGGAATCGTAGGAACTGAAAGCGCTCGCGCCGACAATATTGGTTGCTTTGACCCAATAATAATAAAGCATACCGACAGCAGGATTGACGTCATAATAATTCGCTTGCACCGCCGTTCCAATCAGCGTTGCTGCTGAAGAGTCGTTCGCTGTATGACGCCAGACCTGATAACCGGTTGCCTCGCTCGCTGTGCTCCAGGATAGCGCCACTTTGTCAACATAAGTCCCATCCGAGGCAACAATATTCTGCGGCGCCGGCGGAATTTGAATGACCGACACAATCAAATCCAGCGCGTTCGTTTCGCCCAACACCCATTCAGAAGCGGGAGAAACCCCAAACAGGGTGTAATCGCTGGATGCCCCGCCTTTGATGATGATCTGCCGGATGGGTAAGACGCTTGTGGAGCGGGTCATGTATACTGTTGCCGCGCCGGTAACGTTACCCGTCGCGCTGATACGGTCCAGGCTGGTAGCCGTGGCCGCGTGGCAGACGAATGAACCCGAATCGAATGCGACACGGTCGGAGAACGACAAGTTGCCGACATCCTCCGTGCTGTTGCCCGGTGAAACCGCTCCCGCCAGGGTCGCGGGCGCGCGGACCTCGCCATGGCCGCTCATAGTGGCCGTACTGCCCAGGAGAAAATTCGTGGCCGTCAACTTGTTGCCGAGATACCATGACCCTCCGGTCACGCGGACCGTAGCGGCATCCGCGCCTATTACAATACCCAGCGCCATCACAAATGCGATATATCTATCACTGTTTATTCGTATCATATTTCACCTCCGCTGAAATTGGAAATTCGAAACTGGAAATTGGCTTTCAAATTCTTATGCTGTTAATAAATGCATTTCTGATATCCGATTGTGTTTTGTACTTTATTGCTTCATTTATCAAAGTCATACCAGATCATATCCGACAAATCTTCCGCCAGTTTGTAAACATCCGGTTCATAGACCTGCTTCATCTCTTACACCAATTTCTAATTTCAAGTTTCCAGTTTCACGGTTTGGCGAGTTCGCTCTTGAGTTGTTCCACCGGGCGCCGCTGGAGATCTTCCAGACAGCCCGGATCGTTGCGCAGGACCTTGATCGTCCAGGAGACCTTCACGTCCTTATCGCCGATGATTATGAAGCGGTTATTATTCACTTCCGTGCCGACCGCAATCTGCGCGAAAGTTCCCACAACCGTCAGACTATAAATCTCCGATCCGACCAGGTTCAGGGAGGAGTAGTAGTCCGGCAGTTGCACCACGGCTTGGCCATTGACCAGTTGGGCGTTGCCGGCATAAACGTTCCACACCTGCGGTCCTTCCAAACAAAAATGACGCAGGACTTTGTTTTCGGGGTCAAGCGGATGATCAATGGTGAAGGCCTTATTGGCCCAGGCACCCGAACCGAATGTGGCGCGATAGACAACGCCCGTTCCTCCATCCAGGTACAACGTCCCCCGTACTCGAATTGAATTGTTCACGTTGTTGTCCACATCATGCCCGATGGCAATGCGCTCGACTCCACCCACTGCATAAGCGCTTTCGCCGATCGCCATATTTGTATTTGCGCCTTGGGCATCAAAACCCACTGCCACGCCGTGAGTAGAGCCGTTGGCACCATACCCCACTGCCGCACCGGCATGAAAGCCGTTGGCCTGATCTCCCACCGCCGCACCGGAACTAGAGCCGTTGGCATCCCGTCCCATCACCGCGCCGCCATTATAACCGTTGGCCGCATGTCCCACCGCCGCGCCGGACATAGAGCCGTTGGCCAGATAGCCCATCGCTGCGCCGGAATCAGAGCCGTTGGCATTCCAACCCACCGCCGCGCCGGAATTTGTGCCTTCAGACTGATATCCTATCGCTACGCCGTTAAGACAGCCGTTGGCCTCCCGACCCATCGCCACGCCATCAAAATAGCCGTTGGCATACTTGCCCGCCGCCACGCCTTCAACAGCGGCGTTGGCCGAATATCCCACTGCCGCACCACTGTAACCGTTGGCCTCATTTCCTGCCGCCACGCCGCCCCAATATCCGTTGGCTCCCGATCCGATGGAAACAGCATTCCCGTTAAAGTCTATTTGCGACACATTGGTGATGCCAAATCCGTTCATATTCAGGTTTGTGCCGTTGCCGAGATATACCCAGGTGGGCGCGGCAGTCAGGCTGGAATTGAAATACAATCCCTGAGAGCCGTCCGTCTGGTAAACGATCAGCCCCTGGGCGGCGCCGCCGCGCAGATT
>Ga0074199_1001218_pt1 | contig 25009 bp, 22 predicted proteins | sample EPASupsiteSAE347_FD_64528 | JGI IMG/M metagenome (GOLD analysis project Ga0074199, IMG submission 64528) | Bioremediated contaminated groundwater from EPA Superfund site, New Mexico - Sample SAE3-47 | ecosystem: Environmental > Aquatic > Deep subsurface > Groundwater > Contaminated ... | reverse complement strand
GATACTGGTCGATGCGGTTTTCTTCAAGATTTCCACAAGCCGGAGAGCAGAATCTAGCGTTAACGACGACCCACCGCATGCTCTTCCAAGCAGCGTGAGAGAAAGCATATTTCTGTCTCGCTCAAGCAATCCGTCCGCCAACATCCGAGGCACTAGTGTTCAGCTTCCAAAATAACATAGCAATATTTTAATACCTGGTACTCAATCTAATATCATGCCATTTGTGAGTGAGCGCCCTGCTTTGCAGTTAACTGATGAGGAGCTTGAGTCCCTTAATAGAGCCAGCAAGTCAAGAACGCTACCGGAGAGGGCAGTCGAACGTGCCAAGATCCTTCTTGGATACTTTGAGCGCAAATCAATTTCTCAAATTGCGCGAGACTTAGACACCAATAGGCCCAAAATTGAGCGTACGATTGACAAGGCCTATGCTTATGGAATTTATCCTGCGCTGGAAGATCTTCCACGAAGTGGCAGACCGCGAAAAATATCCTCTGACGCACGAACTTGGATTCTGTCTCTTGCTTGCTCAAAACCACTGGACCATGGATATCCATATGAATTATGGACACAACGTTTATTAGCAGGACATATTAGGAATCATTGTATGGAAAATAGATTTCTAGAATTATCAAAGATATCTCGTGGCACGGTTTCGAAAATACTTGGCGCGAGCAACGTAAAGCCCCATAAAATTTCGTCATACCTTGCTCCAATTGATCCAGAATTTGAGCCAAAGAGCGTGGTTGTACTACATACCTACAAGCAAGTGGAATTGCTCCAACAGATGTCTAAAGAAAATAAGCCACTCGAGATGGTTATCATTTCATACGATGAAAAGCCGGGAATTCAAGCTATTGAAAATAAATATCCAGATCTAATGCCTGCATTAGGCAAATATGACACGCTTTCTCGCGATTATGAATATATAAGGCATGGCACAATATCTCTGCTTGCTGGTATTGATCTCTTAACCGGGACAGTTCATTATATGATATTAGATCGGCATAGAAGTAGAGAGTTCGTTGAATTCTTAAAATGTGTCGATTCCGCCTATCTCAAAGATATAAAAATAATTATTATTCTGGACAATGTTAGCGTGCATACATCTAAGGAAACTAAGGAATATCTCAAAACAGTACCGCAACGCTTTCATTTTGTCTTTACACCAAAACATGCCTCATGGCTAAATATAATCGAGAGCCTATTCAGCAAAATGACTCGAAGCATGCTGAGGGGGATTCGTGTATCCTCCAAAAAAGAGTTGAAGGATCGGATGAGTCAATATTTAGACGATATGAATGAAACTCCAACGATATTTAAATGGAAGTACAAAATGGATAAAATGGCGGGAGGGATTGTTGTTGATAAGGATGGCGGATTATTGATAGGTTAATTTGGAACTGTAACACTAGCTGTCTCTTGGGGTGTCGTTTCATTCTGTGAAAAGACTTTGAAGGTGAATCCTCTCGCGGTCAAAGTTCTTGTCATTGTATCTGACTTGTTCATCATAGGCAATTTTACGCTTTATCTCTGGCATGGCCTATGATTGTAGGTCAAAGATATCTCTGCTGTAAGAACTTGCTACCGCTTCTTAGACCATCATCTTCTTTATACCAATGTATACATATCTTGGAATGAAAGGAGATAACATGAGATTGGACTATTTAGTGTTCTGCTTATCTGTTGTTGTTTTAGTAATGAGTGGTTGCCTTGGTGGAGGAGACACTAAACCCGATACTCCATTCAAAACGTATTTAGGAACTTATGAGATAAGTTTTAACCTGACATCTGAGTATGATTACTATTTAGGTCGTCCCAATCCCTTCCATGAAAGTGTTGGGTCTTCTTACTTTCCCGACTATAAAAGTTTCACACGCACAATTGAAGACAAAACTAATTCCATGTATAGCTTTGATGTTTCAATTATCGAATATGCCTTGCCACAAGCTCAAACAATGGAAGCGTTAGATAATTGGTTATGGATGGGGAAAAAGGGGACTTCGACATGGACCACTTATGCTTCTGATAGCGAGTTCCAGCATACATATCGAGTTATGGATAAAGGACCTTATATAAATGCGGCCTGTTGGCTTGATGAAAAAACTATGCTTACGATAGGTGCAAGTGGTTGGGATATACCTTATGATCGCAAAGATTTCAATATCACAAACATTCTAAAGTCTCTAAGGACAAAAAAATATCGATCATAAAGGGGTCATTTCCAGGACCGCCACCAGCCTTTTTCTTTAGCCTTCCTGGCTTGGTGGCAAATTCACTGCATGCCTAAGCGTTCTTTTATTGCTCGGACATCGGATTGCACCTGTCTGAAATGCATCCCATATCCTGGTTGGATGTCTTCCCTCATGCCTTTGATTTCTTCCAGTACCTGGGGAATTGTGTCGGTATTTTTACGCACTGCCTTGATGTCCTCGCTAATCCGAGGGATCACGGCGGTATTCTCTTGGATCTTCAGAAGTAGCGGTATAGCCTTATCCAGTTGAACAAATGAGCAAAGCATGGCCATCTCAATGGTTCGCCCAACATCGCCGTCGTAGGGCTCAGAGGTCACCTTTGAGACTTCGGCCAGCTCCGGCTTATTCTTCTCAATAGTCTGTAAGAAGGGCGCGAGTCTGGCCTCATCTCCTTCCACCAGGGCGATAACCTCTTGCTGGCCGTTCTCTTCCCAGTTGTATGTAGACAATCCAGGTATGGCAAGGTTCATGGCACTTTTGAGCAGGAATACACGATAGCCTACATCATGCACTTTTGGCCCGGTAATCTTGATTTTTAGTTTCATGTTCTTCCTTGATATGTATCGATAAGACTATTTGATTGTTTCCTTGATTTGGGAATTTGGTTTTATGGCCAAAACTGCCACCACCCATTTTTCATCACTTCTTCCTGGCTTGGTTGTAATTGAGGTGTGATCTTCTCCGAGAGCTGGCAATTATTCATTTCCTCATCCCTTCTCGTATCTTTTGCACCAACTCGGGATAATCACGCTCTAAGCCCTCTTCGATCCAGTGGCTTGCTACTTCGCTTATAGAAAACCGGGGGATAGTCCCTTTCAAATACCACATGGCTGCTGCTATAATTGGACTCCACACGCCTATCATTCGCCGCTTGCTATTTGCAGTTGCTATTGCCTCATCAATGAGCTTAATGTTTAATGCCTTAAGGCTTAATGTATCTTCACTTAATGCTTGCTTGCTTAATGTTTCATTCCTTAAGGCTTCTGACTTTTTCGTCTTAATGTCGCCAAAAACACGGTCCATTAAGTCCCCGGTCATGCGATCACCTCATCAGCGAGCTGAAAATATGCTTTTGCAGCCGGTGCTTCAGGATCTATCAAATGAATGGGCTTTCCATAGCTTGGAGCTTCCGCCAGCTTGATGCTCCTGGGAATGACGACCTTGAAGACATCATCTCCGAGAAGCTCACGAACTCGCGTGATTACCTCTTTCCCCATTTTGGTTCTGGCGTCGTACATGGTCAGCAAGTATCTTAGCTTCAGATCCTGGCCTAGGCCCTCAGATATCGCCTTTGCCAAATCCAGGATCATCGATAACCCTTGGATCGCAAAGAACTCTGTTTGGATTGGCACAAGTACGGTATCGCTGGCAACCATCGCGTTAATGGTCAAAAATCCGAGGTTGGGCGGCGTGTCGATGATGATGAAGTCATAGGCATTTTGAGTTTGGATCTTTGGCTTTAGTATCCTCTCTCTGGCGATGGATTTGCCAGCTATCTCCATCTCTGCTTTCCCGAGTCGCTTATCTGCGGGGATGATATCTAAGCCGTTGATCTCTGTGAGTGTGGTGAGCTGCGATAGGCTGAGATCGCCCAGCATGGTCTCGTACATGGTGTTTTCAAAATTACTGATCGCTAAATGGGTTGTAGCTGATCCTTGGGGGTCCAGGTCGATTAGTAGGACTTTTTTCCCTTTGGCCGCAAGACAAGCAGATAGATTAACTGCTGTTGTGGTCTTGCCACAGCCTCCCTTCTGATTTGCAATTGCTACTACTTCCATGCATTAAGGATTAATCTTTAAGACTTAAGAGAGTATCTATTAAGGATTAAGCCTTAAGGCTTAAGGTAAGTATAATTGAGATCAGAGATGGATTGCAACGCCTTTTGAGCAAGTTAAAAGTGGCTAGGACCCCTATTCATACCTAGCTCCTTCGAGGAGGTAGCAACGTTATAATAACGGCTATAATCAAAAGAATGAAACCAGCCGTAAAGTTGTTATTTATAAGAATAACATATGCTCCTAAAAGTGCGACAATGCTACTGGTAATAGTTATGATAAAATTTTCCTCTCTTGTACGTTTTGCTCGCATCTCGGATTGCTTAGATTGTATACCCTTTTGAGTTGTGTCAATACCACCTCTAATTCCTTTTCCAACAACTTCTATTGGTTCACCATAAGCTCTTTTCATCCCTTCGGACAATTCATTGGTTAGTGGCAACTTCTCTTTCATGCCCATTTTATTATCTTCATATTGTATGATTAACGCATCTTATGAAATAGTTTCGATAGAATGGGCTTATACCCTCGTTGAGCTTCTGCATTTGGGCGGGATCACATTTTCCCTTCCACAATCTTGATCTCCTCTTCTGTCAGCCCGTAAAGCTCGTAGACCAGGGCGTCTATCTGTCCATCTGTGGCTTCTATTTGGCGCTGGAGGCTTGTCTGCTCGTGAGGAGTGCGGGCCTCTTTGAGCTGCTTGTGAAGAGATAGCGTCTGATCCACCAGGGAGATCATGCGATCATGGCGGGCGGCATCGGCGGGGTCCGAGAAGTCTATGGTGCGGATGGGAAGCTGAATCAAGTATTGCGTAAAGAAACGCAAATATCCACCCCTAAAAACGGCTGTTAGATTTCGGTAATAAAAACCCATCAGTAAAGAATTAAGCAATCCAAGCAGATACTTATCTACTGAGCAAACGATGTATGTCGTATTCGCCGAATAGATGCCTCCAGTTTTATCAAGCATAAAGTTCCCGCTGATAGAAATATCTGGAAGCATTATCTTTGGCTTTTCAAACTCATCGTAGTAATCACAGGCTCGTAATTCCCACCAATGTTCTCCTTTGTCACATCTCTTCTCAGCCGCCTCTGAAAAGGGTAGTAAGTGATTGGCTATTGCTGGATAGTTCTGTCTGAGCCAGCCTAAAGCATCCTTGGCGTTACCTGATCTCTCTCTAGTCCAGCCCCTAGGCATCAGTATTAGGTACTTATCGTTAGCAGGCAACTCGTACTTCTTGATATCTCTTCCTGCTAAAAACGGCTTGATAAGCTCCGCACTTCTTACATCTTCCGCAATCAGCCGCTCTTTTATCGCCCTATCGATTACGAAAGCTTCGTTTAGCCCTGTCAATACCCCACGGTATATCTTCCCGCTCACATAATCGCTTAGGGGGACGCCCGACGCCTTCAACCTGGATAGCAAAGCCTGCGTCCTCTCATCTGTCAGAGACCAACCCTTGTCATCAAGAGCTAACTGGTTCACGCTGTAGTGGTTCTCTTTGACGTAATCACTTAGGTTCTGGAAGTCCAGGGTTTTAACCTGAGTGACATCAAAGCTTGTATGGGGTTTGCTCTTGGTAATGCGAATTATGCAGGGATAGGTAGTTGCTCCCTGAAATATTTGTAGATCTCCAAAATCTATTATCTCCTCTATGCACTGCTCTTTCAACCAGGTCCGTAGAGGCAGGCCATAGTTGGCCCTCATCCATTTGTTAGCCACAATGTAAGAGAAGATGCCTCCTTCTTGAAGGAGTGATACACCACGTTCTATGAAGTAAGCATATAGGTCTGCTGTCCCTTGATAGACCTTGTAATGCTTCTGGAAATAGCTCTTGAACTCTCCTAGCATCTCCTGCCTTACATAAGGCGGATTGCCTATAACCACGCTGAAACCGCCTCTCTGGAAGATCTCAGGGAACTCCTTCTCCCAGTCAAAGGGATTGATCCTACCAATCTCCTCCTGCGTTAGGCTGGGATTATCCTTCAGGATGTCCCAGCCGATCAACGAATTGCCGCACTTGATGTTATTGCTTAAATCGGGTAATGCCCTCTCCTGGAAGAGCTTAAGCTGCTTGGAGATCGTCTCATCATTCTCACCTTCCAGCACCTTCAGCAAAAGGGAGAGCTTTGTAACCTCTACGGCCTGGCGGTCAATGTCCACGCCGTAGATGTTATTCAGCAAAATCTGCTTTCTCTCCGCGGTGGTAAGTCTCCATTCCCCGCCCCGGCCCTGGTAGACAGGCAGCTCGGGCTCATTCTTCCGGCCCTTCTTGCCCGTCTCAACACCTGGGATCAGCCGCCTTATCTCGGGAGAAGAAGGCTTCAGGCCGCTCTGCAGCAAAGGCACAAGATTTTGAACATACCAATCTCTATGCCAGTCCAGCAGGTACTGATAGGCCACAATGAGGAAGGACCCTGAGCCACAGGCAGGATCTAAAACGGTGATTAGCACCACTTCAAAAGGCGTCTTGCCTTTCAGAATTTTGCCTAACGTGTTTCCTACGATGTTTTCCACAATGTAGACCGGCGTGTATTTGACCCCGCCTGCCTTCTTTACTTCGGGCTTGTCCTCTATCACGGCGCGGTGACCTTCGGTGAGCCGGATCACCTGGCCTAAAAACTGCTCGTAGACCTGGCCCAGGATCTCAGCAGGAAGCACTGAGAACTCATAAGGGCTATCTGGATAGTAAAGCCGCTTGAAGATCTCCTTTAAGGGCTTATCATCGATGTTTAAGCTCAGAGTTAGAGTATCCGGGCTCTCCCTGCCTGGCTCCTTTTCAAAGTGGAATATGCCTGAGTTGTAACGCTCATCTGCCCGGCGGAAAAGCTCACAAAGCCGGGGATAGACCCGCTCACCATTGAGTAGGTCCTGTAGCTTCATAAGCCGCTCAATGCCCCGGTCCTCGCATATTCGTAGGAAAACAATACGATTGACTATGGCTTGGACTGCATAATTGAGATCTTTAGTGCTGAGGTCAGGGTTTCGCAGGGCGATGTTTCGGGCAAGGATCTCTCTCCAGCCGGCGATCTCTTCCAGGAAGACGACATCTACCGCAGACGTACCTCTTTTGCTCTTCTTATCTGCGGCGTACTTGTCGAAGGACCCTTTCAGAACGGCATTCTTGGAGAATATACTCGTGATTTCATCCCAACGAGTCAGGTAATCCTTGTAATTCAGATAAAAAATCCTGGCGTTGGAGGCTTTATCCGTCTTATCCGGTTTTACATTGCAATCATAGACAGCGAACTCCTCAAAGTCGGTGAGAACCGATAATGGCAACTTCATTGTCCAAGCATAGCGGCGGAGTTGGAAGGCAGGATGGATATCGTCCTTGATGTCTACTGAAGGCTTCTTGGCCTCCAAGAAGAACTTACGCTGGCCGCCAATACGAAAAGAGTAATCTGGGGCTTTGGTGGTGGTTCCTACCTTGACAGCGTCCTCATGGATAACGTCCTTGTAGGCTTCAGCAAAACCCTGTTCGTTATCTATATCCCATCCCAGGGCCTTGAAAAAGGGATCAACAAATTCTCTTCTAACCTGAGTCTCGTTGTAATGCCCGGATTTGTAGGACGCCAGGTTATTTTCGAATCTTTCTACCAGGTCCTCTATCTCTTTGGGTGCCGCCAAATATCTCTCCCTCGGGATGCCTTAACCATCGCTCACAGGAAAAGGCTTTGGGTGATGCTGCCCGAAAGATCGCCTCTACTGTCGTTATTGGGCGGAGCTCTTCCGGGATGATCGGTGCAGCTTCACTTTCTTTCCTGCCTGCTTCGTTGCCTGGGCCGCTTGCTTTGCCGCCACCTCGATCTCGCGGAAGTCCTGGAGCGCGCCGCAGCGCGCACGTAGTTGATTTAAAAGCGCTTTTCAGCTTTTAAATCGCCAGAACCATAGCGTTCTCATTTTGTGGGTCAAGGGTTTTACACCCTTGAAAAGAGAGAGGCGGGCTAGAGCTGGCTCAGCCCGTATAGCTTCCCATAGTGAATGCCCCCGAGAAGGATATTATTGATCCTAAGGGGAAAGAGTCCCAGCCTTCAGCATCTTCCTTATGTTATCGTTTACGTTGGCTTTATCGTAGCCAATCACCCTGGCTATTTCGGCCTGGTTTCGCTGGCCTCCTTCCCAAAGCTCCTTAATTTTCGCGAGGGCCTGGGGATTCTGGAAGAGCCTAACCTTCTTACCTTCCTCTTTGGGAGCTTCTCTCTCTGGAGATCTCCCTACTTCTCTTACTACAGCCCTGGAGTTATGGGAGCCTCCCTCCTGGGGAGTCTGGGATTCTCCCATTGTGGGATCTTGGAAGGAGACCTCTCTGGTTGCCTGGTCCTCTTTCGTAGCTGGAGCCATTCTCCTTGTAGCCTGGAGAGCCTGTCTAGCTTCCTGGGAATAGGAGAGGATCACCCTGGAGGCCAGAGCGCCTGGGGAGGTTTGTTCTATCGCGGCCTGAATACTGAGAGCATGATAAGCCTCAGGATCTAGGGTTATTCTTGGATTCTTTGGAGCTGACATAAGAGGTACTCTCCCTCTCTGGCAAAATAACCTTTCTGGTAATTATGGGATAGAGGGAAGAAGGGATGGAGGGAGATGGCCAGTCTCCCCGGCCTTTGCATACTTCCTTTTTTGCATTGCAACGTTGCATTTTTCGCGTTGCATTGATGCATTTTACAGGCCTTAAAGGGCCTTTTGCTATAATGCTCTAAGCCTCAGCATATCGAAAACGGCCTTACCCCTCCCACCCCTCATTTAGTTCTATGTCATTTTGAAGAATACTTAAAATAATGTCATAGAACTAATTACCGTTAGCAGAAGGAGTAAGGGAAGAGAGTCCTAAGGCCTCCCTCTTTAGAGTCCTGGCCCGTTCCTGAGCCTCCTCTCTGCTCATCTTACGGGAAGAGCCCAGGTAAACGTTCCTTAGCTTCCCTCCCACTCTCCAGGAGGCCATAAAGTAGGTGTAAATCTTTGCTCCCTTCTGGGTATCCTTAACCTTCTTCTGCTCCCATATCTGGAGATCTTCCAGCCTGGCCTCCAGCTTCTGAGCCTGGGCCTGGGAGAGCCTCTTAGCAGCCATAGACTGAAGATTCACTACTGTAACCCTGGCTGCTCTCATGGTTGCCGCCGCTTCCTTCTGGGCTTTTGCTCTCCTGGCCAGATCCTGGGCCTCCTTTTTCAGAGCCTTTGCTCTCTCCCCAGCGTTGGTTTTGTGCATGGTAAATAATTCTATGTCATTTTACTTAACAATTTCTATAATGTACTAGAACTAAGTCGAAGTACGCGAGTTACACGCATAAACTTATACAACCATCCCGGCCCGGCTCAAATCAGCAAAAATCCTCTTCTGCTTAACCTTCCATTCCATACACTATGGAACCATCTATCGACAATTGCCCGATATCGATTAAACAGCATCAGTGAGATCAGAAATGCGTTGTACAATCCAGAGCGCAACACCTGGGGGTTGGGGTCGGAAAGAATCCTTATAATAATATCTTACAGTTTAGAGCATACCGAAAAAAGAAGAATCACATTACAAGTTGCACGTACTGATTTGGAGCTGGAGTTAGCCTTATACCATAACTCCTCAGCCTACTCAAACATACCGTGATGCTCGTAGCTTTGAAGAGTGCACGGTGAGGGGTTCGCTCCTTACCTACTTTGGTCACATTGCTTCGTATTAGCAGAACCACCTTTTTTGCGCATCATTACTTTTTGGATTACATTACAGTCATTTAAAATAATATCGGCGCAGTTGGCCACATATGGACTGATATCGTTTAGTAGTTGGTTTAGCAGTTCCTCTCTCTTCGGATGAGAGATCTCGCCTAAGGCCAATGCGACTTCGCCCCTCACCATAAAAGACGAGTGGTGCATCATGATCAAAAGCAGCTCCATCGCCTTGAGTCCGCTGATCTTTCCGACAGCCTTTACTGCCTCGGATACCAAGTATGAATCATTCTCGGTCATGATAGTCTTGAGCGCATCCAAGGCACGGGGATCTCGCAGTTCCCCAAGAATATAGACCATCTCTCTCTTCTTCTCGCGTCTGTCATGGTGCAGGGCTGATTTCAGGACCTTGTCGAAATAAGTATCATCACCCTCATTGCAGACGGTCATGTTCCTCACAAGAGATATCTGAAATAGTGCTCAAGGCCAGATAACATGATTCCAGGGTAGATATGCCGCCAAACTGTGACCCTCTAAAACCGCCATTCTCATTCTGAAGGGAGTCTATGAAAGATGTAATGCCCAATGGATCAGAAATTTTAAGATATCGTGCGATCCGGTGACCTGCATATGTGCTCTCAAGGGTCACTGAGCTGGCTGTGGGATTTCCCACATATCCCTTTCTGGTAGTACAGCGCTTCAAAAAGTCTGATATCAAATCGATATGTAAAGAAGACAAGGTGATGGGATAGCCTCTCTTCTCCATAGCGTTCAATATCTCTATGGCCATGTAAGTGCTCATGACATCCTGGCGGTTGCTCATATCGAGAAGCGCGAGGGTCAAATTCACCAAACTGCTATCTATATTGTCAGCCCCCAGCTCTATGCGCTTAAGAACTGTGCTTAAAGACGACGAGAATATGCTCGAACCGTACATCCCATATAATTCATATTTGAAATAGCGAATGAGAGGCGTGGTTGGAACTGCGCAAGGTCTTTGCTGCTCATCTCCATTGTAGCGCCACCATATCTCACCAGTTCGAAATTCTACCTTTGCCTCGGCCAATTTCAAGCACTTCATGGCATAGTAAACCCCGTTAAAATCGAATTGGTCATACTCGGACAAGAAACGGATTATTTCGTCGTCTGGCGAGTCTGTCTTTAGCATTTTGAGGCAAGCCAAGGCAAAAAATGTGTCTCGGATGGTTGGTGGGAGTTCTCTTACAAACGAGTAACCGCTCAGACTATTCTCTTTGATCCGCCTTTCATCGATATACCGGATAAGGGCCTTTATGTCTGGCATGATGCTCCTCCTAACAGGAGTCATCAGCCATGAGGCGGTTTAGGGTGGACTCCATCACCACCAGCCTCATAACGTTAGTTGCTTTCGGATTAAAGTATTCCGGTGAGAATCAGCAATCTCTCGGACGTAGCGAAAATTATTATAACTCAACTCGCAGAGCATGAGCGCGTCTTGGGCGATGGGGTCCGCCTGGGCAAAATGCCTGAACTGCCCGATGGGCTGATGACACCTACTGATAAAAGCGACAAGAAGAAGGGTAGGTGTAAGCAAATATGTACTCAGATGAACAAGTGCTTAAGGCAGTCCAAGAGAAGAACGTTGAGACTATCAGGTTACAGTTCACGGACGTCCAGGGCATAGTAAAAAATGTTGCTATCCCCGCCAATCGACTGGGTAAAGCGTTACAAAGCGGCATAGCTTTTGATGGTTCCTCGATTGAAGGCTTTGCACGAATTCAAGAATCTGACATGATTTTGAGGCCGGATGTATCCACCTTTGCCATCCTGCCTTGGAGATCACAGGATGGAGCCAATGAAGCGAGGTTCATATGCGATGTTCATCATCCTAATGGAAAGCCCTTCGAGGGAGATCCCAGGTTTGTCCTGAAACGGCAGCTTGAACTGGCTAAGGATATGGGATACGCCATGAATGTCGGCCCGGAGCTGGAGTTCTTCCTATTTGAGAAACAGAACGGTGGCTCTGCGACCGTACCGCATGACTTCGGAGGATACTTCGACATGGGTCCTGTGGATCTGGCCGAGGACGTCAGAAGGGAGATCATCAGGGCCTTGACCGAGATGGACTTTACCATCGAGGCATCCCATCACGAGGTGGCACGCGGCCAGCATGAGATCGACTTTGTCTATGACGATGCTCTCAAGAATGCTGATAAGGTAGTGACATTCAAGTACGTGACCAAGACCATTGCCATGCGAGAAGGTCTGCGCGCCACCTTCATGCCTAAGCCCATCTTCGGCACGGCGGGAACTGGTATGCACGTTAATATCTCCCTTTTCCAGGGTGAAGAGAACGCTTTCTTCGATCCTCAGGGGACCATGAACATTAGCGACCTGGCCAGATTCTTCGTAGGAGGATTAATCGAGCACGCCAGCGCTATTACCGCCGTGGCCAATCCCCTTATCAACTCCTACAAGCGCCTGGTATCGGGTTTTGAGGCTCCCGTCTATATGAGCTGGTCTGGGCCGAATAGATCCTCGCTCATAAGAGTGCCTGCAGCGCGAGGTCTCTCCACGCGCCTGGAGTTTCGCTCTCCAGATCCCACCTGCAATCCTTACTTAGCTTTTGCCGTCATTCTGGCCGCTGGACTGGACGGCATAAAGAGAAGCATCGATCCAGGAAAACCTGTAGACCTAAATGTCTACGATCTCTCAGAAGCGGAACGGAAATCTATGGGGATTAAAACCTTGCCCGCCAACCTGAAGGAGGCGTTGGACTATTTGGAGGAGGACAAAGTTATCCGGGAGGCTTTGGGCGAGCACGTCTTTGAGAACATCATGAGACTGGGTATGATGGAATGGGAGGCGTACAACACTTTTGTTCACCCCTGGGAGATTGAGAGATATATAAACACCTTTTGAGAAAACCTTCAACTAATTTTGAATATTGCAGGTCGCAGTAAGTGAGGATCGCAACAAAAGCAGACGCTCCTGAAAAGGAGCGTTGGCTCAATCATAATATATTGGGCATGGCGTGTTTTCCTTTAATCCGTCTTCTTGAGCAGCTCAGCTATAGCTTCCATGGAATTCTCCTCTCGCAAAGCTGCAAGTTCTGGGGGAGATTCCTGAAACAGCTCCAGGGCATTGAAGAATCTGTCCAGCACGTCTCCACTGTAAGTAGGGACCAAGAAGATGTGAGTATGAGGGACCCTCCTGCCACGGGCGTACATGCATACGAATTCTGGGGCCAGAGTCTTCATCACCTTCTCGGCCACGACTTTTGCTACTTTGAAGAGGCTGGCATTCTCATCTTCGGAAAGCTCATGCCACCATGGTGCATGCCTCTTAGGAATGACGAGACAGTGACCTATTGAAAGGGGATTGATATCCAGTATGGCTAATGATAGTTCATCCTCATAGATCTTGTAACAAGGTGCTTTTCCCCCGATGATATCGCAGAAAATACAGTGTTTCCCGGTGCTTTCAACCATAAAGCCCATCCTGTGACCCAACACGCTATTATTAATGATTAACCCTTTGCCCAGCTTAATGTGATGGAAACTCTCTTATTACATGATATATCCTACCTCAGATCATATTTTGGGCGATGAGGTCCACCTGGGCGAGATGCTCAAACTGCCAATGAGGCTGATGACCACTACTAAGAAAAATGGTAGAAGGGATGACATTGGCAGGACGTCAGCATTCAAATGCTCCAGCTATAACGGCAACCGACATATTGAGCCATAGTCGGCGTCTTTGCGGGAGAGCCAGTCTTTCAGAACTCCAAAGATACCAAGAGCCGCTGCAATGGCTAATTTGCTCTTTTCGCAATATAACGATCGCTTTATCGGTGCAAGTCCTAAAAACTTTTGAGGTGAAATAAATATGTCTTTGGAAATCGAGAAGATTCATGCCAGGGAGATCTTAGACTCGCGAGGAAATCCGACGATTGAGGTTGATGTATGGACATGCTGTGGATTCGGCAGGGCTGCAGTTCCCAGCGGGGCCTCTACGGGAGTTCACGAGGCTCTGGAACTCCGTGATGGAGGGGATAGATATGATGGCAAGGGCGTACTAAAGGCCATCAAGAACGTAAACGAAGTGATAGCCCCAAAAATAATTGGAATGAAGGCTTCAGCTCAATGCGAAATCGATAAGCTGATGAAAGAACTGGATGGCACCCCGAATAAGGCCAACCTAGGTGCTAATGCTATTTTGGGAGTATCTCTTGGTGTGGCCAAGGCTTCTGCTTCGTCTTTAGACATGCCGCTCTACAGGTATCTTGGAGGTGTTAGCACTTCCAGGCTACCGGTTCCATCCTTCAATGTCCTAAATGGCGGCAAACATGCCGGAAATGAGCTTGCTATCCAGGAGTTCATGATTGAGCCCGTTGGCGCAAAAACTTTCAGCGAGGGTCTAAGAATGGCTGTGGAGACCTATCATGCTCTGGGCAAGATACTTCAGGGCAGATATGGTGTTGGGGCCACCAATGTAGGCTTTGAAGGGGGTTATGCACCTCCGCTCACAAAAACAAGAGATGCTCTCGATGCTATAATGAGCGCCCTGGATGCAACGGGCTATGAAAAAGAGATCAAGATTGGGCTTGACTCGGCGGCATCGAGCTTTTATGTAGACGGCGGCTATTCCATCGATGGAAAACGCCTATCTTCGGATGAGATGGTTGATTACTACGCTGACTTGGTGGCTACCTACCCTATAATTCTTCTTGAAGACCCATTCGAAGAAGAAGCCTACGAGGATTTCGCAAAGTTGACTGCCAGGCTACCCAATACTACTATCGTAGGCGACGACATCTATGTGACCAATCCCACAAGGCTAAAGAAGGGCATAGAGATGCATGCAAGTAATGCCCTGTTGCTTAAGCTCAATCAGATTGGTTCTGTCTCGGAGGCATTTGATACGGCCAGAATGGCCTTCCGGGCGGGCTTTAAGATTATGGCAAGCCACAGATCGGCTGAGACAGAAGATTCTGCGCTGGCCGATGTAGCTGTTGCCTTGGGCGTAGAGCTGCTGAAGACTGGAGCCCCAGCTCGTAGCGAGAGAACGGCAAAGTACAACCAGCTTCTGAGGATACAAGAGGAGCTTGGAAATGCAGCATCATACGTCGAGCTTTGAAATAGATCTCTGCATATTGCTTCGGTACAGGCGGTTGGATTGAATCAAGAAAACATGATGGCTAAGATGCAGGGTTTCCTGGTCCAAGGTTTGCCAGTGGTCAGGGAGGGTGACGACCTCCCTTCCCTGATCGAGTCACTCTTCGAGCTTCAGCACGGGGATGTCCTATGCATTGCCAGCACGGTGATCGCCAAATCTGAAGGACGCTTTAAAGAACTAAAGGATTACGAACCCAGCGCCAGGGCAATTATCCCAGGGTTGTCTAAATAGTACTTGATGATGAAAGTTATACACACTAATTTTATACAATCTTAAGGCCCGGTATAAGTGGGATGCACAATATTATAAATATGCTTTCACCCTCGTAACCCCCCTACCTTTGCGCTCCAAGTTTTAAATTCGTATAATCGCTATGTAGCGACACAATAGACCGATATGAGGAGATGGTTTGCAATTGAGCTTATAGTCTCTGGAATGATCAGTTAGGCAAAGAGGATTTTAGCCCCAAAGCCTGGGATGGAGGGAAAAAGGGAGCCTCCCTCAGAGGGTCTGTAAGTTACACGTACAAGGGAGAGAGGTAAATGCGACATAAAAGCGACATTTGAAAGAGGGGAAAGCGAAGTAAAAACGAAGTTTGCATTAACTGCAATGGTGCTATAAGGTGCTTTATGGGAAGCTTTTGGGAAGTTTGGGAAGGTCTTAGATCCTGGAGAGAGAAGCCCAGAGAGCGGTTCCTGTTAACTTTCTGTTAACTTATTGGTAACTTTCAAGGAAAGGCCTGGGAGGTTGATATGCTATTTTGGCAGGTTCGGAAGGTTGATTATGTATTTCGGAAGGTTACGGAAGGCTAACCACGATCAGAAGACCGGCGAAGGATAAACGGCAAATGCGAAGGTTGCGAAGCTTAACAGCGATCAGCAAGAACTTGGCAGGATAACCGCATGCTTTGGTAGGTTCAGGCTGCTTAATCATGGCTCGGAGGTTACCCGGCCAAATTCGGAGGATTCGGAGGTTCGAGGCTCTTTTAAGGATAGAGATTATGTGCATATTTTGTGCATGTTTTGTGTAATTTGCTTATAAAGAAAGTTTATTATTTGTATATCCTTATGTACTGCTGCATGTTTGTTTATACATAAAAGAGGGGAGGGTAGCTCTCCCCTAAGCCTTAATCGGTTCTGGCCTCTCGCCCTGGGAAGGATCTTCCTCGATCTCCTCAATGGTGATAGGTATAGGCTCTATTCTGGGGAGCTGGGCTTGCTCTTCCTGAGCTTTTGCCTTCTTCTTGTACTCCTTCAGCTCCTTCTTCTGCTCATAAACCGCGTTCTCATATTCGATGTCAATGTATTTAATGGCAAGATCTTTACCTACATCCTTTGTCCAATCTCTGGTAGACCAATCAGTAAACGCATCTGGCCTAACTCCTCTGTAGAGTTTGGTCTTCTCCTGTATCGCTTGAGCCCAAACCGCCTCTTCTGGAGTCTTTGGTAAATTGAGAGTGCCCTTCCATTCACCATCATACAGGCCCGTGACCTTCAGGATGTGAACCGCCGCCGTGATTGCTATCTTCTCATCGGAGCTATGGAGGCCATTGGTAAGAGTGTTCACCGCTTCATGGGCCAGGGCCTTGAGCCTGAGCTTTGAATCAGTCCATAATTCCTCTCGTTTGACATTCAATTCCGCTGTAAAAAACGGGTTTTTGTGCCATTTTGTGATTGTTTCACGCCTGACACCGACTATCTCCGCTACTTCTCTATCCGTTTTACCTAAAATTAAAAGGTCGATTGCATTAAGTTGCTCTGGGGTTAGCCCAGGAGCTGGAGATCTATCCCAAAGCTTATCTGCCATTTTGTTTAACTCATCAACGTCTTTACTCATTGAATCACCTTTCAAGTCTTCTTTAAGGCTCCTAACTGTATTTTGAGCTGATCTAACTAATAATGGGTCTAAATAGGCTAATTTATTCAATCCATTGGCCCATTTCTCCAAAGATCTAATATCCTTAGAGGAAAACTTAATCATAACCTGGAGATCCTCCTTTCCCTACGTTCTAGGGCTCTCTGGCCTTCTGGAGAATCCAAGTATCTGATCTTCTCCATAGATTTAGCCAAATCATCCCAGCCTACAGCTCTACACTCTGCAATCAGTTCATCAATGGAAGGAAGAGGAGGTGGTTCCTTTATCCTAGGAAGAGCAGGTTTAGAGGTTCGTTTACTCATTGAGATACTCCTCCTGCTACTGGATGGTAGCATTGAGGGAGTACCTCCCTTTTGGAAGCTCCTTTTTTATGTGTAAGATTTGTAAGGTTTGTAAACATATCAATCACCTCCCCAGCTATCTAAAACTTCAACCTCAGCATCTACAGGGACAGGAGAGAGCAGCTCAGAGCCTACCCGCCTCATTATCTCCAGAAGCTTAGTAGCCATCTCCTGGGCCTGGGCCTCTGGAGCCTCCAAGATAAGCTCATCATGGACTGAGCCTATCATCTTAACCTCTTCAGGGAGGGAAGAGTAGACTTCAGCCATTACCACTTTGAGGAGGTCAGCCCCTGTTCCCTGGGAAGGGGAATTATAGAGCTGATTTATGGAGGCCAGAGATCGGCCCGTATTCCAGCCCCAAACCCTCTTTCTACCTGTCACAGTCTGGGAGCATACCAGGGGGGAGGAGTAGAGGCCTTTCTCGGAGTTATGGAAGAAGAAAGATTCAGGGCAATTCTTTAAAGCTCTCTGCTTTTTATGAAAGGCCTCTACCCCTGGGTAAGCCTGGAAAAACATCTTATGAGAGCTTTGGGCCTGCTCCAGGCTCATCTCTACCCCATAAGTCTCTTTGGCTCTCCTCTGTAAAAGCTCAGGCTGGCCTCCATAGATGAGGAGGAAGTTTACAGCCTTTGCCCCCTGTCTCTGGGCTTTGGTTATCTGCTCTATGGGAAGGCCTGAGACTTTGGAAGCTGTCAGTTTATGCAGGTCCTGACCGGCCTGGAAAGCCTCAAGCATGGTCTTATCCTGAGAGAGACAGGCCATTATTCTAAGCTCGATACCTGAGAAGTCAGCTTTGATAAGCTTCTTCCCTGGAGGAGCCCTAAACAGTTTTCTTATGGCCTGGCCATCGTCTCCCCTCTTTGGTATCTGTTGGGCATTTGGCTCCCTGGAGGAAAACCGGCCTGTTGCTGCCTGAATTTGGAAGTAGCCAGGGTGTAACCGGCCATCCATGGGAGAGAGCTTCAGGAGCCAATCCTCCATAAAGGCCACTTGATGAGAGAGGCCTCTGTAATGGAGGAGATCTCCAGCAAAGGAGCAGCCGGCCAGAGACAGCTCTTTGAGGTCTTCCTCCTTTGTAGAGCTGATCTTATGCCCCTGGGCCTGGAGAAAGGCTAGGACATCCTGGGAGCTTTCAGGATTCAATAGGGTAGAGTACTTCTTTCCCTTCTTCCTCCTGGGCTCAAAGCCTGTTCTCTGAGCTTCAGCCTGGAGGCTCTGGGCTATGGTCTGGGCCTGGCCTTTCTTCAGCTCCATCATGGATCTACAGGCCTGGGTATCCAGAGGGAGGCCCTGCAGCTCCAGCTCGATAACAGAGGGAAGCGCTCTAAACTCCAGCTCTGCTATATGCTCCAGTTTGTTCTTTTGGAGCAGCTTCTGGAGGATGTCATGGAGAGGAAGGAGAATAGCCGCGTCTCTGGCCGCGTAAGCCTTCTGCTCTGGGCTCAGAGTATCCGCTCCCCAGTTGGAGGCCTGGAGTTCTTTGGAGAGAGATATTCCTAAGTGTCTCTCTGCTAGGGCTTTGAGGTTCTGCTCTGGGGTCTTTTTCTTGAAAAGGTTCTTTGTAGCCTTCGGAGCCTTTTTGAGATCGTAGTAACCGGCCCAGCATACCTGGGAGGCCAGCATGGTATCAAAGATGTTTGACATCTTCAGCCTTCGGCCCTGGGAGGCCTGAATAAAGGAGAGGTCAAACTTCAGGTTATGGCCTACCTTTTTAATGTCGGAACGTTCGCAAACGCTAGCTAGGTCCTCGATAGGAGTAGCTCCTTCCCGGCCCAGCTCCCAGAGGTCAGCCACATAAACCCGCCCTGAAGGGAGAGAGAGCTGGCAAAGCCTGGCTCTGGAGGAGAGAGGGTCTAGGCCCGTTGTCTCCAGATCGAGGCCACAGATCCCTGCCGCCTCTATCTCCTGGAGAGCCTGAGTCCAGGCCTGGGGAGTGTCAGCCTCGATATAATCCAAAGTTGACACGTTAGACAAATAGACAAAACTAGACAAACTTGGACAACCCTCTCCCCGATCCTGGGGAAGGGTAGCCTGGGAAGATCTCTTTTTTGGAGCCGAACGTGCGATTTCGGAGGATCCATTTTTTAGAGCTGATCGATCATCCTCTTTTTTTGTTGTCGATCGATCGAAGGGAAAAGCCGGAATAGATCTCTCTGTAGCTGATTGATCGGCCTCCTTTTTGTCGCTGATTGATCGATCAATGGGAGAAGCTGGGAGAGATCTCCCTGGAGCCCATAGAGTTAAGGTAGTCATTTCCTGAGCCCCTCCAAGACCTTAACATCAATGGCCAGCACTTCGTAAACCCGGCCCCCGATTCTCTTCTTTACCTTCCTGGCCAGCCCCTGGGAAAGGAGCCTCTCTAAAAGCTCCTCCTGGGTAAGGCCCAGCTCTGGAGAGAAGTCCTCACTCATAAAGAGGCCTCCAGGCTGAAGGGTAGAGGTAACCAGAGGTAACTTTTGCAGAGGAGAGGTAACCAAAAAACCGCTATCATTAGATGCCTAGTTACCTCAGTTACCTTGGTTACCTCTATTTTACATAAGAGAGGTGTATCTGAGAGAGCTATTACATGTATGCTAATGTTTTTTGCTCCCTCACACGCGCGTGAGATAATAGAGGTAACTAAGGTAACCAAGGTAACTATTGATTTATTGATATTGATTTTAGAGGTTACCTCTATCCCCATTAGGTTACCTTGGTTACCTCTGCTTCCCCCTTGAAGTTCAAGCTTCATTTTCTCCCTCCTCCAGGGTAAAAGCCTTCTCCGATATGGGAAGGACCCTTACTTGGTTTCCTGCTATCTTTTTTACTATAGATCGCCGGTCTCCCTGGCTCCTATCCAGGAGGCCTTTCTGCTCCATTGAATCCAGAAGGGAGTTCTTGGAGAGGGAGAGCCCCTCCTCCTGGGTTCTCAGATACTTTACTACCTGCTCCCAGGCCGAGCCATAAAGGAGGTAATAGACTCCCTTATCATCAGGTCCCCAGCCCATCTTTTGAGCCCCTGGGGTTCGCTCTGCTATGTCTGGGGTTACATCCTCCATAGTGGCAAAGTAAACCCTACCCTGAGTTTGCAGCTCCAGGAGAGCCTCAAAGAATCGTTTAGTTGGCTCTTCCCTTTCCGCTACCTGAGCCAGCTCATCAGCTACTTGATTGAAGGCTTCCCAGGCCACCTGGAGGAGCTTAACCGCTTTCTCCTGGGTAAGGGCTTCCTGGGCTACAGCATAATTGAGAAAGAGCTGAAAGCCCAGAAAAAGGAAAGCTACTGTTTCATCAAGCCTCCTATGTCTGGTTCTTGTCTTGTTAGCTGCCTGCTTTGCCTGCTCTCTCAGGTGCTCAAAGTCTTCTGGGAGCTGGGAGGGGAGAGTATCGAGCTGGGGAGCCAAATACTCCAGGTATCCCCTCATGGCCTGGGAGAGGAGAGACTTCTGAGCCTGGGCCTGAGTAAGCTTCTCTGGTTTGATGTCTTCTTTCAAAAGATGAAGTACTAAATTTCTGGCCAGGGAGGAGCCCGATAAGGGCATAGTCTCCCCAGAGCAGAGGGCCAGGCCCCTTGGAGGATGTCCTGACATAAGGGCAATGGTTGATTTCAACCGGCCTCTCCCCTGCCTGTCTCCTTGATTCCTGGTAAGATATTCCAATACTCCCTCCAGCTTTGCCCGTTCTCTGGGGTCTTTGGCTGTGTAGAGATCATCAACTACCAGAAGGGTATCTTTGGCCTGGAAAGCCATTTCTTCAATAGACTTAGGGGAGTCTCTGAAGTTCGCAGGAAGGCCCTTTGGCTCAAAGCTGCCATAGTGGGAGAGCATGAGGGCTATTAGAGTACTTTTGAAACTGCCTGTAGTTCCCCAAAGATAGGTTACATGGCTGGGCTCTATGCCGGCCTGCCTCAAAGGTTCGCAGAGAGGGGTTAGCCAAACCAGAGCATACAGAGGGTACATTATCCCTGGAGGCCCCAGCTCCAAAAGGGAGAGAGAGGCCTCCAGAGCCTTCTTTATATCCCCTGTCTCTTCTGGAAGAGAGTACTTCCTGAGCCTGTCAGAGATCTCTACTTCCACAGCCTCAGATCCTACAGCGCCCCCAGCATGGAGGAAGGCCCAGGAGCCTTTTATTTTTCTCCATCCAAGATGGGTAAAAATGGTACTCTCTGAAATACCGGCCTGGGCCATAAGCTGGAGAGCATGTCTTACGTGTTGCTCTAGTTTAGGCTCTATTGCTGGCCGTATTCCCCAGGCCTCGATTAGCCATTTCATTTCCATGAAGTTTTTACCAGAGATCTTTACAGGAGAGAGATTGGCTCCTCCCCGGAGGATACCCTGAAATTCAATGAACCGCTCTGTAGAGAGCCCATCATCTTTGAGTATGTCTCTGATCGGCCAGGCTACAAAGTTACAGAGAGGGACCTGGAAGAAAGTAAGCTCTCCCGTCTTTTCATTGAATTTGCTCTCCTCTTTACAGAGCCTCCCCAGGGTATCCAGGCCATACTCTCCTGTAGCTTTCAGGAGAGCGTTAACCTGGGCATATTCCGGCCCCAGCTCTGAGAGATCCTCCCCGGCCTGGGAGCTGGAGGAGGTCCTGGGCTTTGCCAGAAGCTGGGAGAGCTTCTCTTTTGCTTCCTGCAGAAGGGGAGTTATGTCTTTTTGGAGGAGGCCATGTTCTTTGAGCCAGGCCCCAGCTATGAACTTCCCTTTAGCTCCCAGCACGGCAATAGCAGCTCTTTTCTTATCCTCCAGATCCTCAGATTTGATAAGCCGCTCTGCATAAGTTAGGCCTCCATCTTTCCAGGGAAGATAGGGCTCCCTCCTGCTCTTCATGGCCTGGAGATCCTGGAGAGCCTGCTCTGGGCCTCTGGCCAGGATAAAATCATCTAGGCCTGTCTTCTGGCCCTGGGCTACAGAGGGAAGGGAAAGAATACGCACCTCTTCAGCTCCCAGCCTGTAAAGCTGCTCTGCCAGCCTGGGGAAAGCATCATAGGCCTTATGGCCAGGGGTTATGTCAGAGTCATAAAGGAGATTGATCTTCTTCCCGCTCCAGTCCACCTGGGCTAACTCTGGAAGAAGAGCCTCACCATCCTTCAGCTTCTCCCCATTGGCCAAGAGAGCAGTCTCCTCTCCTGAGGTCCTCCAGCTCCAAACCCCTCCTAAAGCCACTATAGGAAGGCCCTGAAGGAAGCCAGAGAGAGATTTCAGCTCCCCCTCAGTTAGCCAACTCTCCTGGGCCTGGGCCAGGTCGAAGCCTGGAGGGACAAAGAGATGATTAGGCTCCTCTTTAGGATGAATATACTTAGGCCCAGAGGCGGAAGGATTATCCGGCCTGATTACAAAGGCTCCGTTTCCTGGGTAGCCTATATACAGGCCTGGCCCGTCTACCCTCCAGCCTGAGAGATCCTCTATCTCCTGGGAGGTAACGGTTCTTAGCTGGCCTCCTTCCTCCAGAGACCTAACTTCTGGCCGCTCTGGGTCAATGGCATAATGGAGGAGGAGCCTGTTCTTATGGGCCTCGGAGATCATAGCCACTCCTCCTCGGCCTGGGTCCGGGCCTTGTGATAATTTTCCAGAGTTAGTGCTCTCTTATGAGAACCTGAGCCCAGCTCCCAAACTGGGCTTTTCTGTTTTTGCTGCATTTCCCTCCCGGCCTCATCATTCTATGGGATAAACTCGCACCCTGCCGGTCCTTGTTTTTTCCAGTCTCAGATAGTTGTCTCTTACCAAAGTCATCAATCGATATCTGAGGCCAGGTTCTGTCCACTCCGGGCCGCGAAAAGGTTTCAAAAGCGTCGCGATATTCGAGCCAGGTGTTCTTTTAGCATTTGCCAGGATTTGCCTATCTAAGTCGTCCATTATGTGTTTCGGAGGTACTATTTAATCAGCTCCTTTTATGAAACTAAGAAAATTCCAGAGGGCTCCTCCGATTACTATAAGCAGGTTTTTATTACAAAAACCTTTTATACATCTATGCCTTAGAAAAGTGTTCTAAGGCATGGAGAATGCCCAAACGAATTTTTTTTAACGACAGGTCCAACGGTTTGCCGCCATGTGGAACCTGTCGTTAAAAACTCTTCATAGTTCCATTTACATGGATAGAGAGTATATTTTAGCTAGCTTATAAAGCTTATCCAGTCAGATTACTTTCGCCCCGCACTGATTTCAGAGTAATTCATTTGTTGTTATAATACGATCTGATATAATAAATATTTTTGTAAAGAAAAACACACTGCCCGGATACCGGACCGGCACGGCCAACCTACTTCGATTTGAGTTAGGTGGCCATTCGGATATTTCTCGATCATGCTCTTTGCTATCGATTCTAGCTCTTTATCGCAGATTGTTGTTTCAGACATTACACGTCACCAATACATAATAGCCACTTATCCTATATAAGGATTATCATTTTACTGGCCAAACTTATAAAGTAGTAAGTCTTATAAAGTATTAACGACTTATCCATGATACATGTCAAAGATTAACATTGAAGTGCCTGATCCCGTAGTTCTCGCACTGCGAAAGCATGTGATAGATAAATATGGCAGTATGCGCGGCATGGGCAAAGTTGTGGAAGAGGCCCTTAGGGATTACCTCGCGAAAAGCAAAGTCAACATAGAAGCATGAAAGGCGAGCAGAAGCCCGCCCCTGTCAAAGCCGTTGGTGACGTGCAATGACAGATAGCAATAAGACATTTCCAGGATATAGCCCTTGCCAGGCATAGCTTTAATAATAATTTCCAATAATCAGGTCAATAATAGTAATAAATAAAAAACTGGTTTCCGGCCAGGGTGTTTCCACCACCCTGACAGGAGAAAACTCCACCCCAGGAGTGTTACCGTATGTCAGAAATAGCCTCAGCTAGAATAAATAGCTTTGGGCCTTTGCCTAAAGCCGGTTTCGTATCGCCAGACGACCATATTCTTGAAATCCATGCATCGGAGCTTCAGAGCCTTTTAAACGAGATGCTTCTCACCCATAACCAGCTCGCTGAACTTGTGAGGGATAGCGGCATTCTCCGAGGAAGGGAGCTGGCCAGGCTCACAGAAGATCATGCCGGGGCTCTGAAAGCGGAGAAATCCCCTATAACAAAGCTGATCATGCTTAATGCCTATATCCGGCAATTCCTGACCAAGATTCGCGATGCACTAAAAAGCCGTCCTGCAGAAGGCGGGAAGATTGTCCAAGTCTGCTCAAAAATCATGGCAAGAGCAGTACAGATTATTGATTACATCAAGACCTATGGAGAAGACGACCCTCGCGGGAAGAGAGATGTTGCCCTGGACTCCCAACAGGCTCGACTACTATTTACAGGCAAGAGTAAGGAAGGCGTAAGCCGCCGCGACACCATCAGAGCCATGAAGAGAGCCGAAGCCCTTTGGCCCGCCCTGAAGTGTGGCCACAGGCCCAATGATGGCCGCCAGACTATGAGGCTTACCATAGAACGAAAGGATCTAGGGATTACTCCAGAATTCGGTTACTGTGACCTTCGGCAACGGTCCGGGAAGGATGTAAGCCTGAGAGTATAGGCTATTCTAATTAATATAGTCGAATAAAATACAATTAAATTCCATAAATCCGAGAAGGATAATAACCGTTTACTGCTTGCTTTAGTTTACCTGTTAATACCGTTTCGGTTTCGTTTCTATTATAATAGCAAACAAATATTATATCTTTAGCTGGATAGATATACTCTTTGGACCGTTGCCAAATGAAACGGTAAATCTGCGCCAAGCTTTATACGCAGACCGTCAATATTACCTTGATGGATGTTGGACATTCATCAAGAGATCTTGTCGATAGTTGAGCCTTATATGGTGAGTCTAATCGCTCATTTCGTTATCATCTGCCTTACCATGATAGAATTAGTGCTTATACTAGTGTTCAGCTTCCAAAATAACATAGCAATATTTTAATACCTGGTACTCAATCTAATATCATGCCATTTGTGAGTGAGCGCCCTGCTTTGCAGTTAA
>Ga0074199_1001217_pt1 | contig 25012 bp, 31 predicted proteins | sample EPASupsiteSAE347_FD_64528 | JGI IMG/M metagenome (GOLD analysis project Ga0074199, IMG submission 64528) | Bioremediated contaminated groundwater from EPA Superfund site, New Mexico - Sample SAE3-47 | ecosystem: Environmental > Aquatic > Deep subsurface > Groundwater > Contaminated ... | reverse complement strand
ACGTCTATGATATCATCTTATATACGTCTCCTCATACGCATATAGAATTAAAAAGTTGATAAAGTTACATACGTGAGACTTATATCGGAACATCTCCCATAAAAGCCTCATATTTCTGCAGAGCTTTTTCAAAAGTTAGTCTCACAAGCTATCACCAGATTCGATTGATATATATACAAACAAGTTTTTACGATAAATTTAGGTGTAAATTAGGGAGTAACGATAGAAACAATTAATAACAATCTCAGGCATTTTATATCCATTTCAGGAATCAGGGATTTTGATGAAAGATTACATAATAAAAGACATAAGCCTCGCAGAGGCTGGAAAACAGCGCATCGAATGGTCGCGGAGGCACATGCCAGTCCTTCAGAAGATCAAAGAGCAGTTCGAGAGAGAAAAACCGCTTGAGGGCGTCAACGTGGTTGCATGCCTGCATGTAACTGTCGAGACAGCCAATCTAATATATACGCTGAAGGAAGGCGGGGCAAACGTAGCGCTCACAGCCTCAAACCCGCTGAGCACGCAGGACGATGTGGCTGCTGCGCTCGCCTCAGAGGGGATAAAGACTTTTGCGATAAAAGGTGAGAGCGAAAAGCAGTACTACGAATGCCTTGAAGAAGCCATTAAGATAAAGCCACATGTCACCCTGGATGACGGCGCAGATACCATCGCTCTTATCCACTCAAAGCACCAGGAGCTTATAAAAGATATCAAAGGCGGATGCGAAGAAACAACCACAGGTGTGATAAGGCTTCGTGCCATGGCGGCAGAAGGGGCGCTCAAATATCCCGTAATTGCAGTGAACGACGCAGAGACCAAGATGATGTTCGATAACCGCTACGGTACAGGGCAGAGTACCATCCACGGGATAATGAACGCAACCAATATCCTGTTCGCAGGCAAGACCATAGTTGTTGCAGGTTACGGCTGGTGCGGGCGCGGAGTGGCATCGCGTGCGCGGGGGCTTGGAGGCAACGTAGTCGTGGTCGAGGTCGAACCGAGAAAGGCGCTTGAGGCTGTCATGGATGGATACAGGGTCATGCCCATGATGGAGGCTGCTAAAGTAGGAGATCTGTTCATCACGGTTACAGGCGATATCTCCGTGATCAGAAATGAACATTTCCAGGTCATGAAAGACCAGGCGATCGTATGTAACTCAGGGCACTTCAACGTTGAAATTGACATACCGGCACTAACTAAAATGTCAAAAGAAGTTAACCAGATCAAAAATGATGTGCAGGAATATGTAATGAAAGATGAGCGCAGGATATACCTGCTGGCCGAAGGCAGGCTCGTGAACCTTGCAAGCGCGTTCGGACACCCGCCCGAGGTCATGGACATGAGCTTTGCTAACCAGGCACTTGCAGTAAAATACATCAATGAAAAGGGCAGGACCCTTGGGAAAGAGGTATACAGAGTACCCGTAGAAATCGACAGCCGAGTAGCTAAACTCAAGCTTGAGGCTATGGGTATTGGGATCGAAACACTTACAGAGGAGCAGGAGAGGTATCTCCATTCGTGGACACTGGGAACATGATATTAAGGAAACAGGCAGTCGAAGATTATTTAACAGGATTATACGGCAGGGCAAAAATCACCAGCATCAGTGAACTTGGCGGCGTCCCGGTTGAGCTCGATGAGGGGATAAAAGGGTTTGGCTACGGAAAACCTTATCTAATCGAATTTGAATCCGGCGGCAGGAAAAACTCCGTGGTGCTCTCAACGATGCGCGTGCAAAAAGGCTTCGGGCATGACCATTTCTCAGACAGGGCGCAGATATTGATATGGCAGAACTCGACCTTTAACGAGCTTCCGAAACATGTTCATTCTCTTGACGTGGGATACTTTACCCACGAAGGCGGCCTTTCCTCGGCAGGCAGGGCTGAGGAATATTTCATCCTTATGGAAAAGGTCGAGGGAAAGGAATATTTCCTTGACCTTGAGAGGATAAAGAAAGATGGGAAGCTCCTCCCGCTTGACAGGGACAGAGCCAGTGCACTTTCCTCCTACCTTGCGCAGATCCATGCGAACAGGCATGACGATCGCGAACTGTACCTGCGAAAAATCAGGGATACAGTGGGGCACGGGGAATGCATCATGGGATTGACCGATAGCTACCCTGATAACCTTGATTTTGTGAGCTGGGATGACCTCTGCGAGATAGAGAGAAGATGCGTGGACTGGCGCTACAGGATAAAGGGGAAAACGCATCGGCTGTGCATTACCCACGGCGACTTCCACCCCTGGAATATCATGTTCAGGGAGGGCGCGGATTTCACGCTGCTTGACAGGAGCCGCGGAGAGTGGGGTGAGGCTGCGGATGATGTTTCTTCCATTACGATGAACTATATCTTCTATTCCCTGCAAAAGTACGGGGAACTTGCAGGACCGTTCAAAGAATTATACGACCTTTTCTTCAATAATTACCTTGACAGGACGCATGATGACGAACTCCTGAAAGTGATCCAGCCATTCTATGTGTTCAGAAGCCTTGTAGTGGCAAGCCCCATCTGGTATCCAAATCTTGAACCTTCTGTTCGCAAAAAGCTCTTTAACTTTATTTTCAATGTGCTGGACAGCGAAGAATTTAATTACGAGGACGTTAACTCATATCTACAGAGGTGAAAATGGCTTTCGCAGTCTGGTTCACGGGTCTTCCCGGCAGCGGTAAAACTGTCATAGCATCAAGAACTGCAGCTATCCTCAGGGAGAAGGGTATTGAGGTCAAGATCCTCCAGCTTGACGAGATACGCCGTGTTCTCACCCCAAATCCAAGATACACGGACGAGGAGCGGGATATAGTCTACGCCGCCCTTGCTTATATGGCAAAGCTCCTGACAGAGTGCGGCACGAACGTTTTTATCGACGCAACGGCGAACAGGAGGAAGTACCGCGACGCCGCGCGCAAGATTATCCCCAATTTCGCCGAGGTGTTCATCAGGTGCTCACTTCCGGTATGCATGGAGCGCGAGGCTCGAAGGAAGGCTGTTTTTTCTCCAAAGGGCATTTATAAAAAATCAGCAGCGCCCGGAGCAACCGTTCCCGGGGTCAATATACCTTACGAGGAGCCGCTTAAACCCGAGGTCGTTGTGGACAGCGACAGGATGACGCCTGATGAGTGTGCATGGAAAGCGGCTGAGATGATAATCACTCTTTTCGTGGAGAAGCATGGAAATTGAAACCCTGATCGAAATAGGGATAGAGATCAGAGACAAGATTAGCTCGTATATCAAAGAGAACGTGGATTACGGCGAGATGATAGTACGGCGTCCCAGGGACATAACACGTAAAATGGACCTGGTTGCCGAACATGCGCTTGATGACGCACTTCGTCAGCGCGGTCTCTCGGCAAGGATAATCTCGGAGGAGCTCGGCGACCGCATTGTCGGAGAGAGCCCTGAATTCATGCTTGTTTTCGACCCCATAGATGGCTCTACGAACGCCACCTGCGGCATACCTTTTTTCTGTACATCTCTCGCTTACACTGAGAAGACCGACATAGCGACGTTCGAGGATATCAGCATGGCAGCGGTCTGCGACATACAGGGGAATACGTACTGTGCGGAGCGGGGAAAAGGTGCCTTTCTTAACGGTAAGAGGATAACTTACAAAAAGCGTGGAACAAGGCTTAAGCCCGTGGTATCGGTATATTCGTATGGAGTGCCGAACGTTCCGCCCGGTTTGATCGAGCTTGAGAAATCCATCATAGTCAGGGCGCTCGGCAGCATCGCGCTTGATATGTGCTACGTGGCTGACGGGACGCTTGACGGGGTTATAGATACAAGGGGGCTTGTGAGCGGATATGACATCATGGCATCTGCCCTGATATTGAAAGAGGCAGACGGGATTCTCACGGATTTGAAGGGGGAGACTATAGCCAATGATGTGCGGGTGACGGGAATATCAATAACAGGGACGAAAAATAAAGAGCTGCATGACAGGATCATGAGAACTCTGGCTATATGAGCAGCCACTTCCATATCGGTAAGTATTTTATGGTTTTCCCATTTTCTTCAATGGTTCTCTCATAATCTTCGGTTAAAATTACCCCATTATTAACATCCAGCTCTTTCATCGCATATGCAAGTGCGCGTTCTTCCCTCCTCTTTGTATCTTCATCTCTTACATTCCATGAGACCTGGATAAGTTCTGATATTTTTTGTCCGTCTTTAACCAGAAAGTCAACCTCATAGCCATCCTGGCTTCTCCAGTAGTAAACCTCAGCGCTGCGCCGTTTTATCTCAAGGAATACCGCCGTCTCTGCAAGCTTACCTATGTCCTGTGAGAATCGCAGACAGACAGTATTTCTAATACCTGTATCCACCGGGTATGTCTTTTTGTTCTGCTTGAACTGTACCTTCAATTTGAACGAAAAAACCGGAAGGTCATGGATAAGGAGTGATTCTTTCAGGTAACCTATGTATTTTTCTGCTGTTTCCGCCGCCGCTCCCGTGGCTTGCGCCACGCTGTTGCTTGAGTATGTCGCGCCGGGGTTTGTCAGCATGAACCTGCATATCCGGTCTATGATTTCAAAGGATGCCCCGTACCTTGAAGAGATATCCCTGGCAAGTATATCGTTATAAAGCGAGGTAAGTACCTGCTTGCGCCCGAATTCGTTAAGCCCGATTGTTTCAGGAAAGCCACCGGCTTCAAGGTAAGCTGCCAGGTAATGGAGGAGCCGATCTTTGTTGTAGGCTAAGTATTCAGGGCTGAAATCCTCCCATCCTCTTTTTTTGAGGTATTCTCTGAATGAAAAAGGCGTCGCGCTGAAGGTTATATGCCTGCCTGTGAGCACTCTGCCCATGTCCTGCGACAGCAGGCTCGCGGATGAGCCTGAGATAAATATCCTCTGGAATTTTCTTGTATCATAGAGCGTCCTGACCCACCGCTCCCACCCTGTTTTCTGCTGGATTTCGTCAAGGAATAAGTGGGATATATCAGGGTTTATTTTAAAAATCTCCCTCTGGAGCTCTTCGAACGATGCGGCATTTATCGCGGGATCATCAAAGTTCAGGAATACGATGTCCTTAGCCTGCAGACCCCGGGACACCAGATGGTCTGCCACCTGATAGAGAATGGTGGTTTTGCCGCACCGCCTTACCCCGATTACGTCCTTAATATGCGGCGTACCCAGGCTTTTGATGATATCCTGTGTGATATCCCTCCTGATGCCGGTAAGGGAGGAGGGCATCTTCTGAGCCCACCAGGGGTTCCATGAACGTATGCACTGATCGAGCATAGGTTCATTTTAGTCTGGTAGGTTTATATATGTTTCGACGGTCATCGAGGATTTTGGGCTATTTTGTTAGATGATCGTTGAAGAAAAACAGGATAGGTATACAGGCTACCGTAATACCTCTAATCAAGACCAAAAATAGGAAACTTTAAGATATAATCGTCAGGGCATAAGGTCAGAGCTGGATGTATTTAGCAGCCTTCCCAAGCTCCTCCTCTATCCTGAGCAGCTGGTTGTACTTCGCATTCCGCTCGCTCCGCGCAGGCGCACCAGTCTTGATAAGCTCAGCACCTAAGGCCACTGAGATATCGGCAATCGTGGTATCCTCCGTCTCTGCGGACCTGTGGCTCACAATAACCTTATACCTGTTCCTCTGAGCGAGCCTTGCAGCGTCAAAAGCCTCGGACAGTGTGCCTATCTGGTTGACCTTAAGCAGCAGTGCGTTCGCAGCTCCCATATATATACCCTGTTCAAGCCGCTTAACATTGGTAACGAAGAGATCATCACCCACTATTATCGTATCAGCCAGCCTATCGGTCAGGACAGCGAAATCGTCGAACGCCTCTTCCTGGAACGGGTCTTCGATGGAGAGGATAGGATAGCTCCTGACAAGATCGGCATAATGATCAGTTAGTTCCTCGCCTGAAAGCGCTTTGCCGTCGATATTGTATACGCCGTTCTCGTAGAACTCGGAGGCTGCAGCATCAAGACCGATGGTTATCTCTTTCTCATAGCCCGCCTCATCGATAGCGCCGGTGAGAGCATCCAGGGCATCCACCGTGTTCTTAAGTGGCGGGGCGTAGCCGCCTTCGTATCCGACGTTCACTGCAGACTTGCCGTAGCGTTTCACAAGTAGCGCGCCAAGAGTGTGGTACGTCTCAGCGCCCATGCGCAGCGCCTCAGAGTAGGTCTTTGCGCCCTTTGGCTGGATCATGAACTCCTGTATCGCAAGCTCGTTGCCCGCGTGTTTTCCCCCGTTTATGACGTTCATGGTCGGAACCGGGAGCGTATAAGCATTTGAGCCCCCTAAATAGCGGTAGAGGTAAAGCCCTGTGGATTTAGCCGCTGCGTGGGCCACTGCGAGTGAGACGCCCAGGATGGCATTGGCGCCGAGCCTTGATTTGTTCGGGGTGCCGTCAAGCTCCAGCATTACCCTGTCAATATCGTACTGGTGGCGGACATCCATGCCTGTGAGCGCTTCTTTTATTTCAGTATTGACATTGTTCACTGCTTTTTTGACCCCTTTTCCAAGATACCTTTTATCCTTATCCCTCAATTCAAGCGCCTCGTTCGTGCCAGTGGATGCGCCCGACGGGACGCTGGCTCTGCCGAACCCGCTAGCTGTATGAACATCGATCTCTACTGTCGGGTTGCCCCTCGAATCAAGTATCTCCCGTGCATGAATGCTCTGGATTGTGAACAATTTCTCACCTTTTATGACCGCGTGGAAAGACAAAGCGGATATTACAGAAAATCTGCGTTCATCTGCGGTTTATATTTTCCCTTATTTTCAGTTAATCTGAATGGATTGCTTTATACTTAATTTTAATTATTCCCGGCGATTCTCTGCATCACTCTTGATGCATCGTCCATTATTTTGTCCTCATCCAGTTTTGTTACCCTGTGATCCTCCATCAATACTTCCCCGTTCACTATGGTTGTCCTCACATAGCCCGCTGTTGCACCATAAATGAGCGCTGAGATGGGATCCGAAGATATAAACTGAGGTTTTTTCAGATCAACAACAATAATATCAGCCAGATATCCGGGCTTCAGCACCCCGGCTTTTATCCCCAGCGCCCGCGCTCCGTTCGCAGTCGCCATCTCAAGCACTTTCGATGCTGGCATCGATCGCGGGTCTTTTAGCCTGTGGAGGTACAGGGCAGCTCTCATCTCCTTCCACATATCAAGGCTTCCGGCTGAGGCTGCGCCGTCTGTGCCCAGCGCCACGTTTATGCCTCTCCCAAGCATTTTCGGCACGGGCGCAACACCGGCACCGAGGTTCATGTTGCTTGCCGGGCAGTGGATTACGTTCGCATTGTTTTTACTCAGTATTTCGATATCATCATCCGACAGCCATATGCAGTGAGCAGCGAGAGTATCTGGTCCGAGAAGATCGATGCTATTGAGGAGATTAACAGAGCACATCCCATAACGCTTTTTCATCAATTGAAGCTCATGCTCGGTCTCAAGGACATGGATGTGGATTCTGGACCTATCCCGTGCTGCAAGCTCTTTTACTCTTATCAAGAATTCCTTTGAGCATGAGGCTGCCGAATGCGGCGCATACATGGTCTTGATCCTGCCGTCCGCTTTACCGTTCCATTCTCTGGCAAACCTTTCCCTGCTCCTCAGTTTTGAATCCGTATCCTCGTTCAGTCCCTCGATCATCCCGTATCCCAGTGCCGCCCTCATACCTGTTTCCTCCACAGCGCGTGCCACCTCATCCATATGTATGTACATATCGGCAAAGGAAGTGGTGCCGGATTTTATCATCTCAAGCATCCCAAGGTGCGCGCCGGCCCTGATATCCGGGGGGGTTAATTTCGCCTCCTCAGGCTGGATTTTTTTTATCCAATCCTCACAGGGCAGCCCGTCAGCGCACCCCCGGAGAACAGTCATGCTCAGATGCGTATGGGCATTGATAATGCCGGGCATGACGGCGCAGCCTTTTGCATCCAACACCCTGTCGGCTTTTTCACCAGTATCTTTTCCAGCATATGCTATCAGACCATTATCTACGACTACCACCCCATTGTCTATTATCGCACCATCCATAGTGAGCACGCTGCCGCCTCTGATGATAAGGTCTGCCATGGACGTTATGTTGGCGGGAGGAGCGAAATAAGTTTTGTAAATCTGAAAGACAGGAAAGATTATTAACAATCAATACAAATAGAATTATGGGAGGTTAGATCATGGATTTGCTGTGGACTATAGTCGTACTACTGTTGCTTCTCTGGCTGATTGGGCTGATCGGCTTTCCCACGATTGGCAGTTTAATCCACATACTGCTGGTACTTGCCATAATCGTGGTACTGGTCAGAATCATCCAGGGACGAACCCCAGCTTAGCTACCCTTTCAAGTGGGGGGTGGGAGAGAACCGGAACCATTGGAAAATTAAATTTGAGGGTTTATTTATTTCCCTCACCAAAAATTGATCCGGTCCTCTTATTTTATTCTTTTTTGAACCGCGTTCCAAGAGCCTGTTATTAGAAAGCTCTCTTCCATGTTCTCGATCATAGCGGCAAATTTTTTCATGGGCACTGCGAACGTAATAACGTTGGCGAGAACATACGGACGGGCTGAGATATCGAACATACCTAATACGCCTTTTGGGTGTTCGGAATCTTTTTCAAGGTAGGGATACTGGATTATAGTGCCGCAGCCTGAGCCCATCGGCGCGATGACCCCGTTCGGAAGAGCCTCATCGAAATTCGCAAGTGTGAAAACGCCTGAGAGGACATCCGGCTCTGCAAAGAAAATAACAACCTCGGGATTATCCGATTCCTCAAGTTTATCCCATCTCTTGAATACCACGTACTGTGCGGGGGCTTTAAATACAGGGGAGTTTTTGATCAGTTCCCTGACAAGCTCCGGGGATTTCTTGTAGCGCTCCCCCTCAAGCTCACCAGGAATGCCGCACGAAAGGAAGTATTCGAAATCAGGTCTTATCTTCTCGGCAAAGCCGAGGTATCGCTTTCCGCCGAAGCAGCCGACCGACCCGATATCAAAGCACAGGGATTTTCCTTTTCTGACATCCGACAGTGCTCCGATCACACATTATTTCATTTACTATACATCATAAAATCTATTAAATCTAAGGTTCAGGTACTCCAAAAGGTCGACTGCTCTATCGGATACGCTGGAATTTTACCCTTGATTTAAATAAACATTTTTAAAGGGTTTTTGGCAAAAATAACCGTTTATAACACCCTATTTATTTCTACTTTAAAAAAAACATAAGAAAATTGATATTAACTGTTTTGAGCGCAAGCTTTATAAAATATAAGCTTTAATAGGGCTAATAACTTGAAACAGAGTGTCGCCTTTGCTAACATGGGGGGGTGTATAGTATGATCTCGATCAAACAGTATAAATGTCCAAGATGTAAGCATCAAATGCCAGTAACCAGAGCAGATTTCATAAAAGGAGTTGCCATGATATCGTGCGGCAACTGCGGTAAGAATGCGTTTACCATGGAAGAAACCCTGTTGAAATGGTACGAACAAAAATTAGAGTGTAGATAGAGAGAATTTTTGCTGCATCTCTTTATTAAGCGAATATACTTAAGGAGAGGTATACCTGAGTACTTAAGTATACTATTTCAGTCTATATCTCTTAGCCCGTTCTCAAGCGTTTCTCCGGGCAGAGGAATATAACCCGCATCTTCCAGGTATTTCTGACCATCGGAGAGCACCCATCTTATGAACTCAGCTTTCAATCCTTCAGGCTTGCCTTTCGTTATAAAATACTCCACTCTTGCCGGAGGATGCGGAAATGTCCCTTTCTTTACAGCCGCGATAGTCTTCTCCCTGGTGTCTATTTCCTCCTCAGGGTCGGCGATACCGTTCTCGTTCACGTCTATAGGCACGACCTGAACACCAGCCACTGGCTGCCCTGTCGTCATATCAAAGGCGTAGTTATAGTTGTTAAATCCAATGCCAAGCGGATCTTTCTGCACTGCAGCCAGGACCTCAGGGTCGCCGGGAACGCCTGTGCCTCTCAGGTTCTCCTGTCTCCTGCCCAGGTACTCAGCCCATACTTCAGCCGCGCCTGCTGCATCGTTCCTCGTATATACGTGTATACCGCCTGTTATCTCATCTCTGTTAGCGACCTCGCCCCAGGTTTTCACAGACCCGTTGATGTAAATATCCACGAATGTCTTTCTTTTTATGCCTTTGCTTAGAATCTCTTTAAGAGCCGGGTTCCTTGAGTTAATGGTCGGTATAACCGCCCCTTTTGCCACAGCGATCGGATACGCTCCTCTATCTATCTCAGAGCTGTTGATAGCTCTTGAGACCATTCCTATGTCCACAAGACCGTTCAGGGCATCGTCCATGCCTTTACCCGACCCGCCTGCTGTGACCTCGATCCTCACTTCAGGATGCAGCTTCATGAATTCCTCTCCCCATCGCGCTGCCATGGGATACAGCGCAAATGCGCCTGATAACGTTATGGTGCCCTCAAATTCTTTCTTCGGTATCACTTCGAATTCCTGCGTGCTTTCGGTGGGTTTTATGGTGGGTGTGGGAACTGGCTGGACTCCGGTCTCCGGCTTTTCTATGCATCCTGATAATAGCAGCGATATGATCAGAATAACCGCAATCAGCAGTTTTTTACCCATTGATTCCACCTTGCATTGTATAGAATAATCCAGCATTTTGGATTTTTAATCTTTGGATATCCACTTTCATACTGGTTAAGATTAGTTTTATTTATCAAAAATGTCTCACAATATACTTTAACTAATCCTCACTATTATACATTTAGAACTGGTAAGCTTTTTCTATCTTTGTACTTTATGGTCAGGGGTATGGTTTATCCCAGGAGGTACCATGGTAAAAATTACTTTTAGTAGATTCAAACATATTAATCTGACAGCATCGATCGCCCTGATGTTAATCGCGATATTGATAGCAGGGTGTGTTGGAGAAAAGGCTCCTGAGGCACGCCTGGATATTGCAGCCAAAGCAGCTTCCGGGCTGATTATCTCACACAGCGGCGGAGACACCTTGATGCTAAAAGACATGAAACTGGATTCTTCCAGGTTACTTTTTTCTGGCGGTATAGTTCAGGTCTTTTTTGGTGCTGGTTTCGATGTAAAGCGGGATCATCTTAAATATATAAAAACTGTACGATATTCAGTCTTTAATCGTTAGTGACGATGCACACAGTATACATCGTCACTACCTCGTGATAAATCACGAGGCATCAATGGTATATTTCAAAGAACGGGTGGATGCATGTTTATAAGGAGGAAAGTATAATGAAGATGGGAAGTTTCAACAAATTATGTTACGCTCCCAAAAAACGTTACGCTACCTCAGAAAAAAGACAGTATGCATTGATAATTTCATACTGAATCTTTTACTCCGACTAACTTCTCTATATCCGGTAATTGTATATGATATTCTTCGGATATATCAAGCTCGGCTTTTTTCAGGGCTTCATTCTCATTGATGCCTCTATGCATGAGGACTGTCTTTCTCTTTGAAATAGCGGTCAATACATCGAATACGTCCATATTTTTCCCTCTTTTATTGATTTTCTCTCTTTTATTGTTAATTGAATCACCTGCACAACGACATATAGTTGATTACTATAAGTATTCACAATTATAAACGGTAACTTTTATTAAGCTGTCTGCTCCGTACTTGATTTTCCAGCAACAGCCACATACTCTGCAAATGATTTTGATTCTGGAATAGGCAACTTATCCTCCAGTAGTCCCTGTATATGCATTTCAATAGCTTCATACATGTTCTTTTCAGCTTCTTCACGGGTGGTGCCTGTAGCCACACATCCCGGTAAGTCCGGCGAATACGCCGAGTAGTTATTGTTTGCTTTTTCGATAACAACAAGGAAACGATACATATCACTTCACCTTTTTCAATTGAGCCTGCTTTATTATGCTGTTTAATGTTCCTGGCGCTAGATCATCACCAGGATGACCTGCTATTGTTACTCTGCCTGGTTTGGTTGGATGCTTATATTGTTGATGGCTGCCTTTTGATGCAACAAGATACCAACCGTCGGCTTTTAGCAGTTTTATGATTTCGCGTATTTTCATTGTAAATCTATCGCTGTGTGTATTTAAGCATAACCTAATACATGTTATGATTTTCTTCTCTATTTAAGATTGAGATATATTTCTTAACTTAATTTATTTTTTATGATCCATTCTTATATATTTGTAAGCGCGGGGCGAAACTATTCGATCACTTCATCTCAAATTCCTCAAACCTCTCCTTCTTCGCCCTGCAAACCGGGCAGAGGTCGGGCGGCTCTTCCCTCGCGCAGAGGTAACCGCATACGTTACACCTGTAAACCTTGGCCATATCTTTTCCACCTGCTCCTTTCTGTTCCATTATGCTCGGATAACCTTTCTCGTAATATTCCTGCGGGCGCCGCTTCGGTATTACTTCATTACTTGATGTAACTATTATGGCATTTTCTCGTTTTGCAATAGCTGCAAGTAATAAATCCACCCGTCTACCATATTAATTCTTCTTCTTTTTCGTTATGTAGTTGCCATACTCGCATTCCAATATGGGTCACTCGAATAACCCTGCCTTTCCGTTTACTGTGGGTATCGAATGCTGGATGCTTAAGAAAACGCCGAATGAAACTGGCTACTTCGTGCTGATTTACAGCTAAACAGACTATGCAATAATTAGGATGGCAAAGGCTCCGCTCATAGAAGCCCAAATCACGAGTGAAAAAAGTGGCAGAGCGCAATTGGTGAAGTAAAGGGATTATATCTTCATCCTTCATACCCAGAGAACCGATTTCATGACCAATCCTATGAGCCTTGATACGCCAGCTTCTCAGGAGTTGGAACTGACTATCCATTAAATTTTCATCAAGAATATTCATGTACAGGCAGATTCTGAAATCATCTCTGGCGTATAGATGCTTAATGCTTCACGTGCAAGGCGAACAGCTTCAGCAATTGCTTCCCTGGTCAGTGCTCCTCGCCATTCCTCTATGATGGCTTCCCATGCCATGCCGGTTTCTATCTGCTCAAGCACATCCTTAACCAGGATGCGTGTTCCCCTGAAGGTCGGCGCGCCGTGGCAGATAGCAGGGTCAGCAACTATATATCGTCCTAAGATTTTTACAGACATATGGTTATTTTTCCTTTGAAGGTTTAATATAATATTAAATAAGGTGTTGGGATTACATTCATATAATCTTATCTAATTATAATATTTCTACCTGCTTAAATATACTCACATCAGGCAGCGGGATATCGGCGCCGCCCGTGAGGAGATGATATGGTTGCCGCCTTTAATCTTTGAGAAAACGCATCTGGAAGAGGATAGATCTTAAATTCTGCTTAAAATCTACATCTGCTTCTTCCCAAAACATGTCAGATCCAGCCTCTTTTGGATTGGCAGGTCATAAAATGGCATTTGGAGTTGTACCGACATTAGTCTCATGCATGTAACTTTTTATAATAATATTTAATGATTTTAAACAAGCAACTATCGATTTATAAGCTTTTTTCTCTTTTATAATTCTTTGAGACTTTGATAATGTGATTAAAAGATAGAAAAGGTTTTAACGTCTATGAGATCATCTTATATACGCTTCCCATACGTATATAGAATTAAAAAATTGATAAAGTTACATACGTGAGACTTATGTCGGAACATCTCCATTTGTATATCGTTCCATTTTTCTCCTTTAACCGTTTACTTACACTGCACTTTACCTAATTTCAAACTCCTCAAACCTCTCCTTCTTCGCCCTGCAAACCGGGCAGAGGTCGGGCGGCTCTTCCCTCGCGCAGAGGTAACCGCATACGTTACACCTGTAAACATTGGCCATATCTTTTCCTCCTGCTCCTTTCTGTTCCATTATGCTCGGATAACCTTTCTCGTAATATTCCTGCGGGCGCCGCTCAGGTATCGGGTCGTGCTTTCTCGTCTCCCAGTCATCGCTCACGTACAGCACGCAAAGGCAGCAGCCGTATTCCTCTACGTCAGCATCGCGGTAGTTGCACGGGCAGATGATATCCATGTCGTCAGCAAGCAAGCCGCTCGCTATCCTGCACGGGCACGACGGGTAGCCGTACCTGTGCTCGTTGTCCCATAATCCCTGCAGAATGTCGTCCAGTTCCTCTTTGACAGGGTTGAACCGGTAGCCTTCCTCGTCTGCGATCTTCTTCATAATGGCGAACATCTCGGCTACGGTTGTCATAGCCCCAGCGCCTCTCTCAACTTATCCTCGTAGAAACCCACTATCACCTTATTGCCGATAACGATCGTCGGGAACCTCAAGCCCCCTGTTAACCTTAATATTTCTCCCTGGGCTTCATCTTTCTTCCTGCTATCCAGTTTATCCAGATCAATATAGTCGTACTCGATCCCATTCTCTTTCAAGAACCGCTTGGCAGCTTTGCAGTGCATGCATGTGCTCAGCGTATAGAGTTTTGGCTTGATATTCTTCTTCATGGTCCGTGCATCTCCCTGTGCTCCTCTGTAACAGCGTGGTGTTCAACAGGCGGCTCTATCTCGCACACCTCCGGTGCGCCCTTTTCCCCGTAGTGTAAGTTCCACTTCCTGCATACCCACATCGATTGTATCCAGGAGCGAATCATCAAGAACAACAACGCAGTCGGGAGAGTACACCTGCGTCTTGCTATATATTTTTTTAGGATCTATCCTCGTAAAAGCAAGAACGGCAGCCTCTGCAAGCGTCTGGGCTGCCATGACAGCCCCCTGCCCTCCCCTGCCATGGAAGCGCACTTCGAACATGCCCTATTCGCATGCACCAGGCATGAGAATATTGCCGCACTCGCTGCATACAAACCTCGGCAGTCCCTTCTTCAGGATCTTAACGGGAGCCGGGTATCCGCCTTCCCAGATGGGAAGATCAACGCGATGGGCATGTTCCATACATAATCCCTTGCCGCACATTATACAGAGAGCTACCCCCTCTTCGGTAGATCCTCTTTCAGCACAGTCGTAACATCTCAACATGGCTATCACCAGTTCTCCTTAAGAGCTTCATGGCACGGCTGGCAAAGTACCCGTCTCATGTTCTCGATATCTTTCTCAAGCCGTACCGGATAATCTCCCTTCCAGACCGGGGTCGCTTCATAGATGGAATGCTCCATGCACACGCCCATTCCGCAGACGATACATGCAGCCACAGCGTCGGTATCCTTTCCCATTTTCGCGCACAGGTAACATTTCAATTCATTCACTCTCCTCATCTGCCATAAGTCCTTCACTTATCAGCAGGTCGCTCCTGACCTTATGGATCTCTTTGGTCTTCTGACCCAGTATATAGCGGATCTCTTTAACCAGCTCATTGAGGTTGTTCCTTGAACACGTCTCACCCCTGGTTATGCCGCTGATTATAGCCACTACCGTTCCTTCAGTCTCAGGGTTCTTTGGTTTTACTACCTTTGTCTTTATCCCTGCTTTTGCGAAATCCTCAAAATCGATAGGATACTCGCATGCGACTACAGCAGGTATGTCGATGTACTTGAGGATTTTCTTTGTTTTCAAAATAATATGGGAATTGACGTTCCCCATGTGCAGCAGCACGAGTTTATGCCTGGCTATCTGTTCGATCTCCTTTGCGGTAATACCGAAAGAGGCTCCGTAGCCCCTGGAGGCGGTCGTAGAGCCCACTTCATCCATCGGGACCCCGCCTCCTGCCTCAAGCACAAGAACGCTTACCTGTATCCCTTCTCTTCTAAGCCCGTAGGTGATCTCGCATACAGGCTTGGTGATATGCCGCCTGCCAGGCGTCATCGCTATAGCGACAACGTCGGGTCTTGCGGCTTCGGACAGGGTGCCGCGCTGCGCTATCCCGCCGCCGCGCCCCAGTCCCATTGCTTCTCTGCAATCAACTAACTGTGTTTCTCTTCCGAACATTTTTGTTCTTAAGTAAGTCCATTTTATTTTTTGACACCAAGCACTGTTTCCCAGGTGTTGGCGTGGTCTTCTTCTTCCTTTAGAATCTCCTCAAGCATAAGCCTTGTTGTAGGATCACCCTCTTCCATAGCCAGTTTGATATGCTCCTTATACTGCCTGATCGCTGCGTTCTCTTTTGCCAGGTCGTCCTGGATCATTTTCTTCAGGTCGCCGCCTTCTGCAATGGGTGATACCTTTTTTGTCGGAACCCCGCCAAGATAATTGATGCGCTCACCGAGCTTTTCGGCATGCCTCATCTCTGCTATCGCTGTCTCTTTCTCTATGTCGATTATCTCAGGGCTTTCCATTCCCTCTCCCTCATAGTGATGCTTCATATACTGTATGATGGCGCTGAGTTCGTCTTCTCGGTCCTTGTTCAATGCATCTATTAATTTCTGGCTCATAATTCCTCCCTTTACTCCATTGATAACACAATGGGCAATTAACCCAATGTACACGAAAGTATTTTAACTTTTTTAGGTTCTGGTTCACTTCGGTCTTCTTCCCGGCACGCAGCCGTGACCGCCGCGGTCTCCATTGCCATCAAGGAGCTTAAGTGCCCTCCTGCATGCCGCCACTCCGGGGGCTCCTGATGTGATGAAGATGACGTTCATGGTCTCCATTATTTCCTCCTTCGTGGCTCCGTGGTTAAGCGCACTTCGTATCTGGGATTCGCAGCACGGCTCGCATCTCTGCGACGCCATCACAGCAAGCGACATCAGGACCTTTACTTTGGCGGAAAGGGCGCCGTCCTGCTGTATGCCGTCATCGCATTTCTTGTAGTGCTCGAACAGTTCGGGGTTCATCTCGCTCATCATGTTCATGATCTCAGGCGTAAATCCCATTTTGTCATCTATGTTTTTTATTACTTTTTGGGGTTCCATATTTGATCGGTTAATGATTGGCTAACTTTGACTTAACCTTTTCCTGTAACTTTAAAAGAGCTCTTTTTAGTCCCTCTTTATGGCTGCGTTCGCCGTGCATCGACCAGGTAAATATCCTGAAAGCAGTCTCATCCCCCTCCGAGAGCGCAACTTTTGCAGCTTCTTCTTTCTCTTTTTCTGTTTTTGCCTCATCTTCGAGCATGACCTCAAGGTTCGACCTCGTATCCTTTATCCTGCCTAGAAGATATGCGAATTCAGCCGCATGCCAGGCTTCATCCATGGCGATCTCCCGCAGGTATAAAGCAACATCGGGATGCCCTTCCTCCTCAGCCCTCTGGGACATAGCAAGGTATAGTGCCACTTCCCTGGATTCGGACTCAAGCGTCTCCTCCATGACTTTTAATGTCTGCATTTTTAACCACTCCTTGCTGCTGAATTGAATTTTATGTATAATAAATGATGTGGTCTTGAAGATACAGTTATCAAAAATATATGTAAAAAAATCACTCAAGTTCTTTTATGAACTCGGATAGCTTCTCGCATGTGACCTTTCTCTTGGCTTGGCTGCATTTTTTGACTTTATCCAGCAGGTTGCACATCTGGGCGTGCGTCAGGTCGTAGCCCATCTTCTGGACAACGCCTTTTAATGCCTTGCTCCCCGTGTGTTTGCCTATGATTATCTCCCGCTTGCTCCCGACCATCTCGGGGGCAAAGAGTTCGTAGGTCATGGGGTTCTCAAGCACTGCAGCCACGTGTATCCCGGATTCGTGCGCGAAGGCATTGTCGCCCACTATCGGCTTTATTCGCGGGATTGGAAGCTCAGAATACTGTTCCACCAATCTCGATAATTCCATAAGCTGGCTTACGTCATACCTCTCGATACCATACTGCACGCGCAGGCTCACGAGCAGCTCCTCAAGCGAAGCGTTCCCGCACCTCTCCCCTATGCCGTTCACAGTTGTGTGAAGCTGGAACGCCCCTGCCTCTGCCCCGCTCAGCGTATTTGCAACAGCCATGCCCAGGTCGTTGTGGCAGTGGATGCAGACCTTTGTTTTCACCGCCTTCTTGATCTCGCCGACAAGGTAATGAGCTGTGCTCGGGTTAAGTATCCCCACCGTGTCCGCTATGCTAATGTAATCCGCGCCGTGAGCTTCAGCCTGCCTGAATATGGATTTTAAGGTGCTGATGTCCGTGCGCGTGGCATCCTCAGCCGCGAACCTGACGGTAAGACCGTGGTCTTTTGCGTAATCCAGCACGTCCAGGGCACAGGATTCTGCCTCTTCGAACGTCTTGTGGTACTTGTATTTCAGGTGCAGGTCAGAAGTTGCGATGAATATGCTCACAAAATCCACATCGCAGCGCAAAGCTACATCGATATCTTTTGCTACAGAACGCGCAAGGCAGCAGATCCTGGCATCAAGCCCGAGGTGAGCTATGTCCCTGACGATTGCTTCCTCTGTTTCCGAGACAACAGGGAAGCCTGCCTCGATCACTTCTATCCCGATGCTGTCGAGCTTTTCCGCTATCGCGATCTTCTCTTCCCTTGTGAACACAACGCCGGGCGTCTGCTCGCCGTCCCTTAGCGTAACGTCGCATATCTCGATATCCTTCGGTTTCGGATTGATGAACTGCATCAGGCCGTTTCTTGAGTAGTTATCCATACTTATCCATTACCCATGCTTGATATATTGTAATAAATATGCTTCACGGTTAATCATGCTCGTTGGGTAAAGACTAACTACACCTTCTCACTTAAAAAGCTTATTCAAATGAATGTGAAATGTGTGTCAATCATGCTTAATACCATGTCAATAGAAAAAACGCTATGTACGAATTTCTCTGACAAGATTGTCAGGAGGTGTACAATTTTATGGTTAACAAGGTAAAGCCCCCCAAGAAGAATACAAAGCGCAAACCTGCAAAGAAGTAGATGGTCTTATAATTTTCTTATTTTTTTTTATTTTTTACAAGGCTAAGCCGCGTGAATGTAATAAAAAAATCTGCGGAGCGGTGATATGTGATACCAGCGCCCCGTTTTATCCTGAAATACTAAAACGGGTTAGTATTTAAATTCAATATCTCTTTGGTTTATGGTTCTGGTAGCATTCTCTGCAGTATACCGGTCTATCGCTAGATGGTACGAAAGGAACCTCGGTCTCCTGACCGCAGTCTGCACAGGTTGCCTTGTGCATCTCTCTTGGACCGCTTGGTCTGAAACCGCCTCTTCCTCCGCCGCGGAAACCGCCGCCGCCGCCTCTTCTATCGTTATTCATATTGTTGTATCTCCGTAGATTTAGTTCTTCTCAGTAAGGGATGCGATCGCAAATTTTCGCATGACCCGCTCAATCTTGATTGTCACGTGGTCTCCGACCTTGGTGCCTGGCACAAAGATCACAAAACCCTGTATACGTGCTATTCCGTCCCCCTCTCTTGCGATACCATCGATCGTGACTTCGTGGACACCGCCTGCTGAGACGGGAGAATCACTATTTTCTTCTGTAAACAATCTCTTACCTCTGTTTCTTTGATCAATCAACCTAAAATAAGCGCAAACGGATGGGACGAACCCAGACTTACATAATAAGCCAACTGACAGGATACCCATACAACCCATCTGTATATAAACTCTTTGCAGAAACAATTAATATTGGAAAGTTGCCCGTGCGCCAGCGATACCAATTTCATAATAATAACTATCACTATTATTATTTAAATGAATAAATATATGTACTTTACAGTTTTATCTATGCATGATAATGCAATCGATGAAAGCCAGGGTTGATTCCCTGAACATGGAAGATGGAAAACAAATTTCGACATCGGGCTGTCGAATATCCCTCTCGACGTACCGCTTGCGCAGGTGACATTGACGGCTTTATTCATGCAAACATCTATCTATCTTAACCCCCCAATAAACACCCGATGCCCACCGTAAGCGAAAAAATACTCAGCAGAGCCTCAAATAAATCAGCCTCAGCAGGTGATTTCGTGATCGCAGATGTAGATTACGCGATGGCACACGACGGGACGAGCGTGCTGGCTGTAAAAGCGTTCAGGGAAATGGGCGCGAAAAAAGTATGGGATCCCGGGCGTATAATCATAGCATTTGACCACATCGCCCCGGCAAATAACGAGACAGCAGCAAAACTCCAGCAGAACATAAGGAACTGGGTCAAAGAGCAGGGAATAACCAGTTTCTCGGATATCGGGGGCGGCATCTGCCACCAGGTTCTCCCTGAGCAGGGGTTCGCCATGCCAGGTAAATTAATAATAGGAGCGGATTCGCATTCGTGCACGTACGGCGCGTTCGGCGCATTTGCCACAGGCGTTGGAGCGACCGACATGGCTGAGGTTTTCGCTACAGGGAAACTCTGGCTGCGCGTGCCGCATACCATAAGGATAAATGTTGAAGGAAAGCTGGGAGGAGGCATATCTGCCAAGGACATGACGCTGTATGTCATCAAGAAAGTGGGCGCGGACGGAGCGAGCTATAAAGCGGTGGAGTACTACGGTGAGACGATAAGTGGGCTCTCCATTGCAGGGCGCATGACGCTGTGCAACATGGCTATCGAGATGGGAGCAAAAGCTGGAATAGTGCCGCCTGATGAGAAGACCTTTGAATACCTGAAAGGGATCGCGCGTGAGAAATACGCGCCTGTGTATGCTGATAAAGATGCGACATACTGCGAAGAATACAACTTCGATGTTGGAGACCTTGAGCCCCAGGTCGCCATGCCTCATGAGGTGGACAATGTGTCGGATATCGGGGATGTGGCAGGAACTTCTCTTGACCAGGTTTTCATAGGCTCCTGCACCAACGGGCGCTACGAGGACCTTGAGGCTGTAGCGAGAATCATGAGCGGTAAAAAGGTCAAGGTAAGGACTATAGTTCTGCCTGCCTCGCGTTCGGTACTGATCAAAGCGACTGAAGCCGGTATCGTAGCGAAATTGCTTGAGGCGGGCGCTGTTATCGCGCCGCCGGGCTGCGGACCGTGCCTTGGAGCGCATATGGGAGTGGTCTGCGAGGGCGAGACCTGCCTCTCAACATCCAACCGCAACTTCAAGGGCAGGATGGGGGCTGGAGGATTGATATACCTCTCATCACCTGAGACTGCTGCCGCAAGCGCGCTGAGAGGAGAGATTACAGATCCGAGGGATTTACTCTGACACTTCTTAAATAGATGTAAAATAGTCATACTCCCTGAAATCAGGGAACGTCCCTTGGAAATGGGGAAACAATCTATTCGTCTTTGAGGATTAGCATCTCTATCGATTCATCCTCTCCCTGATTGCTTCGTTGTAATACTCCCTGTATCGCTTGTAGCCGCTATACTCTGAGTCGGTCTCTTTGAAGTGTGTCAGCAGGTGGTACATATCTTTTGTATAAAGTACCTTCCCCTCTTTGGAGATTCGTTTTCTAATATGAATCGGCAGGTCAAAATATATTGAAATATCCACGCCAGAGGGTACAGCAGAATCAATTGATAATCGTTCCCTTAAGCTGAGTTCTCTTGAAGGGATGATGCAGATATCAATATCTCTTCCGGTTTTCCCTCTTGCGCGCGAGCCGAAGAGCAGGACGCTGTGGATAAAATCAAAGCTCCTCAATATCTTCATGATTTCATCTGTTTTCCTTTCAGTTTCAGCGTTCATGGTCTTCATTTTGTTCCGCTCATCAATGCTGTATCGACGTTATAAGCAATTATACTGTCATTTCACTCAGTTCTTACTTTAGTAATATCAAATGTAATAATTATAATTAGTCTTCTATTACTTAATAATCTTGCATGCAAGCTCTCTTAGCATGAACGCTGACGATTTGAGGGAATAGACCTGATCTCTCACGCAAAGCGCGCAAAGGCCGTAAAGAATGAATGCTGCGCTTTGTGGTCTTGGCGTTTTTTGCGGTGATTTAATGCTGCTTGAGAATATAATTCAAAGAGGCTGCCAGGACATTAGCTACTCTGGCGCACCATCGATAAAATCTCCCCTGTACCCTGATATCCCCATCAACTTTTTATACTCTTGTGGCTATTTTGTTATTAGAGGTCCCTAAATTGACAACGGTGACTGTAGATTTCAAAGGAACCCAGGAGAAAATACTAAAAGAAATGATAGACTTGGGTATTGTAAAAACAAGGGCTGAGGCCCTTCGTTTAGCTCTTATGAACTTCGCCCTCACCACTGGGTTACTATCAAAAGAGAAACTACTTGAGGAAATCCATGAGCGGGCAAGATCAATACGTATAAGCGAGGATGAAGTTCAAAGGATGATTGAGCGTTCAATTTAGTCTCGTCTGATTATCAGGTAAAAACACACTATTTTTGCATGGCGCGCCGTCGATATAATTTTAAATGTGCGGGTATATTGGAGTAAGTGGTGCAGGTATATTGGTAAATCAAGATGAGATTCACAGGATGGCGCTGAGCGAGGATGTATGGAAGCGCATAGATGCAGCTAATCGACTGGGCCTTTATTTTGTTGATATTCAAGATAAAAAGCAGGCAGAAGAGGACTTACATTGGCTAATACAAGATGCTAACAGCTATATTCGGCCGAGCGCAACTAAATCGGTAAGCTCTATTATCGCTTTAGGTCATAATAAAAAACAATTCTTGGAAGATTTAATTCGAGTAATACATGAAGAAAGCATTTTTTTACGGAAAGGCGTCGCAGAATCACTACGTGTTGCATTTTCTCATATCCCTGATAAGATTCAAGCATGGAATGATCTGCATCGTCTCGTGCAAAATAAGAATGGCTATGTACGGTGGGAGATAGCATCTTCACTATGTTTTATTTTTCCTTATGTTCCAGACAAGGAACAGGCATGGGATGATCTGCATTATCTCACACAGGACGAAGATAGCAATGTACGGCGAAGCGCAGCAATAGCACTTGGTGCATCTTTTCCGTACATACCTGATACAATTCAAGCATGGAATGATTTGCACAGGCTTACACAAGATAAATCAAGTAATGTACGAAGACATGCAGCATATGGAGTTGGTACAGCTTTTCCTCATATTCCTAATAAGATTCAAGCATGGAATGATTTAATTAGACTTATAGGGGACGAGAACAAAAGTGTACAATTGCAGACAGCATATGTAATAGGAACCATCGCTCATTTTATCAAAAATCAAGATTGTGAGAGCTTACGCAGGCTTACGCAGGATTTGAATAGCAGTGTGCAGTGGCGGGCAGCACATCGAATGTATGCTATTATTAACAATTATCAAGATGAGAGCCAATTATTTGAGGACGTATACCATCTTACAAATACCGAGGAGAACTCTGTAAGGCGAAGGGCAGAATATGCATTATGTATAGCTTTTCCTAACATACATGAGACGAATCTATCCTGGGAAGATTTAAATCGATTAACATATAACTCCGACTGGACTATACGGCAAGAGATAGCATATAGACTGGGTAGAGCCTTTTACCGCATACCCGATAAGATTCAAGCATGGAATAATCTGCGCTACCTTATACGAGACGAATCAAGCCGTGTGCGGCAGAATGCAGCATATGCATTGGGTGGTGCTTTTCCCCACATACCTGATACAATTCAAGCATGGAATGATCTGCGTTACCTTGTACAAGACAAATCAAATGGTGTGCGGCGGAATGTAGCATATGCATTGGGTGCAGCTTTTCCCTATATACCTGAAAAAACCCAAGCGTGGAATAACCTGTGTTGGCTCACACAGGATAAGGATAGAGATGTACAACTGGGCGCCATATACGCCTTAGGTACTGCTTTTCCTTACATGGCTGACAAGAATCAATCTTGGGATGATTTACATCGACTTATACATGATAGGGACTGGCATGTACGGCAGGGCGCAGCGTATACAATGGGCATTGCTTTATCTCAGATGCCTGATAAAAATCATGTATGGGCGGACTTAATTAGGTTAATACAAGATAAAAAAAGCGTTCTTTGGTGGCGTGCAGTGTATGCATTGAAAGTTACTTATCTCCGAGAGCCAATAAATCAAGGTGAGATACATAGAAAAACTATGAGCGATGAAGTGGAGGAACGAAAAGAAGCGTTATATCTTCTTAGTCTTTGGAGGAAAATAAAGTAGCAAATTTCAGGAGAACAAACCGCAGATAAACGCAGATGAACGCAGATTTCTTAAAGTCTCGGAGAAAGCCGATTTAGCTATGTTATTTTTCTGTAAACCCTTAGTAATTGTTTTGTATATCTCCAGGATAAAAAACAAGCATGGGAAGATATCCGGAAGCTAATGCATGATGAATGCTTAGGTGTAAGGGAGAGTGCAGTGTGTTCATTGGGTATTATTTTTCCTCACAGTTATGACAAAAAACAATCATGGGAAGACCTATTTCAGTTAACGAATGATAAAGAAATTATATTGCGCCATCATGCAATAAATGCAATGAGTACTATATTTAATTATATATTATACATGAAACAAGCATGGGAAGATTTGCAAAATCTAACTCTAAACTATGATGACTATATTAGGGAATGTGCTGCAGAATCCTTGGGTGCGGCTTTTTCTCGTATTTCTAATGAAGATAAGTGGTGGGCGTTAGAAATACTGGTTTCTGTTTTTCCGTATATACCCGATAAAAGACAAGCATATGAAGGCATAGTTCAAATGGTACAGGATAACTCTAGCAGCGTGCGATTGCGTGCAGTTTACGCATTATTTACAATATTTCCTCAAATTCCAGATAAAGAGCAAGTATGGAAAGACTTAATGCAGCTTACGCAGGATAAGGATAGTGAGGTACGAAGCCGTGCAGCTTCTGCGTTAGTATCCACTTTCACCCACATACTTGACAAAGAGCAAGCATGGTATGATCTGCAAAGATTAATGCATAATTGGGATAGTGAAGTTCGAAGTCAGATAGCATCAGCACTTGGCTCTGTTTTCCACCAAATTCCAGATAAAGAGCAGGCATGGAATGACCTCATGCATCTTACACAGGACAGGAACTGTAATGTACGAGTATCTGCGAACTATTCCCTAGGAAAAGCATCTTTATTAAAGGCGATCGACGCAAACAGTAAAGACATTTTCAAAAGAGAATTAGAAATAGCATTGGAATTTTTTGAGAAATCATCTAAAGAATCACCATATTTTAATCCATCTACCTGTATATCGGCTATTTCAGTAACTATGTTCGATCCTTAACTCATATCATGCATAAAATATCATATAAGATCAATATGCTGCAGTCCATTTTAAT
>Ga0074199_1001216_pt1 | contig 25035 bp, 22 predicted proteins | sample EPASupsiteSAE347_FD_64528 | JGI IMG/M metagenome (GOLD analysis project Ga0074199, IMG submission 64528) | Bioremediated contaminated groundwater from EPA Superfund site, New Mexico - Sample SAE3-47 | ecosystem: Environmental > Aquatic > Deep subsurface > Groundwater > Contaminated ... | reverse complement strand
CAATACCATGGTCATTGCCGCCGTCAACGTCGTCTTCCCGTGATCAACGTGACCGATCTTCCCGATGTTTACATGCGGCTTCGTCCGCTTAAATTGTTGCTTCGCCATGAGAGCTCCTTAATTTTTTAAAAACTGAGGTGTGAAACCCCTGGTTTTCTCTATGATTTCTCTTTGAACTTTTCTGTCACAGTAATCGAAATTTGAAAATTTCATCGTAAATATCGCGCGTCCCTGGGAAATCGATCTCAGGTCAGTCGCATAGCCGAACATTTCTCTCAGAGGAACATTCGCATCGATGACATTGGCATCGCTTCTCTTACCCATCCTAACGATATCGGCGCGCCGTACATTCAAATCATTCAGTATGTCGCCGAGGTATTCGTCCGGCACAACCACTTCGAGAGCCATGATCGGTTCGAGCAGGGCTGGTTCCGCTTTTTTCAATGCATCTTCGACAGCCATGGCTGCGGCGACTTCAAACGCCAACTCCGTGGATTCATCATCACGGTATTCACTGCCGGTAATTTTGACGCGGACTTTCTGTAACGGATAGCCCGCCAGCACGCCGCTTTTCACACAGTTCCGGACGCCTTTTTCAATGGCAGGAATGAATTCTTTAGGTAGTGTTCCGGCGGCAATTTTATTTTCAACGATCACTTCGCTGATGCCTTTATCCGGTACGACATTGAGTTTTACGACGGCAAATTGATTTTTATTACCAGTCTGACGGATAAAACGCCCTTCGCCTTCCGCCTTGCTCATGACCGTTTCGCGGTATGAGACCTGCGGCTTGCCAATATGGGCTTTGACCTTGAATTCTCTGATGAGTCGCTCAACCAGAATTTCGAGGTGTAATTCTCCCATTCCGGCGACTAATATCTGGCCGGTTTCCTCATCGCTTGAAATCTGGAAAGTCGGATCTTCATCGGCTAATTTATTTAATGAATTGAGCAGGTTTTCGGAGTCGGCCTTGCTCTTCGGTTCGATAGAAATTTTTATGACCGGTTCCGGAAATTCCATCGATTCGAGCACGATCGGGTTCTTGGAATCGCATAAAGTGTGACCGGTATAGCTGTATTTCAAACCGACGACCGCGCCGATTTCTCCGGCGGCCAGCATGTCGCAGTCTTCCCGTTTGTTGGCGTGCATCAGTAACAGGCGGCCGATGCGTTCTTTCTTTTGAATGGTCGAATTAAAGACCATTTCGCCCTTGCTGACGGCGCCGCTGTAAATTCTGATAAAACTCAGGCGCCCGACGTGCTGATCGGTCATAATCTTAAAGATCAGGGCGCTGAGCGGGTCTTCCGGTCTGGGATAGCGTTTGATCGGCGTGCCTTTCAGATTAACTCCTTCGATCGGCGGAATATCAAATGGCGATGGCAGAAAACTGACAATCGCATCCAGAAGCGGTTGCACGCCTTTATTGCGAAAAGCCGAGCCGCATAAAACCGGTACGATTTTGTTCTCGAGCGTACCTTTGCGAATCCCGAGGTGTAGTTCTTCTGCGGTGATTTCCTCACCGTTCAAATACTTGGCAAAAATCACGTCATCAAAATTGGCGGCTTCCTCGATCAATTTTAGGCGATATTGTGCTACAATGCTTTTTAGATCGTCCGGCACTGCGGCGAAAAAATACTGATTGCCCAGTGAGGCTTCATCATATAAAACCGCCTGCTGGGTGAATAAATCAATGACACCGGTGAATAATTCTCCGGCTCCCATCGGCAGGGCAATCGCTACCGGATGGGCTTTCAACCGGGTTTCGATCATATCGAGAACATTAAAGAAATTCGCGCCGGCGCGATCCATCTTGTTGACGAATGCGATCCGGGGAATGTGATATTTGTTCGCTTGCCGCCAGACGGTTTCGCTTTGGGGTTCGACGCCGCCGACGGCACAGAAAATCGCGACGGCACCATCTAAAACGCGCAGTGAGCGTTCGACTTCGGCCGTGAAATCGACATGCCCTGGCGTATCGATAATATTTATTCGGTATTGGTTCCAGTAGCAGGTGGTAGCGGCGGACGTGATCGTAATACCGCGTTCGCGCTCCTGCTCCATCCAGTCCATTGTCGCGGAACCCTCGTCGACTTCCCCGATTTTATGGACCTTGCCGGTGTAAAACAGAATCCGCTCGGTCGTAGTGGTCTTACCGGCATCAATGTGAGCCATGATGCCGATATTTCTGACTTTGCTGAGATTTTCTGTCTTCACCGTTTACCTGTTGAATTGAATCATCTGAAATGGGCAAAAGCCTTGTTGGCTTCGGCCATTTTGTGAGTATCTTCACGTTTCTTGATCGCGCCGCCTTCACCATCTGCGGCGGCCATTAATTCGGCGGCTAATTTCTCGGCCATGGATTTTCCCGGACGCGATTTGGCATAGTTAATCAGCCAGCGCGAGGCCAGAGCAAATCTTCTTTCGACCTTGACTTCGATTGGCACCTGGTAGGTGGCGCCACCGATCCGGCGGGATTTTACTTCCATTATTGGAGAAACGTTATTAATCGCTTTTTTAAAAACATCGACGCCATTGCTTTTCCGCTTGATTTCAATCTGTTCGATAGCATCATAAAATGAAGCTTCCGCAACCGATTTTTTGCCTTTCCTAAGCAGATAGTTTATAAAGCGCGCCACAAAAATGTCGCCATATTTAGGATCAGGCAAGATTTCACGGGATACAATTTTTTTTCTGCGTGCCATACAATGATCTCCCTGTTAGGCCGGACGTTTGGTGCCGTATCTGGAGCGACTGTTTTTCCGATCATTGACCCCGCTGGTATCCAGAGTACCGCGGATGATGTGATAACGAACGCCCGGTAAATCTTTGACACGTCCGCCCTGTACAAGCACCATCGAGTGCTCCTGGAGGTTATGCCCTTCTCCCGGAATATAAGCCGTTACTTCGATTCCATTGGTCAAACGCACACGGGCGACTTTCCGTAAAGCTGAGTTCGGCTTCTTGGGAGTCGTCGTGTAAACCCGTGTACAGACCCCGCGTTTCTGCGGAGAACCCCGTAAAGCGGGCGCTTTTTCTTTCTTATTAACTACTTCGCGACCTTTGCGAATTAGTTGGTTAATTGTCGGCATAATCTCTCCATAATAAAAGCCTGTAAAAATACGATACTTATAGTTTTTAAGCAATACATTTTATCGTCCTGACACTTATTTTTGCAGGGCTGCCAGCTCACTGTCTTTCTCTTTCTTTTGTTCTTCAAGTTTCTGCCACTCATCGATTTCTTCTTCCGGCTCGACGACGACAAGGTCACTGTATTTACGTAAACCGGTGCCGGCCGGGATCAATCGACCCATAATCACATTTTCTTTTAACCCGCGTAAATAATCGACTTTTCCAGCTACGGCGGCATCGGTCAGAACGCGTGTGGTTTCCTGGAAAGAGGCTGCCGAAATGAAAGATTCCGTGTTCAGTGAGGCCCGTGTAATACCGAGCAACATTTCGGTAAATTGCGCCGCATGAGCCGGACGGGCTTTAGCCGGATTTTTACTTTCTTCCTTCAACAACCGGTTGAATTTGGCAAATTCTTTCTTGGATACGACATCGCCTTCATCCCAATCGGAATCACCGGCATTCACGATTACGACGTAATCTTTCATGCGGGCATTTTCTTCGATCAGTTCGTTGCGGTTGACACGGTCTTTCTCAAGCAGGGTGGTATCGCCGGAATCTTCTATGCGGACTTTCTGCATCATCTGGCGGACAATCACTTCGATATGTTTGTCATTGATACGCACACCTTGCAGACGATAGACTTCCTGGATTTCATTGACCAGGTATTCCTGAACTTTACGCGGGTCCTGAACGGCCAAAATATCCTGGGGGGCAACCGGTCCTTCGCACAGACGTTCTCCGGCCCGGATTTCATCACCCTGATTCAGCAATACGTAACGGCCATACGGAATTTTGTATTTCTTTGTGGTTCCATCCAAACCGACCACGATGATTTCACGAACACCTTTTTCGGTTTTGCCAAAAGAGATTTTCCCATCGATTTCAGAGATGACTGCCGGGTCTTTTGGACGCCGGGCTTCAAACAGTTCGGCGACACGCGGCAAACCACCGGTAATATCGCTGGTTTTTCCGGTCTCTTTTGGTTTTTTGGCTAAAATCTCACCTTTGACCACTTCATCGCCATCGCGCACGACCAGCATGGCCCGCACCGGCAGAATAAAACCGGCGAAAACCACCTCTTTGCCGTTGGCTTTGCTGACAATGTCGATCCGTGGTTGGATTGAACGATCTTTGGATTCGATAACGGTAATCGTTTTATGCCCGGATTCATCAAATTCGACATTAAACGTTACGTTTTCGATTAAATCCACAAACCGCACCTGGCCGGATGCCAATGCCAGTATCTGATCCATGTAGACATCCCAGCGGAAGAGAGTCTGGCCGACTTTGACCTGTTCTCCGTCGTTGACAAAAATATGGGCCCCGTACGGAACATTATAAGTAGAAGTGGTGCGATTATTATCGTCGAGAACGTTCATCACTGAGCTCCGCGAAAGGACGACTGAATAGCCGGAGTCCTTGAACTTCTCAGCTTTGTAATTACTCGAAAATTCGACAATACCCTTTGTCTTGGAAACAGTCTCTGACTCTTCCACAATTCGAGCTGCGGTACCGCCATAATGGAAAGTACGCAGGGTCAGCTGAGTTCCGGGTTCGCCGATCGACTGAGCCGCCATAATTCCGACGGATTCGCCGACTTTAACGATTTTACCGGTCGCCAGATTGCGGCCGTAGCATTTGGCGCAGACGCCGCGCAGAGATTCGCAGGTCAAAACCGAACGAATGCGGACTTTTTCAATCCCGGCATTCTGAATTTTCTGAGCGGATTTTTCGGTTATTTCCTGGCCGGCTTCGACAAATATTTCATTCTCGTCTTCCGGATTATAAACGTCTTCCTGAGTAACCCGGCCAACGATACGATCAGCGAGCGACTCGATGATGTTTTCTTCCTTCTTCAGCGCCGTGATTTCGATACCGTTAATTGTCTGACAATCTTCTTCCGAAATTACCACATCGTGGGCAACATCGACCAGACGGCGGGTCAAATATCCGGCGTCGGCCGTTTTCAAAGCTGTATCTGCCAGGCCTTTGCGGGCACCGTGGGTGGAAATAAAATATTCGTGAACTGTCAGACCTTCCTTGAAGTTGGAAGTGATCGGAGTTTCGATAATTTCACCAACCTGACCAGTCATAGATTTCTGCGGTTTGGCCATCAGACCACGCATACCAGCCAGCTGTTTAATCTGTTCACCGCTACCGCGTGCGCCGGAATCAGCCAGCATGTAGACCGGGTTGAAACCCTGCCGGTCGGTCGCCATGTGTTCAAGCATCACTTCCGACAAGCGGTTAGTCGTATGGGTCCAGTTATCGATCACTTTATTATAACGTTCACCTTCGGTCAAAATTCCTTTCTGGAATTTGCGTTGAATTTCTTCGACGCGCTCGAAGGATTCCTGTAAAATGGCTTCTTTTTCTTCGGGAATCAGCACATCTGAAATCGAGATTGAAACGCCGGATTTGGTGGCGTATTTAAAGCCGATATTTTTCAGGTCATCGAGGAATCTTACGGTTTCGAAATTTCCGGATTCCTGAAAAACAAAGCCGACAATTTTTTCCAAACGGCTTTTGCTGATTAGCTCATTGTAATATTCCATACCGGCAGGCAAGAGGCTGTTAAACAGCGCCCGACCGACCGTCGTGTCGATCATTTTGCCGTTAATTCTGATTTTAACTTTTGCGTGCAGATCCACTTCGCCGACTTCATTAGCGTAAATCGCTTCCGCCGGTGACGAAAACAGTGTACCGGCTCCGCGGGCGCCCTCTTTCTGGCGAGTAATATAATAAACTCCGAGTACCATATCCTGAGACGGGATAGAGATCGGGTGTCCGTGAGCGGGATGTAAAATATTGTGACTCGAAAGCGCCAGCAGACGACATTCGATCTGAGCTTCAAAAGATAACGGTACGTGCACAGCCATCTGGTCGCCATCGAAATCAGCGTTGAATGCCGCGCAGACCAGCGGATGGATCTGGATGGCCTTACCTTCGATCAATTTCGGCTGAAAGGCCTGAATGCCCAGCCGATGCAGGGTCGGAGCGCGGTTCAGCAGAATCGGGTAATCTTTAACGACATATTCCAGGACGCGGTAAACTTCCGGATCCTTGCGCTCGACCATCGTCTTGGCGGCCTTAGGCGTCTTGGCTAACCGCCGGCGGAGCAGATGATGGATAATATGCGGTTTGAACAATTCGATCGCCATCTCTTTCGGCAATCCGCATTCATTCAGACGCAGGTTGGGACCAACCACAATCACCGAACGGCCGCTGTAATCCACGCGCTTTCCGAGCAGATTCTGGCGGAAACGGCCCTCTTTGCCCTTGAGCATATCGCTCAGGCTTTTCAGCGGGCGACGGGTACCACTGCGAACTTCCGTACGGCGGCGACTGTTATCGAATAATGAATCGACGGCCTCTTGGAGCATCCGTTTTTCATTGCGCAGAATGACGTCCGGGGCTTTGATCTCGATTAATTGCTTCAGACGGTTGTTGCGAATGATAACACGCCGGTAAAGATCGTTCAGATCACTGGCTGCGAATCGTCCGCCTTCGAGCGGCACCAACGGACGTAAATCGGGTGGAATGACCGGTAAGACGGTCACGATCATCCATTCCGGTTTATTGATCGGTTTGCCTTCCTGATTCAAAAAGGCTTTGACCACTTTCAGGCGTTTCAGTATTTCTGTTTTTTGAGTCGGCGATTTTTTTGTTTTCAGTTCGTCTTTCAAACTTTGAACTAAAATTTCGATGTCGACTTTTTGCAATAATTCGCGGATGGCTTCGCCGCCGGTCTTGGCGATGAAAAAGTTTTTGGCTTCTTCTTCGTCAAAAAGTTCGATTTTCGGTCCGAAAGCCTGCATATTATCAAAATATTCTTCTTCGGTAATGACCGATTTGTAAGGCAGGCTGGAACCGCCCTGATTCAGGACGACATATTTCTCATAATAGACGATCTCTTCCAGACTTTTGGTCGGAATGTTTAGTAGGTAATACAACTTGCTGGGAATCGACTTGAGAAACCAGATGTGCACCACCGGAACGGCTAGCGTAATGTGTCCCATCCGTTCGCGACGCACTTTTTTTCGGGCGACTTCCACGCCGCATCGATCGCAGATGATGCCTTTGTAGCGGATGCGTTTGTATTTTCCGCAATGACATTCCCAATCTTTGACCGGGCCAAAAATCTTTTCGCAGAACAAACCATCTTTTTCAGGTTTGTAGGAACGGTAATTGATTGTTTCCGGTTTCAGGACTTCGCCATGCGACCGGGTCAGAATCGTTTCCGGGGAAGAAAGGTGAATCGTGATACTCTCAAATTCACCGCGAAAAGTATATGGTTTTGTATAATTCATATCGGTTATTACACCTCCGTGTTTGGACTAATTTATATCCATTTCGACACACAAGCCCTGCAACTCTTTCAGCAAGACATTAAAGGATTCGGGTACGCCGAAATCGGAGAAGTTTTCGCCTTTGACAATGGCGTTGTATACTTTGGAACGACCATCGACATCATCGGATTTGACCGTCAGAATTTCCTGAAGAGTATATGCCGCACCGTAAGCTTCCAGCGCCCAGACTTCCATTTCACCGAAGCGCTGACCGCCGAACTGGGCTTTACCACCCAACGGTTGCTGGGTAACCAGCGAATACGGACCGGTCGAACGGGCGTGCATCTTGTCTTCGACTAAATGCGACAGCTTCATCATGTAGATTTGCCCAACGGTTACCGGATTGTCAAACAATTCGCCGGACTTACCGTCATACAATGCAACCTTTCCGCTTTCCGGCAGATCGGCTTTGAGCAATTCTTCGCGGACTTCCTTTTCGGTCGCACCGTTAAAAACCGGGGTCTGATAGTACAATCCGAGTTTTTTACCGGCCCAACCCAACATGGTCTCGTACAGCTGACCGAGGTTCATACGGGAAGGTACGCCCAACGGATTCAGCACAATGTCAACCGGAGTGCCATCTTCCAAAAATGGCATGTCCTCTTTCGGAACGATGATAGAAACAACACCTTTGTTTCCATGACGGCCAGCCATTTTATCGCCAACCTGGACTTTGCGTTTGTTGGCCACATAGACTTTGGCCAATTGCAGAACTCCGGGCTGAAGATCGTCGCCGACTTTAATTTTATAAATGCTCTGTTCCAGTTCTTCGTCAATCCGCTGGCTGAGAATGAAGTAACTCTTGACGACTTTTTCAACTTTTTCATTGAGTGAAGCATCGGTCGTCCAGGGCGTTTCGAGACTGAGTACATCGTAATTCAGCTGGGTCAGCAAGTCACTGTTGAGTTGAACTCCGTTCTTAAGAACTGTTTTACCATTGGTCAGGTCTTTAATTCCGGCGCTCGTTGCGTTCTTCAGCAGACTGCGCAGTAACATGTCGCGCCGTTCTTTCAGATAAATATGTTTCTGAACGCTTTTCTTGGTTTCTTCGTCAATCTGGCGTTTTTCGTCCAGGCGGCTGACCTTGCTTTTGCGTGTGAAAAGCTTAGTATCGACGGCTACTCCGCGGATTCCCGGATCGGCCCGTTTGGAGGCGTCCTTGACATCACTGGCTTTTTCACCGAAAATCGCCCGGAGTAGTTTTTCTTCCGGAGTCGGGTCGGTCTCGCCTTTCGGAGTCACTTTTCCGATTAAAATGTCATTCGGTTCGACTTCTGCGCCGATACGGATCACACCGTTGGCGTCCAGGTTTTTGGTAGTCTCCTCGCTTACGTTCGGGATTTCACGCGTCAATTCTTCATTACCGCGCTTGGTGTCCCGGACTTCCAGCTCGAATTCTTTTATATGAATCGAAGTGAAAACGTCATCGTATACCAGGCGTTCGCTCAGGATGATGGCATCTTCGAAATTATAACCGCCCCAGGGCATGAATGCTACCAGAATATTGCGTCCGAGCGCTAATTCACCTTTGTCGGTTGCGCAGCCGTCAGCAATCGTATCGCCGACTTTTACACGGCTGCCTTCCTGGATCAAAGGTTTCTGGTTGATACAGGTATCCTGGTTTGTACGTAAAAACTTAGCCAATTCGAGCCGTACTTTGCCTTGATTTTCATCAAGATATAGTTCGTTTTCCATATCGGTGCGGATTACAATATGATCGGCCGTAACCTCTTCAACAATTCCGTTCACCGGTGCTATAACAGCGGCCCGCGAGTCTGTGGCAACGATTCCTTCCAGACCGGTGCCGACGATCGGCCGTTCCGGTTTTAATAATGGAACCGATTGTCTCTGCATGTTGGAACCCATCAAGGCCCGGTTGGCATCATCATGCTCCAGAAAAGGAACCATGGCGGCCGAGATCGAAACGATCTGTTCCGGCGAAACGTCCATGTACTTGACCTGATCCGGTCCAACGATCGGAAATTCGCCCCGAATACGGGCACGAACCCGCGAATTAATAAAATGACCATGTTCGTCAATCGGAGCATTAGCCTGGGCAATCAGCTCCCGGTCTTCATCGTCCGCCGAAAGGTATTCGACCTCATCGGTCACAGTCGGAATATCATCGATATTTTTTACACGCCGGTATGGCGTTTCAATAAATCCGAGGCTATTGACGAAAGCATGGGTGGCCAATGAAGCGATCAAACCGATGTTCGGTCCTTCCGGCGTCTCGATCGGGCAGAGCCGGCCATAATGAGTATAATGTACATCACGAACTTCAAATCCGGCCCGTTCGCGTGACAAGCCGCCTGGTCCGAGTGAAGATACTCTTCTTTTATGAGTAATCTCGGCCAGCGGATTGGTCTGGTCCATAAACTGCGAAAGCTGACTGGTCCCGTAAAATGAATTGATCACCGAGGTGATGATGCGGGAATTGATCAGGTCCTGTGGAGTCAGATTTTCGGATTCACGCAGATTCATTCTTTCTTTGATCGTCCGCGCCATTCGGGTAAAGGCCAGATTGAACTGGTTGGTGAGTTGTTCACCAACGGTTCGCACCCGGCGATTACCGAGGTGATCGATGTCATCCGGTCCCAGATTACCTTTTTTCATATCGACGATACGTTTCATGATCTCGACGATGTCGTCGCGGGTCAGAACACATTCGTCCAGCGGAACTTTCAGGTTGAATTTTTTATTGATCCGGTAGCGGCCGACTTGTCCCAGGTCGTATTTTTTGGGACTGAAGAAAAGCCGCTCGACGAATTTCTTGGCCGTATCCAGATTCGGCGGCTCGCCGGTACGCAAACTGCGATAGAGAAAATACAGCGCCGACTCTTCATCGTTGGTCAATGTATCTTTCCGGAAGGTATTCATAAAAATGGTGCGCTCGACTTCGTCTTTGGTAGTGAAAACCAACAGAGACGTAACGCCGTGATGCTTACATTTTTTCAGAAAGTCTTTATCGACAACGATTCCTTCTTTGATCTCGGAAACGACTTCGCCGGTCTGAGGATCAACGACATTTTCCGCCATGACTTTACCGATTAACTCTTTCGAAGTTTCGGTAAGCGGATAACGTTTACCGATCCCGAACAAGTTAACGATATCTTCATTGGACGGGAAACCGAATGCGCGCAGAAGGATTGTCGCAGGAAATTTGCGGCGGCGATCCACGATGGCACTCAGAATATCGCGGGTATCGATTACGAAATCGACCCATGAACCGCGGAACGGGATAACCCGCGCGGAATAGATTTTCATGCCATTGGTGTGTTCGGACTCATCGAAGAAGACACCGGGTGAGCGTTGCAATTGACTGACAATCGCTCTTTCGGCGCCGTTGATGATAAAAGTTCCCTTTTCGGTCATATAGGGTATATTTCCGAAGAAGATATCCTGCTCGATGCCGGCCTGATAATCGCCTTTCGAAATCCCTTCCTCGCTGATATGCAGTACCAACCGGACTTTCAGCGGAACCGTGTAACTGACACCCCGTTCGAGGCATTCCTTAATGGTGTAACGTGGTTCGCCGATCGTGTAATATTTGTACTCGAGTAGATAATTGCCGTGGGCGTCTTCAACCGGGAATACGTTTTTGAAAGCCGATTCCAGGCCGATAGTTTTGCGCTCCTGCGGTAAGACATCTTTCTGTAAAAATTCATCGAACGATTTCGACTGCACTTCCAGCAAATTTGGCATCCTTTGGACCAATCTGATCTTGGCAAAGGATTTCCGCTCTTCTATATAGGGGAGAGTATTACTCAAAAGTATCCCTCCTTTTTGATTTGAATTTTTCCCAAACGAAGGGGACATTGTTTATTTGAAAAACAAAGGCTATCATAAAATGTCGAAGGCTGGAATAACGCGACAGCTTATTTAATTTCGACTTTGGCTCCGGCTTCTTCGAGTTGTTTCTTCAGCTCGTTCGCTTCATCTTTTGATACGGCTTCTTTGACTGTGCTGGGAGCGCCGTCGACTAAGTCTTTGGCTTCTTTCAGGCCCAGGCTGGTGGCCGCGCGGACGACTTTAATTACGTTGATTTTATTGGCTCCGACCTCTTTTAAAACAACGTTGAATTCGGTTTGTTCTTCAACCGGTTCGGCTTCGGCCGCGGCGCCCGGTTGGGCTACTGCTGCTGCCATTGCCATGGGAGCGGCTGCTTTTACGTCGAATTTCTGCTCGATATCTTTGATCAGTTCAGAGATCTCCAGCATGTTTGCTTTTTCCAGGTACTCCAGAACGTCTGCTCTAGTTATGTTCGCCATTTCTAAAAAACCTCCTTTTACTGCGATACTTATTATTTTTTTACGTTATCTAACGAATTTAATGTTCCGACCAGCTTACTCATCGTGGCGCGCAGGACACCAGCCAGATTGCTCATCGGAGCATTCAGGGTTCCAAGCAGGGACGACAGTAAATCGCGGCGCGACGGCAGATTGATTACCGCCTCGACCTGATTGGCCCTGAAAAGAACACCATCATATATACAACCGGTTATAACCAGTTTTTCCAATTTATTTTTCTTGATGAACGCATTGAGAACTTTTCCGGGATGAGCCGGATCGGTATAGGAAATAGCCATTGCGGATTGGCCGTCCAGTAATTTATCGATAGCCTCTAAACCGGAATTTTTAGCGGCGATTTTGGTCAGGGTCTTTTTAACGACCTTGTATTCGATCTGAGCCGCAAACAATTCCTTACGCAAATCGGTCATTTGCTGAACGTTCATGCCTTTATAATTGGTAAAATAAATTCCCCTGGCTTTGGGAAATATTTCATTGACATTTTCCAGGATCTGGATATTTTTCTGATTCGGCATTTTAACTCCTGACTATGATATGACCGTGGATTTATCGATCCGCACACCGGGACCCATCGTTGTCGTAAGGGTTACTTTCTGAATGTAAATACCTTTGGCGGATGCCGGACGCATACGCATCAGGGTCGCTATCAGGGTTTTGACATTTTCCTCCAGATTCCCGACCGGGAAAGATTTTTTCCCGACGATCGTGTGAATAATTCCGGTTTTATCGACGCGAACTTCCACACGGCCGGCTTTAACTTCCTTGACAGCGGCGGCGACATCGTTGGTAACGGTTCCGCTTTTGGGATTTGGCATCAGACCTCTTGGACCGAGTACTTTACCTAATTTACCGACCTGACCCATGACATCCGGAGTGGCGACGATGACATCTATATCAGCCCAACCTTCCTGGATTTTTGCGACGTACTCTTCTAATCCGGCGTAATCCGCACCGGCCTTGAGGGCTTCGTCTATTTTGCTTTTGGTCAGCACCAGCACCCGTACTTTTCGACCGGTACCGTGAGGGTAAGAAACAGTGCCCCGAACGTTTTGATCGGCATGGCGTGGATCGACACCGAGGTTAATGTGGGCCTCAACAGTCTCGTCGAATTTTACGCCGTTACAGTTTTTCAGCAATTCAAGCGCTTCAGCGAGGGCATATTCTTTCTTACGATCGATTTTTTTATTGTTTTGTTCAACTCGTTTTGAGTTTTTCATAGCGTTGAATCCTCTTACTCCTTGATTATGATACCCATACTGCGGGCGGTTCCCTTGACCATTTCGGCGGCCTGTTCAACCGTGTGGGCATTCAGGTCAGGCATCTTCAAGTTTGCGATCTCCATAACCTGTTCCATGGTCACCGTCCCGACTTTGCTTTTGTTGGGTTCACCCGAACCTTTCTCTAATTTGGCAGCCTTCAACAGTAAAACGGCTGCCGGCGGGGTTTTGGTTATAAAAGTGAACGAGCGATCTGAGTAAACCGTGATTACAACGGGAATGATTAACCCGGCCTGATCCTGGGTGCGAGCGTTGAACGCCTTGCAAAATTCGACGATATTAACGCTATGCTGACCCAGCGCCGGTCCAACCGGCGGTGACGGATTGGCCTTGCCAGCCTCGATTTGTAATTTAACGGTAGCTAGAACTTTTTTCGCCATAGTACACCTATTTCTCCAATTCTACCTGTAAAAAGTCCAACTCAACTGGTGTTGGACGACCAAAAATACTGACTGATACTTTTAGTTTGCGTTTGTCTTCATTGACTTCCTGGACCATCCCCCGGAAATCGATAAACGGTCCGTCAATGACTTTCACCGGATCACCCATTTTGAATGGCACCGCCAGAACTTCACGGCCGTCTTTCTTTTCGACTTCGCCCATGACGCGTTTGACTTCATCCGGTTTGAGTGGTTGCGGTTTGCTTTTGGCGCCGACAAAATTCATCACGCCGGGAATGTTTTCGACTAAATATTGCGATTCCTTGGTGACTTCCATATTGACCAGGACATAGCCCGGGAAGAAGACCTTGTTGCGTACGCGCTTTTTCCCTTCGCGCATTTCCATAATGTTTTCGGAAGGCACCAGAACGTCCCGAATAATTTCTTTCATGTCGGCGTGTTCAGCCTCAATCAGAATGGCTTCTCTGACTTTTTTCTCCTTACCGGAGTATGTTCTTAAAACGTACCAATCCATATTATCTCTACAAGATTGCGTGGACAAGTTTAGATAAAACCAAATCGACTACGAACAGAAAGACCGACAAAATTAGGGACAATACCAAAACGACGATGGTCGAGCCTTTCAGTTCCAGCCACGAAGGCCAGGATACCTTTTTCATTTCAAAGACAACACCATCAAAGAATTCTCGAATGCGTTTAATCATGATTTTCTATCCTCTGTTTGGGCAACCGGTGAAAAATCTGATAGGCAATAATCGCAGGTGAGGCAGGAATTGAACCCGCAACCCCCGGTTTTGGAGACCGGTGCTCTGCCAATTGAGCTACTCACCTTTATTCGCATTTTATCTTGTCTCTTTATGTACTGTATGTTTTTTGCACCAACGACAGTACTTTTTATATTCTACACGAGTTGGATGGAGTTTTTTATTCTTATCGGAAGAATAATTTCTCCGCTTACAAACCGTGCATTCCAGAGTTATTAATTCACGCATATTACTTACCTAAAATCTACTCGATGATTTCGGTGACGACACCAGCGCCGACCGTCCGGCCGCCTTCGCGAATGGCAAAGCGTAATTCCTTCTCCATCGCGATCTCACTGATCAATTCTATCGTCGCATTGACATTGTCGCCCGGCATAACCATATCCACTCCAGCCGGCAGCGTCACTACACCAGTCACATCCGTCGTCCGAAAGTAAAACTGCGGCCGGTATCCGTTGAAAAACGGGGTGTGGCGTCCGCCTTCTTCTTTCTTCAACACATATACCTTACCGACAAACTTCTTGTGAGGGGTAATGCTCTTCGGCGCCGCCACTACCATGCCGCGCTGTAACCAATCTTTCTCTACGCCGCGCAGTAACAATCCAACATTGTCACCCGCCTGACCCTGATCCAATATCTTGCGAAACATTTCTACACCCGTCACGACCGTCTTCCGGTTCGCTCCCAGGCCGATGATCTCTACTTCTTCGCCTACCTTGATCACTCCGCGATCTATCCGTCCTGTCCCGACTGTCCCACGTCCCGTTATCGAAAACACATCCTCGATCGGCATCAAAAACGGCTTGTCTATCGCCCGCACTGGTTCCGGTATGAAACTGTCTACCGCCGCTACCAATTCATGTATGCATTTCGTCTTCTCCGGATCATCCGGATTGTTCAGGGCTTCCAGGGCACTGCCCCGGATGATGGGGGTCTCGTCTCCCGGAAAATGATATTTGTTCAGCAGGTCCCGCAATTCCATCTCTACCAAATCCAGCAACTCAGGATCGTCTACCATGTCGACCTTGTTCATGAATACTACCATCGACGGTACATTCACCTGATAGGCCAGCAATACATGCTCGCGAGTCTGGGGCATCGGACCGTCAAACGCACTCACCACCAGGATCGCTCCGTCCATTTGGGCCGCGCCGGTGATCATGTTCTTGATGTAATCGGCATGTCCCGGACAATCAACGTGCGCATAATGACGCTTCGGCGATTCATATTCCACGTGCGCCGTGTTGATCGTGATTCCACGCTCACGCTCTTCCGGGGCGTTATCAATACTGTCAAACGTCCGGACTTCCGCCAATCCCTGACGGTTCAATACCATGGTCATTGCCGCCGTCAACGTCGTCTTCCCGTGATCAACGTGACCGATCGTCCCGATATTTACATGCGGCTTCGTCCGCTTAAATTGTTGCTTCGCCATGAGAGCTCCTTAATTTTTCTTCTAATTATTTAACTGCGATCTGACTTATACACAAAGCCGGTTTAACTGCGAGCCCACGACCAGATTTGAACTGGTGACCCCATCCTTACCAAGGATGTGCTCTACCAACTGAGCTACATGGGCAAACGATCAATTTACATAAACTGATGAGCGGGTGAAGGGAATCGGACCCTCGTAGCCAGCTTGGAAGGCTGGAGCTTTACCACTAAGCGACACCCGCAGAAGGCTGTGGGCCGGGATGGGTTCGAACCACCGTAGGCGTTTGCCGGCAGATTTACAGTCTGCTGCCATTAACCACTCGGCCACCGACCCATTTATTTATATTTGGGGAAAATTTTTGTAATTGAAAGATGCTATTCACTATTCACTATTTGACTTAACGAAAGTAACTACTCTCTCCCAAAAATCCTCTGCAACTCAGGCTTTGGTATCTGTCAAATCTCCATTTCAAATAGCACAGGCTTCAAATCCTCGAGCCACCAGTAGGATTTGAACCCACGACCCGCTGATTACAAATCAGCTGCTCTACCAACTGAGCTATGGTGGCAGGTCTTCAATATCAAAAAAGCCGTGAAATTTAAGCAATTTATTTTTTAAATCAACAACATTTTATCTGATTTCCCGGCCATTTCTATAATTGGCTGGCATTTTCATACCGAAAATTTCATCAACGGATCAAACGGTTCCGGCAACATTTTTAATAATTCTTTTGAATTTCTCCCTGAATTGGGTTAATCTTTTAGAGTTAATTTTCAGGAGCGAGAAAATGGCTTTTCTGATTACCGGTTGCGCCGGATTTATTGGTTTTCATTTGGCCCGCAGACTATTGAGCGAAGGTCAGGTTGTCATCGGATACGACAACGTCAACGACTATTACGACCCATCATTAAAAGAGGCTCGTTTAAAGTTGCTGGGCGATTTCGACAATTTTAAATTTTATCGCGCCGATCTTTGTGATTTTACGACTCTCGAAAAGGTCTTTCGCGAACAACCGGTTGAAAAAATCGTCCATCTGGCGGCTCAGGCCGGTGTCCGTTACTCGCTCACTAATCCTTTCGCTTACCAGAAATCGAACCTCGAAGGTTTTTTGAATATCATCGAAGCCGCCAAACGCGCTCAGGTCCAAAATTTCATCTACGCCTCCAGTTCCAGCGTTTATGGCAACAACCGGCAATTGCCGTTCACTGTCGCGGATAACGTCGATCACCCGATCTCGCTCTATGCGGCAACGAAAAAAGCCAACGAATTAATCGCCCACGTTTATGCTCATCTTTACCAACTGCCCTGCACGGGAATGCGTTTTTTTACGGTTTACGGACCGTACGGTCGACCCGACATGGCGCTATTCATTTTCACCCGGAACATTCTGGCTGGTAAACCGATCGAAGTCTATAACTTCGGCAACATGAAACGCGATTTCACCTATATCGACGATATTGTTGCCGGACTGCGTTCCGCACTCGACAAACCGTTCGCTTACGAGGTGTTCAATCTCGGCAATCACCGCAGTGAAAATCTGATGGATTTTATTCATCTCATTGAAGAATTTTCCGGGCGAAAAGCTCAAATCAATTACCTGCCGATTCAGCCCGGCGACGTTCCGGAAACATATGCCGACATCACCGATACTACCGCCAAACTCGGCTTTCAACCCACCACGAATATCCGGGAAGGTGTCAAACTTTTTCTGGACTGGTATTTCGAATACTATCATGCAAAATAACCGGGAACTGCAGAATATGAAAAAAAATATCCCCGCCTTCAATAATGACCTGGAAACCATTTTCCAGGGTTTTAATCAGTTGAATATTCTGGTAGTCGGCGATCTGATCCTCGATCAGTATATCTGGGGAAAAGTCGACCGCATTTCACCGGAAGCTCCAGTGCCGATCGTGACCGTCAACCGCAAAGAAAATCGTCTCGGCGGTGCCGGAAATGTCGCTGCAAATCTGGCCGCTTTGGAATGCCCGGTGACATTGGCCGGAGTATGTGGTACCGATCAGGCGGGCGTAGATCTACTGGCCCTCTGTCGACAGATGAACCTTCCGACTATTATAGAAAACCTGCCGGTCCGGCGCACTTCCTGCAAGGCGCGTATCATCGCCCAGCATCAGCAATTGATGCGCGTCGATGAAGAAACTATCGAACCGGTCGGGAAAAAACAGGTTGACGCACTTTTAGGTAAAATAACCGCTGTCGCCAACCAGTTTGATGCGGTAATTCTTTCTGATTACGCCAAGGGCCTGCTGACCGAACATTTTATCCAGTCCGTTTTGCGTTTATTTCCCGGCAAGCCGGTGATGATCGACCCGAAAGGTTTTAATTATTTAAAGTACCACAACGCAACGACTATCAAACCAAACTTCAAAGAATTCTGCGCCGCGGTCAGGCATCCCGAGCTGACGATCAGCGAAATCGAACCGCTCGCCCGGCGTTTGGTCGATGAACTGGGATTAAAAGGTCTGATCGTCACACTTGGTGAACAGGGCGTTTTCGTACTGGATGAAAATGACCGCTGCGCTGTGATCCCAACTAAAGCACGCGAAGTTTTCGATGTCAGCGGCGCCGGTGATACTTTCATCGCAGTTTTCACGGCCGCATTGAATATCTCCAAAGATTGGATGTTATCGGCGGAAGCTGCCAATCTGGCATCCGGTATTGCCGTCAGTAAAGTCGGTACCGCAACTGTATCGGTTGCTGAGATATTAGCCAGTAAATAATTTTCGAGTTGATTTTATAGTTTCCGCTTCCAGGTCGTGCCTTTGGGCGTATCCTCGAGGATGATATTCCTATCGAGCAATTCTTTCCGCAGGCGGTCGGCCTCCGCCCAATTCCGTTCCTGACGCGCCTGGTTACGTGAATTCAGCAGTTGTTCTTCCTCGCAGGACAGGGCGGCTTCTCGCTCTTGCAGAACGTTCAGGACGGAATCGATCCGCGCCAGGGAGGCGTTTATCGCCTGCACATCCGAGCCGGTCAGATTAGTATCCAGGCGATATGAATTGATCTCGTGCAACAATGTAAAAACCGCCGCCAGGGCGTTCGAGATGTTCAGATCGTCGTCCAGCGCCGATTCAAAATCCTTATCGCATTTTCCGACGATTTCACCGATCTGGAGATCACCCGCAGGAAAATCGCGATCCAGCGATTTTTTGAAATCACGCAGTCGCGTAATGATTTTGGCAGATTCTTCCAGTTTTTCAAAAGTGAAATTCAGTTTCTGCCGATAATGGGTACTTAGCAGAGTCAGTCGAATAGCGGCCTCGTTAAATCCCTTTCCGATCAGATCGCGCAGGTATATGAAATTGCCAAGCGATTTGGACATTTTCTCGTCATTTACCAGAAGATGCTCGCAATGCATCCAGTAATTGACGAATTTCTCACCGGTCGCGGCTTCACTCTGGGCGATCTCATTCTCATGATGCGGAAAAATATTATCCACTCCGCCGGTATGCAGGTCGAAGTGACGGCCGAGATATTTCATGCTCATGGCGGAACATTCGATGTGCCAGCCGGGACGCCCCTTGCCGAGTGAAGTTTCCCAGAACACCGGGCCGTCTTCCGGTTTCCAGGCTTTCCAGAGCGCAAAGTCGCGGATTTCCTCCTTCTCATAAGAATCGTTGGCCACCCGGTCGCCGCGCCGCATTTCGGTTACATTCAAATTTGCCAACTGCCCGTAACGCGGAAACTCGGACACTTTGAAATAGATTGAACCGTCTTCGGCTTTATATGCCATCCCTTTTTGCTGTAATGTCTCGATCAGCGCGACCATCTCAGCGATATGCTCCGTCGCACGTGGATAGAATTCGGCCGGTTCGACGCCCAGAGTCGCCAAATCATTCATAAACGCCTGGCGGTACGGCTCGGTGAAATCGCGAATCGAGACATTTTGCTGGTTAGCCGCGTTGATAATTTTATCGTCGATGTCGGTTATATTCATAACCTGAACGACGCGCAGACCTTTGAACTTTAGATAGCGGCGCAGTAAATCCTCGAAAACAAACGCCCGGTAATTGCCAATATGCGCAAAATTGTAGACCGTCGGTCCGCAGGTATAAAAGCGGACAATGCCCGGTTCCAGCGGCTGGAATTCTTCCTTTTGACGGCTTAATGTATTATAAATAATGATGCCCATTCTAAAATCCCAGAGGTAATGTAAATATTTTTTTTCTCTTTTCAGGAATGACCGGGCTGAGAAAGCGCGGGTCGATCTGAATCGTATAGGCAGCCTGAACGGCATCGAGGGTCAATACAAATTTATCCTGGTTATCAATGCGTTGAATCTTTCCGATTACGCCTTTTAATGAGCCTTCGGTGACTTCTACTACCTGTCCAATCTGCATATAATTGGTCGGTGACAGGGTAAAGCCACCCTCCAGACTCCGCCGCAGGGCATTGATCTGAAAATCGGGAACCATGGCCATCTCTCTGGAAAACATCACGAATCGAACGACACCGTACGTTTCCAGCACGTAGAGCGACTGATCCTTTCGGATGCGCACGAAAACATAGCCGCGGATCAACGGTTCTTCCACTTCCGCCCGCCGCTGGCTCCACTGATGTTGTCCGCAAACCAGAGGCAAATAGCATTCGATTTCCTGCTGTTCCAACAACCCAATGACTTTTTTCTCGTGGCGTGGTTTGGTATAAGCCGCGTACCAGTGTTTGGTATTCTTGACCGATTTGGCCGGTTTCGTTTTGCACAATTCGGGCTGGATTTTGCTTTCGGTTTCACTCATCGTTGCAAACCCAGTTCAATGATTTTTTCCAGTAGCTCATTGAAATTCAGACCGATGGCTTTGGCCGCCTTCGGCACCAAACTGGTTGCCGTCATGCCCGGGAGAGAATTAAACTCCAGAAAATAGGATTCTCCTTTTTCGGTCAGGCGCAGGTCGAAGCGACCGTAACCATGACAGCGCAAGGCCTTCAGGGCGATCACCGCCCAGTTCCGGATTTGCCCGGCGAGCATTTCATCGACGGCGGCCGGCACGAGGTACTCGCTCATGCCTTTGGTATATTTACATTCATAATCATAAACGCCATGTTTTGGACAGATTTCGACTAACGGCAAAGCTGTTTCGCCAAGTATCGCCACCGTGATCTCGCGCCCGGGAATATAACGCTCGACCAGCAAGGCGCCGTTATATTTTATCGCGGAAATGATCGCCGGTTCGATCCCGTTAATATCATTCACTATCGAGACGCCGACCGTCGAGCCTTCATGGGCCGGTTTTATAACGAGTGGCGGTTCCATTTTGCGTAATATTTCAGCCCGGATCGCGGCAGGTTCATGTCCATCGGTCAGGTCAAATGAGAGCCATTCCGGAGTGGGAATGCTTTTTCGCTCGAAAATCACTTTCGAGACGATTTTATCCATGGCAATCGCGCAACCTTCATGGTCACTGCCATTATATTTATAACCAAACATCTCCAAAACGCTCTGGACGGCACCATTTTCACCACTGCCGCCGTGTAAGGCATTAAAGATAAAATCGACCGGGCGGACGGCTGGATTGCTTAGCAGTTCTATGAGATTTGACTCGCCGTTTTCCAAATGGGCGGGCGTCGGTAAAATTGTTCGGCTGAGTTGTTCGATCGGCAAAATGGTATCGAGTGCAAGTACCGTATGTCCATTTTCCTGTAAGGCCGTGGCGATATTTCTGCCACTGGAAAGCGATACTTCCCGCTCTGACGAAACGCCTCCCATCAAGACTGCGATTTTCATTAGTTGCTTTTCCCTTCTAATTTTTCGATAATTGCGACGGCCGCCGGCAAATCGTCGGCACTGAAATCCGGTTGAACCGGCCAATGTTCGATTTCATCGGCAGGATAGCATCGAACACTGGTTCTGACAAAAATCGTACGACAACCGGCGGTGTGACCGGCTTCGACATCACGATGCGAATCGCCGATAAAGTACGATTTCGGCAGGTCGATTTCATGTTCGCGGGCAGCCAGCAGAACATTTCCGATCCGTGGTTTCCGGCAGCTGCAATCGGCGTCCGGATGGTGCGGACAATAATAAATGCCAGTCAGTGTAACACCGCCGGAGGCCAGTTCGGTGCGTAAAAATTTGTGGATCTCTTCGACGGCAGTAACGTCGGTCAAACCCTTGGCGATACAGGCCTGGTTGGTAATTACGATCAGTTTGAAACCGGCCTGCTGTAATTTCCGTAAAGCCGCGACCGTGGTTGGGAACAACCGGAATTCAGCCAGATTCCTGATATAATCACGGCTGTCATAATTCAAGGTACCGTCCCGATCGAGAAAAACCGCCCTGTTCATTATTGGAAATTTGCTCCGGTCAATCTATTCATCGGATGGCGCCGAGGACTTTATCGACACCTTCCACGGCATTGTGAGCGTAAAAATCGGCCTGGATACTGGCGGCATACTCTTCCGAAACCGGCGCGCCGCCAACGATTATCAGCGCCGGGCAACCGCTGGTGCGTAATTGCCTGACGATATTATCCATGTTGACCATGGTGGTCGTCAGCAAAGCCGACAGTCCGATGACATCCGGCTGATGTTTGCGGGCTTCCTCGACGAATCTTTCCGCCGAAACATTGACGCCGAGATCGATCACCTCAAATCCGGCGCCTTTGAACATGATCGCGACTAAATTTTTACCGATGTCATGCAGATCGTCTTTGACCGTGCCGATCAGCAACTTACCTTTGGCTTTTACACCACTCTGCGCCAGGAGCGGCTCCAGGTGCGTGATCGAGCGTGTCATCGCCCGGGCGGCGATTAAAACCTCCGGTATGAAAATCTCACCTTCCTTGAATTTCTGACCGACGATCGTCATACCGTGGATCAAACCTTCATTAAGAATTTTCTCCGCACTAATGCCGGCCGACAGACTTTGTTCGACCAGGTTGAGAACTTCCTCGGCATCTCCGGCTTCCAGGTTGACGGCTATTTCTGATAACAATTCCATTTACGGTCTCCATCCTAAATTCGGGCATAAATTACAATCCTCTGCTGTAAAATAATAGTGCAGAGCGCCAGATAAAATCTTAAATTGCGCGTGAATTGCTAGAAAACGAAAAAATATTGAGACAAACATGGCTGATATCGAACAATTCAAACTGACTCTCAAGCGTGGTAAAGCCAATTATGTCCCGATAGCCGAATTGGGCATTCATCCTTCTATAAAGGCTAAATTTCTTGGCCGACCGATTGTTACTCTGCAAGACGATGTGGACTTCTGGCATCAGGCCGGTTACGATTATATCAAACTACAACCGCAGGCCGATTTCAATCCGGGCCGGCTGTTTCTGCAAGATGCCACCAACACGACTCTCAACGACGACGGAACTGTGGCGCGGAAATGGGCGACGGAGGGTAAGGGGGCAATTACCGACTGGCAGAGTTTTGAAAAATACCAATTTCCCCGCCAGGAAGATTTCGATTACAGCAATTTCGAGAAAGTCCGGGGCTTACTGCCGGAAGGCATGGGCGTCATCGGTCAATACGGCGACATTTTTACAATGGTCTGGGAATTGATGGGCTTCGAGCAATTTTCAATGACGCTGTATGATAATCCGGAACTCATTTCGCAACTCTTCAACAAGATCGGTGAACTCGTGCTGAGCATGTTCGAGTACTTCGCCCAGAGCGATGCCGTGGATGTATTGTGGTACAGCGATGATATTGCCTATGTTTCCGGGCTGATGCTTTCTCCCAGGATTCTGCGTCAATATTTTTTTCCGTGGCTGCAAAAAATCGGCGCCCTGGCACGCGAATATCACAAACCGCTGATTTATCATACGGACGGCCGTTTGGATGCCGTAATGGAAGATATCATCGCCTGCGGCGTCGATGCCCTGCATCCCATCGAACCGAAAGCCATGACGCTGGCGGAGGTCAAGGCGCGTTGGGGCGATCGCCTGTGCCTGATCGGCCACGTCGATGTCGATCTGTTGGCACGCGGCACTCCGGCTGAAATCCGCCGCCAGGTGCAGGAAAATATCCGGTCAGCCGCTTATAATGGCGGTTATTGCCTGGGTTCCGGTAACAGTATCCCGGAGTATATTCCATATGAAAATTACTGCGCTATGTTGGCGGCGGCGCACGAATTTGGAAATCTAAAATGAAAAAGCACCAGACATTCAAAATCGGGGTTTGTCTTTTTACGATCGCTTTTCAATTATCAGGAGCCGAAATACCGGCCAGCATCCAGCCGCCAAATCCGTTCTCACAACCGGTCACGTACCTGAAATATTATCCGCCGCATTTTTACGCCGGTTTACAAAAGGCAGTCGAGTTAAAACTCAATGCGCCTTTATGGATAGCCGGAGCTACTTTGATACCGACCGCCTTCCTCTTTGACGAATCTATCAGACATTACGCCGTTGAAAAGGGATTTTACCCGGACCGAATTTCTCGGATTGGCGATCTTTGTGGCAAACGCTGGAATTATTTTGTGGCCGCGGGATTGATTGGGTTGAATGGCCTGGTACGATGGCAACCGATGAATAAAACTGTTTCTCAGATTGAGCTTTTAGCGACTATCGCCTTGACTACCGGGGCAGCCACCAGTGTAATTAAAATAATAGCACACCGACAACGTCCCAATGGCAGTAGTTATATGTCTTTTCCTTCCGGTCATTCTTCCGGGTCGTTCGCTTTGGCGACCGGATTGAATGAAATCTATGGCCGGAAGGTTGGGATTCCGGCTTACCTGATGGCTTTTTTTATCGCTTCCAGCCGGATCAATGATAATAAACATTACTTTTCAGATGTGGTCGCCGGTGCATTTCTGGGAACCTGGATCGGGCGGAGTTTTGCCCGGCAGTATCATTTAGAATGGCAAATTTCGACCGGTGAATCGCCGACGCTTTCTATCACAATTCCGCTCTGATCAGAAATTTTATGTCCTTTCTTAGCGTATTAGATCAACCCGGATTTCTGATCCTGGATGGCGCGCTCGGCACGGAACTGTCCCGGCGCGGGATTCCAATCGAATTACCGCTCTGGTCGGCAGACGCCGTGCTTCATAATCCGCAGGCGATCAGTGTCATTCATCAGGAATATCTTGAAGCCGGTGCGGACATCCTCACCACAGCGACTTTCCGCACCGACCCGCTGACATTCGCTAAAGCCGGTTTGAGCGCAGTGCAGGCCGAAAAAGTGATTCATAATGCGGTCGATCTTGCCCGTGAAGCGATAGAAATTGTCCGACCGTCATGCCGTATCTGGATCGCCGATTCGATGGCCTATGAAGAAGATATTAAATTCAATTAGGGTGTAAAATGAAAGAAGAAATTTCGGAAGAAAAAGTTAGGGTGTATCTTTTATTTATTTTGGGGTGTGTAGGAATTCCTGCTGAAGTATATATGATGGTAAC
>Ga0074199_1001214_pt1 | contig 25087 bp, 19 predicted proteins | sample EPASupsiteSAE347_FD_64528 | JGI IMG/M metagenome (GOLD analysis project Ga0074199, IMG submission 64528) | Bioremediated contaminated groundwater from EPA Superfund site, New Mexico - Sample SAE3-47 | ecosystem: Environmental > Aquatic > Deep subsurface > Groundwater > Contaminated ... | reverse complement strand
TTGTTATTTATTGACTCCTGCCTTTCGAAAACTCCTCGAGCTCGGCGGATTACGGCGCCGGCGCCTAATCCGCCCTATATCGCCCAGGGATGGCGTAGATACCCGAAATGCGCCCGGATGGCGTGCTTTTTCGGGTACCAGAAAACCGGCTTTCATTTTGCGGGTAACCCGGAGATTCCCCAGATATAAATCGTCGTCGATGCGCTTCGGTTGATTATTTTCCCTTTAGATACTTCCCGACTTAATGAAGCTATGCCGATTCCCAGCGACCCCATGGCCATGGCCGGGGTTACTTCGTAAGTAATTTCATCCGCTGAGGGGAATGATTTCATCGGCATTCTCGACAACACCCCCAAAAAAGCGTGCCATCCGGACATATTTTGGGTGTCTACGCCATCCGTTGACGATACGCGGCTTCCTTGGCTATCGGAGATTTCCAGATCTTCCGCTGTTCCGCCGTGAGTTGCTCCGAGAATGGCGACGGCTTTGACTTGAGAGGGAAATGAGAACTCGATTTCTCCCGAAGCCAACGGATAAATCGTCGGCGAGTCGAGGTTGTCGGGGCTGATGAGATCGAAGATCGGTCCTTGGGTGGAATGATAAATACAAGGTTGCCAACCTTCGGCAAGCGGCTGCGGAGAAGAGGCGGCGAATTTCTTTCCGCCGCAAGCTCGAAAATCAATACTGCCGGATATCCATGATGTCGGTCGCGGTTTTCCGAATTGAAACCATCCGTTCTCGAAAAATGTTGGAGGAATCAAACTTCTGTCTATCTCCGGGAAAGGTCCGTCTAAAGCCACCCGTGCAAGACCGCTGTCTGAAGCGGTATTGGAAATTACTTCTCCGATCCATGACGCGATCTGCTTATGACCGATCTTGTCGATCACCGGTAAAGGCGTTAAGCGCTTTTCCGTTAAAAGTGGAGCAATATTTTTTCTGTACCATTTCGACGGCAAGAGATCGAGGCTGATGACCGGCGGATATGATCCCGGATTTTTTTGAATAAGTTCGTATTTCAGCAGAAAGAAGAAGCCGCCGCTTTTGATCAAACCGACATAACCGTTGTCGGCAAGAGATTGCGCCATACTCCGGGCTCTGATAACCGCCGGATCGACTTTCCCTGAAAGATTCGTCTGCTCGAATCTTTCCCTGAGGCCGATGCAAAAAACCGCCAGATATACGGCGGGAAATACGTATAGAAGCCGCCCGGACAACCGCGAGCGCTTGACAACTTCGGCAAGCAATCCGTATCCAATCGGAAAAGCCAGGCCGGCGGCCAAAAATACGTCGTTGAAATAGACCTCCAAATCGGGGATGTCGTAAAACAAATTCAGAATCGTCGGAATACAAAGCATTGCGCTCCAACCGACGAAAAAAGTTCTGTAAACCGCATTGGTTCCGCGAACGGCAAAAATTCCCAATGATGAAAAAACCGTGATGATAACGGCTGCCACGACGGGATTCCATTGTACGACGAACAGTTTCAACAGGTCGGGCAGTTTTTCCACATAACCGATCCAGCCCTTGGTGAAAACCAAACCTTGATAATGCTTTCCCAAAACGTGATCGAAAAACCCGGCGGATGTGCTCATATCGCCCCAGACCATCGAGCCGCCCTTCGCACCCAACAGAGGCAGCAACGCGAAGCAGGCGATTCCCACGCTCGCCGCCGTGATCGAAATCCGCAATATTGAAGGAATCTTGCATTTATTGCCGCGGAGCGCGAAGAAATAAATCCCCGGAGCGAAAAAAACGACCGGCAAATGGTGAGAAACAGCGATGCCCAGAAGTATTCCCAAAATGATCTCATCGAGAATGTTTCTCTTATCGATCGCAAAAATTCGAAGGCAGAGCCAAAGTAAAATAATTGAGAAAATGAGGGTTTTTAAAGCGTAGATTTCGGTAATTACCGCGCTATGCCACAGATTCCGCGAAAGCACCGCAAATACCGCCAAGATGCAGCAGGCCGCGCTTGGAACTTCCAGATCGAGTCGTTTTGCCAAACATCGGAATGTCAACATCATGGCGCCGGCAACGAGGGCTATCGAAAATCCCGAAAAAAGGCTCAAACGCCCATACAAAGTGCCGATCGGCAGGCAGGAAAAAAGATGGCCGATGATTACCCAGATCGGATATCCCGGCGGATGCGCGACGCCGAGCCCCGATGCGGCCAATGCCAATTCCGGTCCGTCTCCGCCCCAGAAACCGATATTGACGTCGCGTGCAATTGTCGGGTAAATTATCGCGAAAGTCGCTGCGATGGAAAGACCTGCCCAAAGCAGTTCCTTGCCTAATTCGAACTTTGGATTTTCACGACGTGTTTTCACTGATTCAAGATTCCATCAATCGTTCATGCTGGGCTTGCTTGTAGCAAGGTTTTATTGAGTCCTGCCTTTCGACAACTCCTCAAGCTCGGTGGATTACGGCGCCGGCACCTAATCCGCCCTATATCGCCCAGAGATGGCGTAGATACCCGAAATACGCCCGGATGGCGCGCTTTTTCGGGTACCCGGAAACCGGCTTTCATTTTGCAGCTATCAATAATTTTGACCGTCGCTTGATTTCACGAAAAAATTCGCCGCGGGTGTTTTATTATCCAAACGCCAATCGGATCGACTCGTAAAGAATTTGTCGAAGCCTGACCCGGGAATCGTCAGCGCCGCCGTCCAGTTCAGATCGCTCGCGAGTTTTGCAAGGTAGACATGATCATTTTCGGCTTTTACGTATGATCTAATGCCTTCTTCGCCGCATAATTCACAACGATCGTCAATAAACAGCTTCATTCGCGGAACATGGAATGTAAGAAATCCGCCGAACAACATTTCATTGAAAATATGAACTTCACCGGGTTCACGCGCCGCATATTCTTGAAGGCGTGCAACCGATTTTATCGGCCAATAATTTTCATCCGGCTTAACCCATCCCTTTCCAACCATCGGAAACGTGATATTGAAGCTTTGTAAGCCGAGTCCGATGATTATTAAAATCCCGGCGATCATCGTTATCGGCTGCGTGATTGTTCCGGAGTCGGCATTCGGCGAAGGAAGTATTTTAAAAATTTTGCTTCCCCTTTCCATAAGCCATCGCACCCAGCGAATATGCCCCCAAAAGTCTATCAGTGCAATTGTCGCGGTGAGTGCGAATAACGGGGCATGACGTATTCGAGAGATTGCGAGAAGAAGCCAAACGAGCGGAATCACCCGCGTAATTCGAGGAAAGCCGGGTAAGGTTCCGAGAAATGCGGCTATGTAAAATCCGCCGAAGAGAAGGGTGTTCCACCCCCACCAAACCCGCAGTAATCCGGCATGCTCTTGTATGAACTCTCCGACTGCCGGAGCGCTCATTATCGCCATCCAGGTTCGAAATAATTCCAAACCATACGGATTAATCAGAACTGCGGCGCAGCAGCCGAACACTACGAACGTTATCAAGAGCAGATCGCTTTTTCCCTTCACCGGAGTTTCAAGTCCAAGGAAATAATAGACTATCCATCCTGTAGCTGTTAAAACCAAGGTGAAACAACCTCCCAGCATTCCTCCGTGGACATTTGCCCAGATTATGAACAAGGGAATCAGCCATAGAAGACTTTTAATGCCGGATTTTCCTGCTTCCGTATCGACGAGTTTCGCAAACATGAGAGCTAGAAAGATCATTGTCGCCAAATGTGGACGAATGAGAAAATGATGCGAACAAGATGCGATGGTTAGAACGATCAATAGAACCGCAAGTAATGGATTGAAGCCTGCTGTCAGCGCCCGATGAAATATGAAAGAGAAAAGCGCGGCAAGAATCGTTCCCGTCACGAGTAGAAGAAAGTCAAACCCGCCGAGTCGATTAAGAAAAGCCATTAAACATTCCCCGAGCCATTGCTGAGCAATCCACGGCTTTCCGGCATAGCTGAACGTGAACTCATCGTTATGGATCAAGCGTTTTTCAGAAATCATCTTTTCTCCAACGGCGGTATGAAAAAAAGTACCGGGATCGCGGAAAAAACGCGTTTGCCCGTTGAGCATTAAAACGATCCATAACCCTATGAATAGAAGAATAGCTATATGTGTTGATTTCATTTTTATTTGGTTTTCCATGCGAAAATTACGGATTTTCTCTAGATCATCAAAAATGGGTAGTATCCTAAATTAACTGAAAAATTCAACGCAGAGCCGCAGAGATGCAGAGAAAGCTTATGAAATTCATAATGATTTTCTTCCGTGCCGTAAAAAAAAGTTAAAATATGACACCACCCAAAAATGATTGTTTGCGATTAACAATGGAAATTATTACACCAATCATTGGTCTCATGGAAAAGATCCAAGTAGTATATTCTGATGAACAATCTAACTTTGAACAATTTATCAAAACCCTCTTGCTGAAGAAGAGGCCATTGATTACCTGATTTTTTTTACGCACACAAAATATGCCTACCCGCTTTTAGCAGAGGCAAATGTGAGTCCGCCGAACATTTGCATGATATATTTTCCGCGGGTGTGGCTTTGAAGTTCTATGATCCTGCAATATTTGTATTAGCGGTGTCGAGATTCGATGATATGTGTTGGAATAATCCACCTTCTACGGTTTGTCCCATTCCTGTCAGAGTTGCGACTGCAACTAGGGCGATCAGAGCAATGAGAAGAACATATTCCACCAAGCCTTGCCCCTTCTTGGTTTGATTTCTCTTCATATTTCCCCCTTTTAGGGCTTTCACCCAAATAGCCGCAAAACTAATGCCAATAGAATCAGCTTCGAATCTATTTTATACTTAATTCGAATAAAAAAACAAACAGAATTCTTCTTTTATTGTATTTTCTAGTGCTTGTGGTAAATTAATCATCGTTTATGACGAATGCTTGGGGAAATGAAATCAAGAAACTGACGGAATCTCTTTTGGAGTTTCGTCTAAATGACGGCGGCTTTCCTTATCGACGAGGGAATGCTTCATCCGGCGAACCGACTATTTTTGCAACGGCGGCATTTTGGGCTTCGGATATGTCGTTGCCGGAAACTGAGAAAACGCTGGCTTGGCTTCTTGCATCCGTGAACCCTGATGGATCGATCGGCATGAGCCCGACTTTGAAAACCGAAGGAATTTGGATGTCGCCTCATTTCGCGATTCTCATGCACCATTTGGCTAAACTTCCCGAGCGTGATCGGGCGATTAAATTCATTTTGGAATTCAAATCCGAGACATACGAACAAAAAGAAGACATCGATCAGGACAATAGTCTTATTGGATGGCCTTGGGTCAATGGGACTTTCGGTTGGGTGGAACCGACGGCATGGGCTTTGATCGCGCTCAACATCTTCGGCTTGGAGAATCATCCAAGGTGCATTGAAGCCAGGAAGCTAATCCTTGATCGACGAATAGCCGGCGGCGGATGGAATTACGGAAATCGCTACGTTTGTCATAGCGATCTCTTGCCGTTCAGGGATACGACGGCATTGGCATTGCTGGCTCTGCGCGGGTTCGTCGAAGAAAATCTTCTCAAATCAAGCATCGAGATTCTGGAAAAGGAATCGTCGGATCTGGAAGCCCTTTATAGTCTTGCGTGGAGCGTTATTTGTCTTGATGTTTTCGGAAAAGATGTTTCGAAGTTGCAAGAACGGCTTTATGATATGCTTTCACTACCTCGAGGTGAGGACTTTAACCTTGCCCATTTCGCTCTAGGTATTATCGCCTTATCGGACAAGAGGGTATTCTCGAAATGACTCGTCGGCAGTTTCTCAAGTGGTTATTTGCCGCTCTCGGTGCAACCGGCATGGGAGTCGTAATCGGTAGAAATTTTAGAACCATATGCCCGGTCACGCTTGTCAACGTTCCTGATTATTCGCGCGATTTCAGTAAAGATGTCGCGAAAGTCCTTCTGGAAGATGGAATGATTATAAAGGGCAAGAAGGTTCTGCTTAAGCCGAATTTCGTGGAATTTCATCCCGGTCGTCCCATCAATACCGATATTGCTTTTATTCGAAATATCGCTGAAGCTTGTTTATCATTGGGAGCGGCCGATGTGGTTGTGGGCGAAGCTGCCGGTCATAGACGCGATCCCGCATTTTCGGCTTATCATCCGCTTTTACGAAAAGCTTTGGATGAGAGAGTAAGATGCATTGATATGAATCATTGTGATGCCGTCAAAATTCCGAACAAGGGTGGATATAGTGATGTCTCCGCATTTTATTTGGCTTCTCCGGTCGCGCAAGCCGATGTGGTCATCAACCTTCCCAAAATGAAAACGCATCATTGGATGGGCGTTACACTATCAATGAAAAATCTCTTCGGAGTTCTGCCGGGAATCATCTATGGATGGCCAAAAAATCCTCTTCATATCAAAGGCATCGGAAAATCGATCTTGGATTTGACTCTGAGCGTTCCGGTTCATTATGTAATCGTCGATGCCATCGTCGGAATGGAAGGCGATGGCCCGATATTGGGAAATTCCAAACCTGTCGGAACGATAATCATGGGGAAACATCCGCTCGCGGTAGATTGTACCGCAACGCGAATTATGGGCTTCGATCCGTATAATATTCCCTATCTGATTTACGGCGGGAGGAATCTTCCCGGGCTGGCGGAAAAAAATATTACGTATCCGCGCGAGCATCCTCAACGGTATGCAACGAAATTCGCCTGTTTGCCGAAATTTGAAAACCTTAAGGGCGGACCATTTTGGTAAACCGATACCGGATCACGCCATCAATTCAATAAATTTCTAAAAAACAAAATAGATATTAGCCGACAATGCAGATGAACTTGCCGGAGATGGTGAGAATTTTAACAGCATTGCTCACTCATGGAATGAGCAATAAAAGCGATAAAAAAAGCAGGGGGACCGAAGGCCCCCCTGTGATTTCTAACTGTTATTGTTAGCTGGATACCGTGGTGTTGGCATCACCCAATTTGGTGCTGATCGTTCCGAATATTGAACTGATGCTTCCCCCTGAAGCGGTCAGAGCGGCGATAGCCACAACAGCGATAAGCCCAATGATCAAAGCATACTCTACTAGACCTTGCCCTTCTTCTTCCCTGATGAATCTCTTTATCATATTTTCCTCCTCAAGATTATTAGCCGTTCGGCTAATTATTTAATCAGCAATTAATATGCCAATTAAACCACTAAGGCCTTGTTAGCAAATAAGTGTAACGAATTTCTGGAATTTCCGGCCATAAGAGGCTGTAAGAAAACAACGAAACGATCCGGTTATTTTCTACCAGGCTCTAAGGCTAACGGTGTTGGCAGGAGAAAGTCCAAGAACACAAAGAAAAAAAAGCGATATTGCAAATAGTGAGGTAGGGAAAAATGCGGTATTTGTACTCTTTTAGAGGCTAAAATACCCCACCATTTTAGTGCGAGGTAATATTGCCTCGCAAGATGTTGTTATTACCACACATATGAATCCAACAAAATGGGGAAAAAAGTCGTGGAAATTTTGGAGAACCTCATTTCTGTATTTTCAACAATGATTCGTATCAAAGCTAGCCAACGAAAAAATCAAAGGGAATTTTTCACCGCGAAGGCGCAGAGGCGCGAAGAAAACACCTCTAATAGCCATTCTCTGCGCCTCGGCGTCTCCGCATTTTTTCTTGCCCCAACTTGGTTAGCTTTTATGCGTTTCATTGATTTTCAACTGAGGGAGCTGTTGTTCTTCTAATTCCCCAGGGATCCGTATTATTGGGATATCCTTGCTTTAGCCGATAATCATATGTTGTCGAACCCCAGTCTTTCATGAACATCGGTTCACTTGCCAAGCTGGTCGAAGTGGAGGCGCAACCGATATAATCTTTCCCTAACGTAAATCCGTACACGCTGTTGGGGCCAAACAACGGAAGGGGTTGCTCTCCGGCAAGATGTTCTATTCCTTTTAGCCCTATCCCCGTATAGCTTTTTTGTCCTCCGATGAGATTTTTTTCAATGATGGGATTTCCCTTATCTATTTGAATTCCGTAAGCGGAATCAAAAGTATTGTAATCGACTTTTGGCGGCTTATCGATGATGTGCAGCCCTAATCCGCTTGGAGATATGAAAAGGTTATTCGTGATAATGATATCGCCATATGAATCATTGGTTGTAAGACCGAAATCCGTATATTCTAGAAAGTCATTTCGTTGGATGGTAAGAGTGTCATTCAGGTTGGAAAGAATCCCTCTTTTCGTGTGGTTAAACGAGCATCCGTCTATTTTCAATCTTACATTGTCGCTGATTTCCATGCCGGTTTCGCAATATGTGATGGAGACGTCGGTTAGTAATAAATCCGTGGTTTGAGTTGCGATGATACCGGTATTGCAGTTCAATATGGAAACTCCGTTAAATGTACCGGTTTTTTTTGATAACGAAAGCGCGGTTCCTGCGTAAGCTAACGTAACATTCGCCAAGGAACTGGTAGATCCGTCGGAGTTGATGGATATTCCACCCCAATCTCCCGCGGCGGGGGGACTTCTGTCTGAAGTAAAAACTACGGGGACTTCAGTTTTACTAGCGCTGGCGACAATTCCGCCGGCGACTCTGATTTCGACTATGTTGGCATTGCCGCGTCTAAGGGCATCGTAATCTGCCATTTTTACGACGACACCAGAATCTATGCGGAGCAAGCCGGTCGATTGGATATCGAGGTCGCCCGCCAAAATATATGGGCTGTTGGCTCTTGTCCATAGAACTTGTTGCGTGAGATTGCCAGGGATTACCATTGAGACGCATTCGGATGGACCGCTTTCATTGTTTGCTTGATCGATGGCTGATACGCGGTAGTAATACTTCTTTCCGGTTACGACACCCACATCGACATATCTTTCCTGTCCCTTGGCGACAATGCCGTTGTTAACTGCCGCAAAAGTTCCGTTGGGAGTTTCGCAACGGTAGAGTTTGTACCCTTTTAAATCCGCTTCCGAATTGGCGGCCCAAAATACGGTTACCTGGTTTGGTTGCTCGGATAAGGCGGCGCCGGCACCCTTCGGGGGATCCGGTACTTTTCGATCTTCGAGCGCGCTTAAGGTAGTAAAGTCCGATATTACCGAAGTTTCGGACGGCTGATTTTGGCGAGAGGCGATAATCTTGAAATAATAGCGGGTTTGCGGTTTTAAATCGGTTATCGTCAGGGTGTGCGCAGTGGCATATTGGCTTTCGGTTTCTCTTATGGTTCTTCCCAAGCTCTCGGTTTCGCCGCATTCGATGACGCCGTTGGTGTAATCGGTTGTTTTCCATGAAATGACGGCATGAGTAGCTGAAACCTCGTCTACTGAGATATTCGTATATTCGAAAGTTGCGGTTTCCATGATGACTTGCTTAATGGTTGTGATCGTTCCGGAGTAGATTGCCGCTTGGAAACTCTTTTTCCTATAACCTGTTTTTTCAGCTACAAAAATTTGATCACCGAATCCCACCCCTTCGACTGTGAAGTTTCCTTTTGTATCGGTTCTTCCCCATCTTGTCGGATCATAAGCCCAACTGACCAACACGGTCGCCAAGGCGGTTCCGGATTTGTCGGTAATGGTTCCTTCCAGTGCTCCTTCTCTGGGGGTGACATTATTGCTGGATTCGCAACCGAGAAAAACCGGAGTAGTTCCAAGCAATGTTAAACCGATAATGAGCAATTTGACTATCGATAGATGGTATAAATGGCCCGGCTTAGCGGCTTTGGCTGTTTTGGATATCTGAGAATATGCGGCTCTTTTTTCCATCTTCATTTTAAACGTGATAACGCTTCGTGTATGAACCTTTCGATTTGACTATGTTTGGGTGCGTGTTGTTGGGCTTTGTTGAAGCAGGCTTTGGCTTCAGGCAACAGGCGTTTCTCTTCATACGCCAGACCCAGGTTAAAGCACGCGTAGGCGTCTTGGGGGGAAAGATTGACCACGTTGACCAATGCATCGATTGCCGATTCGGTGTCGTGGTTGTCCATGTAAGCCATTCCGAGGTTGTAGAGTGCGTAGGTGTCTTCAGGATTTATTTCTATGGCTCGTCTGAAGGCATTGATTGCGTCGGCGATTTGTCCTTGTTCATAAAAGGACATTCCAAGATGGGAATAGGAATAGCCGTCGTCGGAGTCCAGCTCGATTGCGCGTGAAAATGCTTTTATAGCCATGGGAAGCCTGCCGGAATTGCGATAAATTACTCCCAGACTGTATTGGGAAAACGCATCGTTGGGATTTAATTCCAGCGCTTTTTTAAAGGCATCTTCAGAACGCTCCAGTTCGCCCAATGCTCTGTAGATTGTTCCTAAAAGGTAATAAGCGAAGAAGTTTTTTTGGTCGAAGCGGACCGACATCATTTCGCAATTCAATGCATTTTCAAGTTGATTCAAGTTTTTGTAGACCGCTCCGAGGTTGACTAGTGTCGGAACATGATCTTCCTTAAGCGAAAGCAGCCCTTCAAAGATGTTTCGCGCGTCATCCAGCATGCCGTTGTTCTTATAGATTAGTCCCAAGACGAATCGACTTTCAATATCGTTGGGTTTCAATCTTATGGTTCTTTTGATGGCGCTTACGGCTTCATCGAGCATGCCTTGATCGAGATAAGCTTTTCCCAGATGAAAGAACGCTTCCTGAAAGTCCGGGTCGAGCTCGACGGTTCGATGCCAAGATTTTATCGCGCTGTCTGAATGCCCTACGCATTTATATGCTATTCCGAGCTGAAGATGCGCGTGTGAGAAGTCCGGATCTATGGCGACGGCTTTTTCCCACTCCCTTATGGCTTCATCAAGCATTCCCTTTTCTTTGTATGCAAGACCCAGTCGGTAATGCGCTCCGGCGTTGTCGGGGTTGATGGCGACTGAACGTTTCCAACGAACAAGATTCTGATCGTCTATTCCCTTCAATCGGTAAATTACTTCGAGATTGTAGTGGGCAAAAGAATCGTAAGGATTGAGGGTCAGGACTTTTCGATACTCGATGATCGATTCATCATACATTTCCTTGTTCTTATATGCCGACGCAAGTTTGTAATGGGCTTCAGCATTGTTAGGATCATTAACGATTTCCGCTTTATACCTGTCGATCATCAAATCGATTTCGCTTTTGTTTCTTACCGAAGGTGCAGCGATTTTATCCGGGGTATCCGTTGTTTCACTTTTTTTACGAAGCTCGGCGGCTTTCTGCCAGTGAAATACGGCTTGATCGCATTGTCCCTTAATGTCGAATATTTCACCGAGCATATCGTGCGCGCGATTCATGTGAGCATCCAGGAATAATGCACGCTTGAGTTCTCCGATAGCGTCGTCGACCATTCCCTTGTCCTTGTAAGCCAGACCGAGATTGAAATGAAGCTCGGCATCGTTGGCGTTTATGGTGTTCTCAATCTTGAATTCATCTATCGCTTTTTGAATATCGCCTTTCTTTCTGAGAACGGTACCGATAAAGAAATGAACCCTTGGGAACTTGGGATCTATCTTGAGACTTCTTCGGAATTCACCGAGAGCGGCGTCATCCATGGATTTCTTCAAAAAGGATTGTCCAAGGGACATTCTGGCTTCCGCCATATCGGGATTGATGTCTATGACCCGCTTCAATGCCTCTATCGCTTCATCAAAACGATTGCAGAAGAAATAAGCGAGTCCGAGATTCAGAAATGCATAAGCATTATCCGGATTCAAATTTATCGATGATTTTAAAACGGAAATTGAATCCTCAAACAGTCTGGCGTTGACATACGCCCTTCCAAGCTGAGCTAGGGCATAGGCGTCTTGCGGATTCAGCAATACCGATTTTTTAAATTCCACGATCGCCTTTTTGAATTTTCCCATTTCGAGCAGAGTGGACCCGAGCGCGAAATGCGCATAGGCATAATCATGATTCAGGTCGATGGCATTGTGAAAACGCACGATCGCCTCTTCATATAATTTCTTAAGTTTATATATCAATCCAAGCTGAAGATGGGCAAAAGCGAAGTCGGGTTTGAGGGATATGGCTTTTTTGAATCTTATTATCGCCTCATCATACATTCCCTTCATCTTGTATATAACGCCGAGATTCGCATAAGGAAATGCGTAGTTGTTGTTGTGCATTATTGCTTTCTTGAACTCGGTTATACTTTCGTTGATCAATCCCTTGTTTCTATAAGAAAGCCCGAGAAAATTATGAGAATAAGCATCCTTGGGATTTATGGAAATAGCTTCCTGGTAAACAATGATTGCTTCGTCCGTATCACCAGTCATTTCCAGAGCTCTCGCCAATTGGTAATAGGCGAAAAAGTCCCGAGGATTAGCGGCTATTCGCTTTTTGCAGTCATTTATAATTTGTTCGTATTTCTTTTCAATCATATTTTCCTCCGGGTCAGGGAAGCCATTCAAGGGTTTTAAACAGGTGAATCGATTCACCCTTTGCAAGCTTGATCAGGTCGTTGCCGAAATTGGGAAAGATGGAAATCTCGCGCAGCTCGTCGGGATGAAAAAAATCGATTCCCTCAATTCTGGGGTCGTCTCCCGTAGCCATGCATGAAAAGTCAGGCTTAATGCCTTGAAAAATTGGAAACTGTATATGGCGGTTTTCCTCGCGGCTGATACTTTCCCTGATTGCTATAAAATTTAGAGCGGAAACCTTAACGCGAATTTCTTCTTCAAGCTCCCTTTTTGCGGTTTCCTCCATGGGCTCAAACGGTTCTTGTCCTCCCCCGGGAAGGAGCCAATACCTCCGATCGGCCTTCTTGTGTCTAACTAGGCACACAAGACCGGCTTGATTCCTCAATAGGATCGAAACTCGAATTCTTACAAAAGAAGGAATGGCTAAGCCCATATTTTTCACCTTTTCAGTTATCGGCATATAAACAAATTGCCGAAAGAGTAAAACCGAAAAGGTAATTATCGGGGATAATTATTTCGTAAATTCTTCCCGGCTCATGCTTTGGAGTGCGACATCCCCGAACATTCGATCCACATCGTTTTCAAGATCCTTTGGGATATAAATTGCTTTTTTAGGAGAAGCCGGTGTGGACTGTGGAATGCTCATCAATTGGTATTCCAAATTCGATTTCACCAGGATATTCAATGCCCGCAACAGATCGCTGGGGGTTTTAAAACGATATAGGATATATGAATTTCCGCCGAGAATTTTTCGGTAAATATACTCTCCATGGAGAAAAATTCGTTCAAATTTATTTTCTCCCTGCCAATGGAGTGTTTCCGTGGCACTTGTAAAAAAAGTTCCATCCGGAGTCAAGATGCCGTAAAAACGCTCGGTGAGTTTTTCCTTGGTTTCTTCCTTGAAGTAGATCATCGTGTTGCGACAAAAAATTACGTCAAAGGTTCTGTCCGGCCATGTATCCAAGAGATTCATCGATTCAAAATTTACCATGGCTTGAATTTCCGGTTTTATTTGATAGATATCGGGTGATGTGGGGAAAAAATAGCGCGACAGGAGCATATTGGAAAGCAGTTTAAGTTCCGAGATGGTGTAGTTGCCGTTTAAAGCACGGTTAATTGCTTTTGCGGAAATGTCGCTTCCGATAATGGTTATCTTCCAGTCCGTCAGCTCCTTGATCATTTCATGGACGGTAATCGCAATGGAAAATGTTTCGGCGCCGATGGAACAGCCGGCCGACCAAATTGAAATCTCCCGCTTGCCCGTCTTCGTTTTGCCGCGTATAAGTGCCGGTAAAACCTCATCTCGTAATATGTCAAAATGCCTGGGATGACGAAAAAACCAAGTTTCATTCGTAGTTAATGCATCAAGGAGTTGGCTACGGCGACTCATATTGTTTTGGATATCCGCTACAAAATGATTCATGTCGCGGCAATTCATCGCCGCTAGAAGCGGTAATACCCGATTTTCAAGATAGGTTACCTTCGCGGCATCGAAAAACAAACCGAATTCGCGAGAAAGAAAATTACTTAAAACCAAGTAATCATTGTTGGAAATTTTACCGCTCATCTATTGTTCACGAATGAGGTGTTGTTGGAAAGTGCATTCGAAATGCATACGCACCAAAACCACGTATTTGGTCATAATGATGACGCATTTTGTCGAGTAAATATTTCGCGACTCATATCGCCCAGGGATGGCGTAGATAGCCAAAATGCGCCCGGATGGCGAGCTTTTTCGGGTATGAGTGTTTGGAATATCTTTGACATTATGTTTTATTCGTATATGATTTGATTATTGCTGAAAATTAAAAAAGGTTAGCTCATGGTATTTCTAGGGAAAATACGACCACCGACTATCTGCCATGTCGGACGAAGCCGATGCTCGATTTCTTGGCTGCATTCCATGCAAACAAGTCTTTCCGAGTTCTGAAATCGATTATAGACTTCATTTTCGAGATCAAAAGCTCTAATTTTTAAGCAAAGCGGACAACGTTCTTCCTGCATCGCATGGTCTCCAAATTCATCTTAGCATACCTCTTATATGGGCGCAATAAAGCTGTTTTTGAAGTTTTTCGGATAATCGATAAATGAGGCAACGAAATTAAAATTATTAAAGGACGAAATAATTACACATAGACTAAAGATAATAAATTTTCGCGATTCTATGAGAAAAATGGGCTAATTGTGTTTAAAAACGGCGACAGTCGCATTGTAGATCATGACAGGTCATTGACGATAATAAAATTAGGGATGAGGGAAAAAGGATAGCCCCTCTTGCGGCCGGGAAATAGGGAGGCAACAAATGTCCGCGAATATCATGATCAAGCTCAAGACGAGAAAAGTAATACCTGGGTGGGTGATGAGCGGGGCCACGACAATGCGAAGCGGACCGTGGCTCAGGGGCCGATAACAGAAAATTAACAGGCCGAATTACGGAGTGACCCATCCATGCAGCTCGAAATCAACCGGGCTGCTTCTTGCTGTACATCGGCTAAAATGAATTGTATTCTGCGACCGTGACTCAGACCATCCTGCCATGTCAACAAGACAGAAGCTGCCGAGCGAATTAGTAAGAAACTGAGAATAATTAGCCCGAAAACTTCGATTCAAGAAAAGATCGAGCAATTAGAGCTGGATATTTTCCATGAACGGCATAGATACACGATTTTTTTTGGGGGGGAGTCCAATAGATGAACCAACGTGCGCTCGCGCCGTGCATGGAGATGCGTCCATGCCGTATCCGCGCCGAGCCATCAGTGAGGGTGTGCTTTTTCAAGTATATCGACAGGTTTCATTCTTCAATTCTCCGGATACATGATAAAAGCTTTCCTCTTTGATAAAAAATCTCTTATCGCGGGCTGCATGCTTGCGTGAATTTGAAAGAGAGGAATTCCTTTGAGAATCGAGTTTCTAATAGCGGAGCCGCCCAATAGGGTATCGAGGCTTTCAGAAATAGCGGGGTTTTTCAGAGGAATTTTATCAGGGTAGAGATCCCATAGGGATCTTAAAATCGCCACTCCGGTTAAAAATGGGTCATACTGCAGATGATCAAGAATTACAATTTCAATACCGGGGATTTTTTTTAATTGGAAAAGACCGTAAAAGGGTTTGATCGAAATCGGTAGGAACCTTACTCCCGGAAGATTGTATTTGGATATTTTATTCGCAAGAGCTGCACCATCCAGCCAAGGCGCCAGGATGTAGTGAAAGGGACGCGTGGCACCCACTCCGGTCGAAAAAACTCCCATTTCACCCAGAAAACCTGTAATCGCATAATAAGATGGAGAATCGGCTTCCGGAAGGTGGTCGGACGGCATCGCCCAGTAGAGACCCGTTTCTGAAAAGGTCATCACGCGAGAGTAGTTCTCCATGCCGATTACTGTAAGATTGGCTCCTAATCCAAATACTTTGTTGAAATACAACGCCAGTTCTCCGATCGTCATGCCGTAAATCAGAGGAATCGGATAAACGCCGTATCGACTTCGAAAATTCACTTCGAGAACGGGTCCGGAAACAGTATACCCGTTGATCGGATTTGGCCGATCAAGCACTATGACCGGAAGTTCGGACTGTCGCGCAAGCTCTAAAAACTGAGCTAATAAAGTGACGTAATTGAAATAGCGAATTCCGATATCTTGGAAGTCTATAACGATGGCTTCCGCTCCTCGAAGGTCTTTTCGGCTTGGCCGCTTCAATGGATCGGTGATCTCAATTACCGGTGAATTTGTGCGTTCGTCAAGTTGGGGAGTTTCGGAACCGCCCGATATCGTGGGGCGGAAATATTGATTACCGGTAAATATGACTTGAATCGTCGAATATTTCGCTAAAATATCAATTGAATGAGATAATTGGTGATTTAAAGACGTTGGCGCGATCAAGATCGCCAATTTTTTTCCCTGGATCATTTCAAGATGGTCCAGGGTTAATACTTCAATACCTAGTTTTATCGTTGGGTCGGCGAAGCAAGATAATGTTGCCGTAAAAACCGCGATAATAGGAAATAAAAAAAATAATATGCGGAATCTTCCCTGTCTTTCCATATTGTTTCCATATTACTCTAACAGCATATAACCGGCAAGCCGGCTTTCAATTCGACCAGGGCAATTGCATGAAATTGATGAAATCATTATCGAGAGCCGATTGCAGGGTGGATCAGCAAGCCATCGCCGAAGCGTAATCCACCGTGAACTGAATGGAATTTGTCGATTTTTAGTGCGTTTGCGCCGACTTGTTTCGATCAATATTTTTATTGGTATGAAGTTGTGCTAGAATACCTTTGATCAAGATTCAAGGAGAAGGAAAATGATTCGCGAACCGGTAGTTAGCGGCCGATTTTATCCCGCATCCGCGAAGGAACTTCAATATATCATGGAAGAGTGTGAAAACCATGATCTTGGTGCAGCCGGCGTGAAAATTCAAGTCTCAGGGAAACTCTTGGGGCTTATTCTTCCTCATGCCGGTTATATTTTTAGCGGTCCGGTTGCCACATGGGGAATAAAAAGGCTGGCCGCGGAAAATCCGCTTCCAACACGATTTCTTTTGCTGGGTCCGAAACACACGCCTTATGGTGCTAAAGCTTCGATCAGTGCAGCTACCGAATGGAAAACACCCCTTGGATCGGTTCCTGTTGATGATAACCTGCGGGATGCATTGAAAACAATCGGATCCTTCGAATGTGAAAACATGGCGCATACTCATGAGCATTCAATCGAAGTTCAACTTCCTTTTCTGCAACGTCTTTTTAAGGAAAACCGTTTTTCCATCGTGCCTGTTGCTCTTCATTATTCTTCGTATAATGATTGCCTTTTTTGGGGCGAGGCTATCGGAAAAATTCTTTCAAAGCCGGAGTTTTCAGATGTCAGGTTTATCGTCAGCTCCGATTTTTCTCATGATGCTGTCCGATCGGATGCTTATCGTTTGGATGCACAAGCGATCGACTACATCGAACAACTTGATTCAAAAGGTTTTTACGAACTTGTTGTTTCCGAGGACAGGAGTATTTGCGGCTTTATTCCAATTACGGTTGCGCTGGTAAGCCTTAAAAAGAGAAAAGCTACGGCAAGTCGTCTAACCTATGCAACTTCCATGGATATCATGGATCATCCGCGCGGTGTCGGATACGCGGCAATTTCTTTTGAAGAGGAATCAGCGCCGGCGTGACCCCTTTTGATATCGGTCTGATAGCCGGGTTGGTATGGGCATCCGTTCTTGTTGTTTGGGCTTTAGCCGACATGACGAGCGGGGAAACAAGTCCGCTTCTGATTCTCGTATCATGTATTTACGAGGGTTTTGATTTTTCACCGAGAGGTTTATGTGTGGGAGCGGGTTGGGCATTCGCCGATGGTTTTATCTCCGGATATTTGATAAGTTTTCTGGTTTCCTTCATTTTTTAAGCCCGAGTAATTTGCTCAAAATCATATAAATTGGCACAAATTGGCTCACAATAAATGTCTCCAGTGTTTTTTTCAAAACGCTAAAATGTTACCTTTTTCGTATTAGAAATCGAAGCTACCGTAAAGACCGAGGCGTCTTTCCCTGTAATAATCCCTGATCGTATCGCCGATTTCACCGTGGATTCTTCCCGTTTCAAATCGATAGCTTGCATGAAACATGAGCCCGGCACCGGTTTCCCGTTGCGTAATTGGATTGGTATCTCTGAACTGATTGATGATGAAATTCGTTTCGACACCCCACCACCAGTTCGCGCCGACGCTACGTTCCCATGAGAGAGTCAATTCTCCTCCCTTGAAATCACCGGGAGTCCAATAAGGGTAGATATTTCCGTTCAAATCCTTTTGGCGCTCATAATTCGCTTGATAAAATTTCAGCGTCGTTGACAGCAAGGGAACACCGTGTCGATGGATGAAATAGAGCACTTCGGTGTCGAAACGTCTTCGAGAGTTTCCATCCGATATTTCAGTGCTCATGCAAGACTGCGTTATTCTGGCACGCTCATTGATTTCCCCGAAAAGAACAAGGGTTGTGTAATTTTCCCACATGGCTAATCTTGCCGTATTGACGTTTTCCTTGAATGATTGCCTGCCTGTGAATACAGCGAAATGCATGTTGTCGTTTCCGGTAACGGTGTGTAAATTATATGCATTAACGGCTTTTTGGCCTGCGAATGTTTCGGGTGCAAATGTTAGTGCCGTTCGAGAACGATGACTTAGTATGTATTCAAATGTCGAGGCTAAAACTCGGCTGTTGGTTTTTCCAACTAGATCTTCGAAATTCCAGGTTTCCAGTCGAAATCTGGCTGAAAGCTTCGGATAAGTGAATGATGGATAGTAGGCTTCCAGAGATGAGATTATTTCAGTAATACCGCGATTATCCTCGTGAATTCTTAATCCGACTTCTCCCTGCGAATTCAATCTGCTTCTAACTTTTTCCACATTTTCCCGCAACCGTTCCGAAAGAGGGTAGAGACGAGTCAACCGGTCGTATATTTCTTTTGTCTTCCCGAATCGCCCGCTTCTATAATAAACCATCGCCAGTCCCTCGTTTGCACGGGAATTGTCAGGCTGTATTTCCAGCGCCATCTCGAAAAATCTCTGTGCTTCTTCAAGTCTTGCTTGATCCATACGAAGCTCTCCAATTTCTATGAGCGCTTCGAGTTTTTTCGGCTTTTGAGTTAATTTTTCAATTCCGATATCTCTTTCAATATTATGAATATCTCGTAGTTCGGTTGCAAGACTGTCGTCAAGAGACTCTTCCGGTGTAATCAAATCAAAGGGTTGACAATGTGCCACCAAATACGGTGACAAAATGCCGACAATTATTAATGAAATGAAGACAATTCGCCTCATCGTTACCATTATCGGCATCGGCAAGAATTGGTGAAATTATTTTCCATGTAAAAAATGTCTCAAACATAAAGAATTTTTTTTCAGGTCTCGTTGATGCGATTTTTTTAATGTTTTCAGGTTGGGAAATAAAAAAGACCGACCCAATAGAGTCGGTCTTTTCCCGGTTATTGGTTTCTAGTTGTTTTATTTGCCTTGGTCGGGAACCGGAGTTTGTGTCGGCTCGGGAGTGGAAGGAGCAGGCACGACTGGAGTGCTCGGGGGAGCCCCTGGGCCGGCTTTCATTCTTTCCTCGATCTTTTTCTTAACTTCATCCAATTTGGCTTTGGGTACGTTGAGTGTAATTTTTGCCGCAGTGTCGGCGCCTTCGACTTTGATCATATTCAAAATTTCAACGGCTTCAGGAGTGGGACCTGCAAGCATCTTAAGCATTGCAAGGAATCCGTTGACGGAAGTCATCAGAGCTTCCATGCTTTCTTTCTTATCGACTTCGCCCGTGACGTTGACAATCAAATCCGTTTCGAAATTGAATGAGAAGAAAATGGCATTCAAAGCAGCCAAGGGGCCGGTTTGCGGATTGTTTTTGGCTTGCTCGGCGAGCTTGTCCTTGATGGTTTGCGGAATAAGACCGGCGCCCCAAACGCTTGCTGAAGTGTCCACTTTTTTGAGAAGGTTTGCAAAAGCGGCGTTAGTAGTGATATTCTTTGCTTTCGCATTCTTAACATCGATAACGGCTTTCACTGATGCGTTGGCACCGACAACGCCGGTGTTGCCATCCAAGAAAAGGCCCATCATGTCGGTTTCTTTCTTTCCTTTGATGACATCCAAGCCGTCCAATTTATCAACGATAACATCCTGTTTGGCTTTTTCATCGTTCTTGATGGCATCAAGAATTTTAGCGACTTCAAACGTCCCGTTGATCAAAACTCCGCCTTCTTGCTTTTCGGCTTTAGGATCCTTGGCGGATAGAAAAACAACAATCTCTTTAAGGTGTTTAAAAGGATCGATTCCGGTTTTCTGGACGAATTCATCAAAAACTTTCTTTTGATCGGGTGTCTGTTTCGCAAGACCATCATCGATCTGTTTTTTAACGGATTCGGAAGAGACGATTTTCCCCATGTTGATGCTGAAAATGAAGGCCGCAGTTTCGGGCACTAATTGGGTTAAATCGGCAGCGAAGGCTGTAAAACCGGAAAGAACGAACAAAAATACCGTAGCTAATAAAATCTTTTTTGCCATTTGGATCCATTCTCCTGATTGTTGAATTTCCCGGAGCAATCCCTAGTTTAAGGATTTGAAGGCATAATATATATGGCAACTTCGAAAGTCAAGAGAAACTTGATTTCACAGGGCAATCGCACGAAAAATCGACAGATTCCATTCGGTTCACGGTGGATTACGCTTCGACGATGACTTGCTAATCCCCCCTACAATCAGCTCTCGGTAATGATTTCATCAATTTCATGCAATTGCCCTGCTTGATTTCATTGTCTCGAATCATTGCTTGAAACGGAATTTAAGGTGTGCTAACATAGCGCTCGTTCTCATTGAAAAATGCGAGACAGGTGGTCTTTTTATTCATTTTATGGATACAGAACAAATTAAGCGATTATATGAAGCTTTACACAAAGAGGGTTTCAGTTTCATCGACCTTCATCATCAAGGGAATCGTATCCGTATGGTCATCGATTCCATCAGAAAGACATCCGATGAACCGAAAGCGAAAACTATAACCGTTGCGGATAACCGGATCGAAACCCATACACCGACTTCAAATCTTGTAAATATTAACTCGGAGCGAGTCGGGATCTTCTCCTTTGGAAAATCCCCGGTAGTTCTTCACCAGGTAATAGAGAAGGGTGCCGTTGTAGGATTCATCAAGGGTATCAGCTTTCAAGATCAAGTTAAATCTCCGGTAAAAGGAAAAATTTCGACTGTTCATGTTCGCGAAGGAGACATTGTCGAGTTTGGTCGACTCTTATTTATCGTTGAACTTGAAAAAGACTCTTGATCGTGTAATCTTCTTATCCCGGTCGGCGGAAAGTAAGGTGGAATCTTCAGCTTTAGTGTCACACCGTTGTTGTGCAGCCCCTTTAATTTTATCAGACTGAAAAAAATGCATTTATAGGAGAGACGGGAATGTTCAATAAAATTCTTATCGCCAATCGAGGCGAGATTGCGGTACGAGTAATGCGAACTTGTAACCGTCTTGGAATTTCAACGGTTGCGGTTTTCTCAGAGGCCGATCGAGACTCGCTCCATGTTCGTTTAGCTGACGAAGCTTATTGCATCGGTCCGGCCCGCCCGGATCTTTCCTATCTGAATATTCCAAATATTCTATCCGTTGCGCAGGCCACTAAATGTGAAGCCATTCATCCTGGCTACGGTTTCTTATCGGAAAACCCCAGCTTCGCGGAAATTACTCAAAAATGCGGTTTCGTATTCATCGGCCCCGGTCATCGGGCAATGGAACGGATGGGGCAGAAGTCGGTAGCTCGCGATCTGATGCAAAGAGCCGGAGTTCCTATAATGCCCGGTTCTCAAGGCAGCGTGGAAGACGCCGACGAGGGACTAAAACTGGCTGCTCAGATCGGTTTCCCCATTTTAATCAAGGCTACTGCTGGTGGCGGAGGACGTGGAATGCGCCTTGCCGAGTCCCCCGGGCAATTTAAAAATCTTTTTGAGACTGCGCGTAGGGAAGCCCAGTCGGCATTTGGCGATGGCCGAGTTTACGTGGAAAAGTATTTGACAAATCCTCGCCATATTGAGATTCAGATCTTTGGCGACACCCATGGAACGGTCGTTGCGTTGGGTGAACGAGAGTGTTCAATTCAACGACGACATCAGAAGTTGATCGAAGAATCCCCTTCGCCCGCCATTGACTCCGGATTACGGCAAACCATGGCGGAAACGGCCGTTAAGGCGGCTAAAGCCATCGATTATGTCAATGCCGGAACCATCGAATTCTTGTATGACGGAAAGGGTAACTTCTATTTCATGGAAATGAACACGCGTTTACAGGTTGAACACCCCGTTACCGAGTTGGTATACGGATATGACCTGGTTGAACTGCAAATTAGAGTTGCGGGCGGCGAACCTCTTCCCGCGCAGTTGACAAATGTTAAGCCGAACGGATGGGCTTTGGAGTGCCGAATTAATGCCGAAGATCCGTCCAACGGTTTTGTTCCTAATCCTGGTATACTATCGCAGTATGTAACGCCCGGCGGTCCATGGGTCAGGATCGATTCCGCCGCGTATCCCGGATATCTTGTCAGTCCGAATTATGATTCGCTCATAGCGAAGTTGGCGGTTTGGGCTCCGACGCGAAAAGATGCCATTGAGCGCATGCGTGTTGCTTTGAAGGAATTCGTTATCGACGGGATAAAGACGACGATTCCTTTTCATTCATTCGTTATGAGTCACCAAGACTTTCGTTCAGGCTGTTTTTCAACTTCGTTTGTAGAAGATAATTTTAAAAGTTTGAGCGTGTCTTTGGCTGAAAGCGGGAAGAACGGCGAAAAGGCGATTGAGTCCATGCGGGATGTGCCGATACCGGTTCCGGGGGCTAGTCCAAATGGTGCATTCGCCGAGCGCCAAGAGGCTGTGGCTTCAGGAAGTAAGAGGTCAATATAAAGTTTCGTTGATTATGCCGCACTGCTTATGGAAGGACTGACCGCAAGATAAGACCGATGGAACTTCTTCCCCAAGAGCGTAAAATTTCCGGAAAAGCTCTCTCCGTTTTTGAACTTACTTTACGTATTAAAGAAATTCTCGAAAATGATGAGATTCTGTCGGGAGTTTGGGTTGAAGGAGAGGTTTCAAATCTTGTAAAAGCTGCTTCGGGACATGCATATTTTACGCTCAAGGATTCGCGGTCTGTAATCAAGGCGGCTCTTTGGGCGGGAAATCGTCGACGGATTAAAGTCGACTTTAAGAATGGCGATCGTTTACTTGCTTTCGGCAACATCTCCGTTTATGAACCCCGGGGAGAATATCAACTCATTGTTTCAGATTTGAAACCGGCGGGCTTGGGGGCTCTTTACGAAGCCTTCGAGCAACTGAAGCGCAAATTGGAAGAAGAGGGGTTGTTTGATCCGAGTCATAAGCTTGCTTTGCCGTTTCTACCGAGAGGTGTTGGAATTGTGACGTCTCCGAAAGGCGCCGTCGTTCAGGATATATTTCGGGTCATTCGCCGCCGTTTTCCCAACATGCCCATTTATTTGGTTCCCGTAAAAGTTCAGGGCGAAGGGGCTTCAGAAGAAGTTATGGCCGGTATTCGCAAGCTTGACATGGATCCCAGAATCGATGTCGTAATTATAGCCAGAGGCGGCGGAAGCATTGAAGATCTTTGGACATTCAACGAGGAAGGTGTCGCCAGGGTTATCGCGGCTGCGATCAAACCCATCGTTTCGGCAATCGGCCACGAAACCGACACCACGATCGCCGACTTCGTGGCCGACAAGCGAGCCGCCACACCGTCCGTTGCCGGTGAACTTGTCGTCCCGGTTAAAGATGAACTTCTGAAAGCAATCGGTGATTTGAACTACAGATTGAAACGTGCTCTACAAAACCAATTGGCGATAGTTCGACAAAGATTTTTAAAAACCATTTCATGCAGATTTCTACGTAAGCCCGCGCTTTTTGTTTCCGAGCGACGTTTGCGTATTTCCAATCTGGTTCAAGATTTTGAGAATAATTTTAGACGCTTTATCACGAAATTACGCAACGAATATCAATTATTATCCGCAAAATTGGAGAGTTTGAACCCGAAGGCGCTTACAAATAGAGGATTCATAATGGCATATGATGAGAATGAAAAAGTCGTTACTTCGATAAAAGGTTTAAAGACAAACGATCGTCTTTTTCTGCATTTTAATGACGGTAGAGCCGTCGCCGGAGTTGAGAAAATTGAATCGACGGTAGAAGGGAGTTGATGAATGAAAACCGCATTTACGACCGCTGAAATTGAGGAAATGGTGAATTTTCCCGTATCCCAAATTGATGGCCTTCCGTTCGAAACGGCAATGGAAAAGCTTGAAAAAGTGGTAGAGGCTCTGGAACAGGAAGGAACTCCCTTGCAGTTGGGACTTCGTCTTTATGAAATCGGAACCGCTCTTGGTAAGCGATGCGGTGTAATTCTCGATTCAACGGAAGCTCGAATGATTCAGCTCCTTGGAGACGGACCACAGACTCGCGAGGAGCCCTTTGATCCGACAAAAGATGGGAGATAAAATCGAGGAATGGTTACAATGGAAGGCCTGAACGAATATTTATCGCAATCGCAAAAGAGAGTTGATGATGCCATTAATGTCTGGCTTCCGACAAGTGCGGAAATTCCGGCAAAGCTTCATGAAGCCATGAGATACAGTGTGTTTGCCGGGGGAAAGCGCATTCGCCCTATTTTATGTTTGACGGTTGCCGAAGGTCTTGGCGGCAAGGCGGAAGGTATTTTGAAAGCGGCTTGCGCTTTGGAGATTCTTCATACATATTCACTTATTCATGACGATTTACCGGCTCTCGACAACGATGATTTGCGTCGAGGAAGACCCACAAGCCACAAGATGTTTGGAGAAGATACAGCGATTCTTGCAGGTGATGCTCTATTGACCCTTGCTTTCGAATGGATGGCGGATATTTCCAAATTGGGAATATCACCCGACGCCGCTTTGGAAGCGATTCAAATATTTGCCCGAGCCACCGGTCATGCCGGGATGGTGGGCGGGCAAGTCCTTGATATGATCCATGAAAATCAGAAGATCGACCTGGAAGTGCTTCAACAAATTCATCGGTTGAAGACCGGAGCTTTGCTTCGAGCCTCGATTGAAATCGGGGCAGTTTTAGGCAACGCCCGTGCAAAAGAGAGATGTGAATTGACTAGATTCGGCGAGAAGCTTGGTCTGCTTTTCCAGATTGTCGACGATATTCTTGACGTTGAAGGCGATGTAAACACTCTTGGAAAAACTCCGGGAAGCGATCAAAGAAAAGGGGAAGCGACCTATCCTTCC